>Ga0299912_10004925_pt1 | contig 10956 bp, 3 predicted proteins | sample RVTome_2_FD_207667 | JGI IMG/M metagenome (GOLD analysis project Ga0299912, IMG submission 207667) | Soil microbial communities from uranium-contaminated site in the Upper Colorado River Basin, Wyoming, United States - RVT95D214 (version 2) ... | reverse complement strand
GCATCCGGAAACACGCGGGCCCCGCGCTGCGGGGCCCGCGAACAACAGTTTTGGAAGGACTTGTTGACCGAGTTAGAAGGACTTGCTGAACGAGAGCGTGATCTCGCGTCCGCGATTGTAGGCGACTTCCGCGTAGCCAGCGCTGGTCGCCAGCGACGAGTTGCCCGCGACCGGATAGATCTCGTCGGTCACGTTTTTCGCCGACAGCTGCAGCCGCCAGTCGTCGTTCTCGAGCGCGACACCGACATTCAGCCGCGTGATGTTGTCGGTCTGGGCGATCTGGGGCGTATTGCCGGCGTCGAAGAACTGGCTGCCGGTATAGACCACCTCGGCGCGCGGGATCAGCGTCATCCCGTTCTCCAGGTCCATGGTGTAGGCGATCGAGACGTTGCCCTGCCAGGTCGGCGTGTAGGGCAGCTGGCTCCTGGTGCTCACGGCCGTGACGGCGCCGACGATGGTCGAGACCTTGTCGATGCTGTCGTCGAGGTAGCTGAAGCCGCCTTCGATGGCGAGGCTCGGGGTCGGGATGTAGGTGAACTCCACCTCGGCGCCCTTGATCGTGGCCTCGCCCGCGTTGAACAGGTACGGCGCGGTGCCGACCCGGTAGGTGAACTGCAGATCGTCGTAGGCGGTCGAGAAGACGTCGGCGTTGAGGCGCAGGACGCCGCCCGCGTCGATCTTCACCCCGACCTCGACCGTGTTGGCCTTCTCGGGATTGAAGGGCGGCGGCACATGCGCCGGCACCACCCCGTTGAAGCGGCTGTTGAAGCCGCCGCTCTTGAAGCCCTGCGACCAGCTCGCGTAGGTCATGAGCGCCGGGCTCCAGCGGTACTGGGCCGACAGTGAGCCGGTGGTGGCGGTGAAGTTCCGCTCGTACAGCTCGACCGGCAGATAGAGCACCGCCGGATTCGACAGGTTGTACTGATCCGGCCGCGATCCCTTGGTTTCGTCCGTGTAGCGGATGCCGGCGGTCAGGCTGAGGGCGTCGGTGGCGTCGAACGTCCACTGGGTGAACGCCGCCCAGTTATGGTTGCGAACGTCATTGTCGTTGGAGTCGGTCGTGCCGTGGGGACTCGGCGGCGGGGACAGGGTCACCCGCAGGAAGTCGTCGACGTTCTGGCGATAGAAGAACAGGCCCGCCACCCCGGTCACCCGGTCGGTCGAATAGAGCGCCTGGAATTCCTGGCTGAGCTGGTCCCCGTGGCTGCGGTAGAGCGTGTGCAGGATGGGGAAGGGCGTGTTGTCCGCATCCCGGCTGCCCGCCCAGTCGAGCGTGCGGTAGGCCGTGATCGACTTCAGGGTGATGGTGTCGTTCACCTCCCATTCGAGGAGCGCCGAGGCGCCCCAGCCCGTCAGCTGGCTCGTCACCGGGAAGGTGCCGTTGTTGGCGTACGGACCGGCGTTGTAGAAGTCGTTGGCGCAGCGGGCGTCATCGATCATCGGCACCGGCGTGCCGACGCTGACCATGCCCGGGCACCCGGCGGCGAAGCTGACCGAACGCGGGAAGGCCGACGCCTCGTTGATCGCGGCGAACACCAGCGGCGCGCCGTTTTCATCCGAGTGGGTGTAGTCGCCCCGCAGTTCCGCGGTGAACGCGCTGTTGGGTTCCCAGCGGATCTTGCCGGTCATGGTGAAGGTGTTGACGTCGCCCAGGTCGCGCCCGTCGGACAGGCGATGGACGTAGCCGTCCTGTATCCGCGTGCCGAACGTCCAGCGGCTGGTCAGCTGGTCGCCGAACGGGATGTTCACGGCCAGTTGCGCCTCGCGCAGGTTGTCCGTACCCCCCGAGACCTTGAAGTTGCCGCCGAACTCCGTGCCGGGAGACTGGGTGGTCAGCAGGATCGCCCCGCCGATGGTGTTGCGGCCAAACAGCGTGCCCTGCGGCCCGCGCAGCACCTGGATGCCGGCGATGTCGCGGAAATCCATCACCCCGCCGACCGACGAGCCCATGTAGACGTCGTCGATGTAGATCCCGACGCCCGGATCGACGCCCGCCGTCGCATCGGTCTGACCGATGCCGCGGATGAAGACCTGCGCGGCCGCCGAGTTGCCGGTCAGCGGCGCCACCGGGGCGAACTGCAGACTGGGCGTCGCATCGTCGATGTCGGCCGTGCTGGTGATCTCCCGCCGCTCCAGCATCTCGCCGGTGAAGGCCGAGACGGAGATTGGCGTATCCTGCAGGTTCTCCTGAACCCGGCGGGCGGTGACCACCACCTCTTCGATGGCGAAGCCCTCGGTCTGCGCCGAAGTCGCCTCTTGCGCTTGCGACGGGCTGGCGTATCCGGTGATCAGCGCCGCGGACGCGACCGCCGCCAGCAGCATGGTCTTGCTGTGCATTATTCCCTTCCCTCCACTGAAGTCGTGCTCTTCGTTTTTTAGCCGGCTCGATTCCTGGCCGGCGCGCCATCCTAGCCGCGATCGGACGCCGCCGCCTTTAGACCAAAGTCGAAGTGCGAGCGGGCCGTCCGCGGGCGAAGATCGGGCGGTGACCTTGGCAAACCGCGCACGAGCGGTCTTGATGCCGTCGGCAAGGGAGAGCTCGGCCACATGACCGGCCCGTACATTCTGGCGCTGCTGTTGCTCTATATGCTGGGATTGTTCGCGGTCGCCTGGCGCGCGGACCGCCCCCGCGCCGTCAGCGAGAGCCCGGGGCGGCGCAAGCTCGTCTATAGCCTGTCATTGGCGGTGCTTTGCACCTCCTGGACCTACTTCGGCGCGGTCGGCACCGCGACGCTCGATGGCTGGGGCTATCTGCCAAACGCGTTGGGACCGCTCCTGGCCATCGGCCTCTTCTTTCCGATCTGGCTGCGCATCGCCGCGGCGGTCAAGCGCGAGAACGTCGGCTCGATCGCTGACTTTCTCTCTTCGCGCTACGGCAAGAGCCGCGCGCTCGGCACATTGATCGCCCTGGTGGCGATGGTCGGCGCCCTGCCCTACATCGCCCTGCAACTCACGTCGCTTTCCAAGGCCTGGGCGACGGTCGCGGGCCAACCTGACCTGCCGGTCTTCGCGCTGCCGGTTATCGTGGGCGGCCTGGCCGGCTTCGCGATTCTGTTCGGCGCCCGGCGCCCGACGCTGACCAATCACAGCCGCGGGCTGTTGCGTGTGGTGGCCATAGAATCCATCGTGAAGCTCGCCGGACTCGCCGTTGTGGCCGGCCTGGCCGCCGCCCTTATCGCCGGCCAGACCGGTTGGCGGCCAAGCACCGAAACGCTCGGGGCGCTGGCCCAGCCGCCGCGGCTGACACTCGGCTTCCTGACCGCGACCCTGCTCTGCGTGGTCACCGCGATCACCCTGCCGCGGCAGTTCCACCTGAGTTTCGTCGAGCTGGAGCATCTCGATGACCTGAAGACCGCCCGCTGGCTGTTCCCTCTCTATATCCTGCTGACGGCGCTCGCCGCCCCGCCGATCGTGGCCGCCGGCCGACATCTGCTGACGGGCGATCCGGACATGTACGTTCTGGGCCTGCCCATGCAATTCGCGGGACCCGCGCTCACGGCCTTCGTGCTGGTGGGGGGGTTCTCGGCCTGCGCATCGATGGTGATGGTCGAGACGGTCGCGCTCTCGGCGATGATCTCCAATGAACTGGTTCTGCCGCTCATGGCCCGGTTGCGCGGGCCGGCCCACCCGTCGCTCGACATCGGCCGGACCATCGTCAACATCCGCCGGGCCGCGATCGTCGGCATCCTGCTGCTGGCCTGGGCCTATTTCCAGACCATGGACCGCAGCAACGGCCTGGCGCGTCTGGGCCTGACGTCGCTGGCGGCCTCGGCCCAGCTTGTCCCGGCGCTGGTTGGCGCCGTCGTCTGGCGGCAGGGCCATGCGCGCGGGGCGATCGCCGGCATCCTGGGCGGCATCGGGGTCTGGGCCTATGCCGTCGCTGGCCCTCAGCTGGCGCCCGACTGGAGTCTGGGGGCCTTCGCCCGCCGGACGCCGTTCGAAGTGGGGGTGCTGGCCAGCCTGGCGCTCAACCTCTGCCTCTACGTGGGACTTTCCCTGATCGCCAAGCCTCGGCTGGTGGACCGTATCCAGGCGCATGCCTTCGTCAGCCAGCAGTCCCCGGCCGCCGTGGTCGGGCTGGGCGCCATGCGCGGCACGATCGGCGACCTGAGGGCCCTGGTGGAGCAATTCCTCGGCCGCGAGGACGCGCACAGGGCGTTCGAGGATTTCCGGTGCGGTCGCGGGCGACCGATGCGCGACGGAGATCCCGTGGACCCGATCGTGGCGCGGGCGGCGGAGCGGATGCTGGCCGGCGCCATTGGCGGTTCCTCGGCGCGCAGCGTCATACAGTGGGCGCTGGCCGACGCCGGCCGGGAACCGGCGGATGTCGGCCGCATCCTGGATGAGGCCGCCCAGGCCGTGCAGTTCAGTCGCGAGCTTCTGCAGACCACCCTGGACAGTCTCAGCCAGGCGGTCGTGGTGGTGGATTCCGAACTGCGCCTGCTGGCGTGGAACAAGCCCTACCTGGCGCTGCTCGAAATCCCTCCTGAACACATCCACGTGGGCAAACCGATCGCGGAGTTGATCAAGGCGACCACCCGCGGATCCGAGGCCGAGGTGGCCGAGCTTCTGGAGAACCGGCTGGGGCCCATGCGTCGCCATGAGCCGCAAAACTTCGAGCGGGACTGGACGCCCAACCTGACCCTGAAGGTGGTCGGGCAGCCGCTCAGCACCGGGGAATATGTCACCAGCTTCACCGACGTGACGGAGCTGCGCGCCACGGCGCGGGCGCTGCGCGAGGCCAACGAAGAGCTCGAGGACCGCGTCCGCGCCCGCACAGGGGAACTCACCGCCGCGAACGAGGCGCTGGCGGCGGCCAACGCGCTGGCCGAGAAGGCGACCAACTCCCAGGCCCGCTTCGTCGCCGCCGCCAGCCACGACCTGCTGCAGCCGCTGAACGCGGCGCGACTGTTCATCGGGGCCGTGGCGGAAGACTCGGCGGCGCGCTCTCCCGGCCGTGAACTGTTGCGCAAGGCGGACCTGTCGATCGACGCCGCCGACCGCCTGTTGCGCGCGCTGTTGAACCTGTCACGGCTGGAGGTTGACGGCGTGAAGCCGGCGTTCTCGCCGGTCGCCGCCGGCCCCTTGCTACAGGTCCTGTGGCGCGAATTCGAGCCGCTGGCGGCAGAGAAAGGGATCGCGCTGAGGGTCGCCCCGACGAAGCTATGGGTGCTCTCCGATCCTGACCTGTTGCGCTCGGTGTTGCAGAATCTGATCGGCAACGCGGTTCGCTACACGGCCACTGGCGGGGTGGTGATCGGCTGCCGCCGCGACGTGGGGGGCGTACGATTCGAGGTTCGCGACAGCGGCCCGGGCATCACCGAGGACGAGCTGCCGCTCATCTTCAAGGAGTTCCAGCGGCTGCAGGCGGGGGTAAGGGCGGCGCCGGGAGCGGGCCTCGGCCTGGCGATCGTTGATCGGATATGCAGGGCGCTGGACCATGCGCTGACCGTCCGTTCGCGTCCGGGCGTCGGCAGCACCTTCAGCGTAACCGCCCCCCGCGCCGACCACCATGGCGTCGGCCGGGTGGCGCGCGCTCCCGGCGCCTCGCCACTACAACTGAGCGTGCTGTGCGTGGAGAACGAGCCCTTCATCCTTCAGGCCCTGGAAAGCCTCCTCAAGCGGTGGGGCGCGGTGGTGGAGCTCGCCAGCTCGGCCGAGGAGGCGCTCGCGCTGGAGGGCCCCTGGGACGTGACGCTCGCCGACTTCCACCTCGGCGCCGGGGCCGATGGCCTGACGATGCTGGAAGCCATGGAGCACCGCTCGGCGGTCCGTGCGCTGATCACCGCCAGCTCGGACGAGGGGCTGCTGGCCCGGGCGTCGAAGCTCGGAATCGCCGTCATGCGCAAGCCGGTGGCCCCGGCCTCCCTGCGCGCGTTCCTGACCTATGCCTCGACGCGCCGCCAGGCCGCCGAATAGGTCAGCTTCCGGGCCCGCCCTCCAGGTCGAGGGCGCGAGCCACGATCAGCGCCTGGGTGCGGCTGCTGACGCCCAGCTTGCGGAACAGGGCGGTCATGTGCGCCTTCACGGTCGCCTCCGTGACGCCGATCTCATAGGCGATCACCTTGTTGGGCAGACCAAGGCGAAGGCCGGACAGGATGCGGATCTGAGCCGGGCTCAGCGAGGCGATGGCCCTGATCGCATCGGTCGTCCCCGGCGTCGCCTCGTCCGGGGACCAGATGTCTCCGGCGAGGATCGCCTCCAGCGCCTCGCGCAACCGCGCGGCCGGCGCTGACTTTGGAATGAAGCCCGCCGCGCCACAGGCGATGGCGTTGCTTATGGTGGCGGCGTCATCGCTTGCCGAAACGATGGCGATGGCCGTGTGCGGATGTCTCCCCCGCAGCTCGAGCAGGCCGCTGAATCCGTCACAATCGGGCAGCTTGAGATCCAGGAGCACCAGGTCGTAGGTCACGCCCCGGTCCAGCGCGGCCCTGGCGTCCCGCAGGCACTCGGCCTCATCAACGATGATGTCGGGCTGGATGCGCCGGATGGTCGTGCTCAGCGCCTCGCGGAACAGCGGGTGGTCGTCTGCCAGAAGGACGCGCTGGGCCAAGCCACTGTTCCTCGTAATGGACCCCGGCGAATTCGACCGTCGGTCAGAACGGATGTGAAAGGCCGCCCTTGTTGATTCTATGAATGTTTGGCGCTGTCCGTCTAACGCTAACTCGTTTCCACTCTGGCCCGCTTCGAGGCGCTCATCCGCGGCCGATCAAGCGTGGCGGCTGGAAGGGCCAGCGCCGCGGCCGTCAGGACAGGACCCGCGGGCTTCACCGCCAAACCACGCGGCGTGGCGCCGGCGGGCTTCCGTTCGGGCCCACAAGCCTCCTGCCCGGCTTCGGGGTCGGCCAGCGGCCAACATTCAGAAGGACAGGGTGAGCTTCACCGAAAGGGTCTGGTTGGACACCCGGTCGCCGAACTGCCCAGACCAGCCCAACCGGCCGCTGCCCCAATCACCGACGGCCATGATGCCGAGCTCGGTATCCAGGGTCGTCTTGTCCAGCCGCGACTTGACGTCGAAGGGGTTGACCCCGGCCGGCGCGCCCTGGAAGCCGGCGGTGAACGGTGTGGCGGATCCCGAGACCAGGTCGGACACGCCGATCCGGGCATAGGGACGGGCCGAGTTGTCCCCCTGCATGATCTCGCCCCCGACCTCCAGTTTGAAACTGGCGCGAGTCGAGTCGGTCGACTGCTTGGGGACCACCAGGTTCAGAGGTCCGGCCCCGGTCTCGGCGAAGCCGTCGGTGGAGACCGACGTGCCGCTGAGTTCGAAGATCGGCTTGGCGTAGAATTCGTCGGATCCAAAGCGCCAGCTGGCCCGGGCCGTGATCGACTGGAAGGACAGTGTCTGGGCGCCCTTGGCGACGCTCACGCCGGAGGGCAGGAGCACGTACCGGCTGGAGTCCAGGTCGCTGGAACCGGCCCCCGCCGCCACCGCGAGGGTGAACGGACCGGCCAGTCGCTTGACCACGACGCCCAGTTGATATCGCTCTCCCGAGCCGCTGGTGCGGCCAGTCACCCCGCTGTCGATGTCTTCGCCCGAGGCGGCGACGCCCAGTCGCCAGTTCTCGCCCGCCGCGGCTTCAAAGCCCAGGGACAGTCCGAGGGACCGCTCCTTGAAGGCCATGTCCTGAGCCGTCGCGTCGAGCGTCAGCACCCGGTTGCCGAGGCGGGCCCAGGTGCAGCCCTTGTCGCTGCCGGCCGGCTGGCCAGGCGCGGCCGGACAGCTCATCATCGAGTCGGCGAAACGATCGACGGCGAAGCCCGCCATCGCGACCTGGTCGCCATACGACTCCGGACTGAAGCTGTCGTAGTAGTTGGCCAGTGCGGTCTGTGAGGGCTCGAAGAACAGTTCGGCGACCACCGGGGCGAAGGCGGGCGAGCCTCCCGCGGTCTGGACGGCGTTGATATAGTCCCCCACCGCCGTGCGATTGGCGGTCAGCCCGGTCGGCGAGAAGTCGATCACATAGTTCAGATTGACGTCATGGCTGGTGGTCCTCAGCGCGAAGGTCGCCACCGCCGACGCCGGCGCGTCGAGCGTCATTCCCGACGCCGTCAGAGCCCCCCCCGCGTCGATGATGGTGGCCGTGTGGTCACCCGGCAGCGCGTATCCGGCATTGAGGATGTTCAGATCGAACCGCCCCTTCACGTCCACCAGATCGGTGACGTTCAGGCGATCGATCTCGCCGCTCAGACCCGTGCGATGGAGGTTCAGATCCGTCAGGAAACTGCCGGTGGCGGTTTGCGTGTAGCTGCCCGAGACCAGGGTGACCTGAACAACACCCGAACCGCCGGGGGTGATGAGACCGTCGTTGGTCAGCAGCCCCCCGCCAGCGGGAATGGCCATCGCCCCGATCGCCATGGGGGAGCCACTGTGTACGGGGGAGCCATCCAGGCTGACGTAGTCCAGGGTCTGCAGCGTCGATGCGACCAGGTTGTTGAACGCGTTGGCGCCGCCACCCAGGTCGATGTTGCCGAGGACGCCCATATGGCTGTTGATGGTGTCGTCGCCGCTGGTGCCGACGATGGCCAGGTTCGATCCGGCCGAGACCAGGCCCAGCAGATTGATGACGTTGACGTTGCCGCCGTCGATCAGGACGCCCTTGCCGTAAACTGAACCGCCGCGAACGTCGCCATTCAGGGTCGCGACGATGTTCTGGGCCGCATAGCCCGCGCTGGCCTGGCTCTGGAAGAAGGCGCCGACGCCGTTCTTGCCGCCGACATAGACGTTGCCGTTCTGGTTGACAGTGACCGTGCCGGCGTCGCCCCAGCCGCCGAGCGCGCCAGCGAAGGACAGGCCCATCGAGCTGCCGAACAGGCCGCCGCCGCCGCCGACCGACTGGGCGAAAATGCCCACACCGCCCTCGCCGAGGATGACGATATCACCGGTGTTGGTCACGGTGACATCGCCGCCGTCGCCGCCATAGCCGTCAAGGGGATTGGCGGTGAAGCTGCCGTAGTCGGAATAGTCCTCGCCGCCATAGACGCCGAGGTCGCCCCAGGACGCGATGCCCAGGGACATGTCACCAGCGACGCCGCCGCCGCCGCCGACGGACTGGGCGAAGACCCCATAGGCGCCGAAGCCCTCTGTCTGGATCAAGCCCTCATTGGTGACCGTGACGTCACCGCCATTGCCGGCCGAGCCGCCGGCGCCGGAGAAGACGATCTGTCCGACGGCGGTGATCACGCCCTCGCCGCCCGTGCCGCCGCCGCCGCCGACGCTCTGCGCGAAGACGCCGTGGGAGATGTCCCCGCTGGTGTAGATGGCGCCGGTATTGACCACCAGCACCTCTCCGCCGTCGCCGGCCGATCCGCCCATGCCGCCGATGCCGATGCCCCAGGCCGGTTCGCTGAAGGAATCGACCAGATCCTTGGTCGAGGTCAGGTTGCCGATCACCCCCATGGTGTCGGACAGTTCCTGGCGATAACTGTAGGTGTCCTCGCCGTCATAGTCGGTGGCGCCGCCGGTTCCGCCGCCGCCGCCCACGCTCTGGGCGAAGATGCCCCGGGCGATATCCCCCTCGGTCGCGATGATTCCGGAGTTGCGGACAGTGACGTCGCCGCCGTCGCCCGCCACGCCGCCCTGGCCGCCGATGCTGACATCACCGGCGAGGCCCGAGCCGCCGTCGCCGCCGCCGCCGCCCACCGACTGGGCGAACACCGCGTGGGCCCCCTCGCCGCTGGTCAGAATCAGGCCGCTGTTGGCGACGTTCACGGTCCCGCCATCGCCGCCGCCGGCCCCCGAGCCGCCAATGGCGATCTGGCCACCCTTGGCGTCGCCCTTGTTGGCCATGTCGAGGAAGCCGACGATCTCCTCGCCCTGGGTGGAAATCAGGCCGCCGCGTCCGCCGCCCCCGCCCACGCTCTGGGCGAAGATGCCGTCCGACTGGCCGCCCCAGGTCACGATCTGGCCGCTGTTGGACACATCAACGTCGCCGCCATCGCCGGCCGCGCCGCCCTGGCCGCCGATCGAGACATTGACCGAAGTGGCCTTGCTGGATGCCGACTTGGAGAAGCTCAGCGAGAAGCCGCGGGCGTCGCCGCCCGCCCCGCCGCCGCCGCCGACCGATTGGGCCATGATCCCGATCGAGCCGTCACCCATGGACAGCAGCGATCCGGAGTTGATGACGCTGACAAGACCGCCGTCGCCGGCTTCACCGCCACTGCCGCCCATGGCGATGGCGTAGGTGCCATTCGTGCCGGCGCCGAACGATCCCGAAGCCGCGGTGGCCACGCCGGCGTCGCCGCCGCCGCCGCCGATGCTCTGGGCGTAGATGACGTTGGACTGCGCGCCAAAGGTCGTGATCACGCCGCGATTGGTGACAAGGACATCACCGGCGTCGTCGCCGGAGCCCCCGAAGCCGCCCATGGCGACGCTGATGTTCTGGCTGTTGGACCCCAGGCTGACCGTGCCCGATCCGCCGGCCATGTAGTCCGACCAGGCGTTCTCGTCGATGCCAGCCATGCCGCCATGGCCGCCGCCGCCGCCGATGCTCTCGGCGAAGACGCCATGGGCGGATTCGCCGTGGGTGATGATCTGGCCGCCGTTGTCGACGGTGACGTCGCCGCCGGTCGAGCCGGCGCCGCCCAGGCCGCCGATGTTCACGGCCAGATTGACGGAATTGCTGCCCGACATGGCCAGAGCACCCGCCGCGCCGCCCGCGCCGCCGCCGCCGCCGACGCTTTGCGCGAAGATGGCCGTGGCGCCGGCGCCGTCCGTGACCACCAGACCGTCGGAACTGACGGAGACATCGCCGGCCGCGCCGCCGGCGCCGCCGAAGCCCCCCAGGGCCACCGAGAGGTTCACGGACTTGGAACCGCCCAGGGCCGCCGAGACGGCCATGCCGCCCGTGCCGCCGCCGCCGCCAACGCTCTGGGCGAAGACGGCGTAGGAATCCGCTCCCGTGGTGCCGACGTCGCCGTCATTGACCACGGTCACGTCACCGGCGTCGCCGGCCG
>Ga0299912_10004924_pt1 | contig 10956 bp, 8 predicted proteins | sample RVTome_2_FD_207667 | JGI IMG/M metagenome (GOLD analysis project Ga0299912, IMG submission 207667) | Soil microbial communities from uranium-contaminated site in the Upper Colorado River Basin, Wyoming, United States - RVT95D214 (version 2) ... | reverse complement strand
GTGTGGCCCCCGGCAACGTTTACTTGTACGCAACTGCGCCTTCGAAGGCATTTTTGGACGGTGAGACCCTGAAGTCCATCTCCGTAAAGGGCGGCAAAACAGTTTCCGGTGTGACGATAACCCTTTCAGGCCGTCCCAGCGCATCTGCCACCTATGCAGGAATGAAGGTATGTTCCGGGTGTCATGACGCCAACTTGTCCAAGGCCCTTGACGGCACCCCGCACGCAGCTGCTCACTCGCGCTTCGTGACTGAGGGAACGAGCCACATGGTCTACAAGAACATGTGGCCGGAGCCTGGCAGCAAATACTTGCCCAAGGATCCCCAGGGCAAACTGCTCAAGGTGCAAGACCCCCTGGATGGCAATGGCCTGGTCCATGTGGCATTGTGCACGAAAGGGGATGATCCCAATCGCCAGTATCTCTTCAAGTTCTACCCCGAGCAGAAAGAAGGCGTCTCTCTAACGGAGGCCGATCTGGATTGTTCGGATAAGCCCGCTGACGCCGTCTGGATTCCGGTCGCCGCCACCATCGGTGGCGAGGGTAACTGGGGTGAAGGGTACGTGGACCCCAATCACAAAAACCCTGACCGCTACCCCAACTTCGGAGAGGGGAAGCAGCGCTACATGGCCAAACTCCAGGACGTGCCGTTTATCGCGAAGTGGATGAAAGATAACAATGTATCGCGGGAAGGGCAAAAACAGGATTACATCTGTTTCCTTCCAGTTTACATCATGCAGGACGGCACCCCCAGAGATTCAAAGGCGCTGGCTAAAGGCGAGGTTGGGGCTCCGATGTTCTGGCAGAAATCCCCGAAAAATTGGGCGACACCCGACAATACCCTTTCCAGAAATTGCGCCGGATGTCATGCCACTGGCGTTACGATCAAGACAAAGGATTTTTCGGACTACAAATCTGTTGTCACCGACTGGGACTACAAGGATATGAATATCACCTGTGAACATTGCCACGGACCGGGTTCGGAGCACGCGAAGACATCGGATAAGACGAAGATCATCGCACCCAAGTATCTGACTGCAAAGGCGGGCAACGAGCTCTGTGGGCAGTGCCATGGTTCCCACGACGGAAAGAGCCAGAATCCGATGGGGATCTTCAAGCCCCCCTTCGATGCGAGCTACAAGGACACCCTTGGCCATGGATTCTTCGTCCCGGGGGTGTATGATCTCGGGACGTTTTATTTAAACCTCTGCCAACCTTCCCCGTATCTCGAGACCGACTGGAAAGAGGGGAGCTTTCACACCTGGCCTGACCAGACCCACGGCCGTTCTCATTCAATGGAACTTTGCGAGTCGCAGCGGTCCGCCCATTGGAGCAATGGCTCCGAAAAACTTACCTGTTACACATGCCACGATGCTCATACCCTAGATGGGGGACCGGCCTCGCTTAAAGTCGGCGGCTACGATTTCGTAAATGCGGCCTACGGGAACAACACCTTGTGTCTGGCCTGCCATGCGACCCGCAGTCAATTCAAGGACGTGTCCAAGGCCGATGTGGCATTGCTCCAGCTCGACGCGGGCCGCAAGGTGACGAAGGGCGGGGCCACTGTCCCGGTCAAAGCCGCAGACGCTGCTTTAGCCCGAAACCGGGTTGCTCGAGCCGTCGCTAAGCACATGCAAGTGGGCGCTGGAATGGGTGGGGCTCTCTATACGCCCGACGATCCGAACATGCCTGTGGGCAACTGCGCATCGTGCCATATGCCGAAGACCGGTAAGCTGCAGGACGTTAACGTTGATGCTGAGTACCACCTGGACTTCGACAAGAATGGGAAGAGCGCTGTGGCCGAAGGCAACGTACCGTCCCACGTCTTCGACATCGTCTGGCCCGGCCAGAGCGTAATCCTTAAAAACCCCGACCCATCAAAAGGTCGCGATTATGACATTATGCCGAACTCCTGTAGCAAGTGTCATGATTTCGCTAGGATCAGCGGCGATAAGGATTAAATCTTTCTACAGATCTTCTATCTTCGCAGAATCTATTGCAGCACATGGGGCCGGGAACCCCGGCCCCACTTTTTCATGGTGTTACAGGCTCACACGGAAACAAAGAGGGAGGCTTCCCTATTTGTTTTGCAACGCCCGTCTTTTGACCCCAACTGGTGGAAGGAGTTTCCCAAGTCTTCTTTCCCCAAGAGTCTCTGGGAAAAAATCAAAGAGCTGGAGATTGAGATATGAAGATGAAATGTTTGTCATCCTCAATTCGTTTTTGGCACAGAAATGTTGAAAGGTATATTTTGGCTATCGTTCTTATTCTATCTACTTCATTAGCCGTCGATATTTGTCCCCTGTCGGGTGGAACTCTCCCCCAATCCTTTACCATTCTGTACAGCAATAATATCAATGGTGAGATTGATCCATGTCCATCTTGAGGGGAAACGACTCGTTTTGGCGGTCTGGCCAGAAGAGGAACATGGGTAAAAGAAGCTACAGATACGGAGAAAGGCATACTCCTTTTGGATGCAGGGGATCTATTTTTTAAGAAATATTTAACTCCCCATCCTGAAAATGAAATAAATAGCCTAAGCGAGAAAGCCCGTCTCATCCTAAAGAGTTTTAACCTGATGGGTTATCATGCCATCGGAATCGGAGATGATGATTTAAGCCTTGGGAAGAAATTTCTCGTAGACCTTTCGAAAATTTCTCAAATCCCTTTCCTTTCTTCCAATGTGATCGATGAAGACTCTGGAAAACCACTTTTCGAACGTTATCTGATTAGAAATGTCAAAGGGCTGAAGGTTGGGATCTTCAGCCTCCTCTCCCAAGATGTGTTCTTAATTCCATCTGATCCGAGAAGAAAGCGATTGATCATTCGGGACCCTGTCGAAACAGCACACGAATTGGTTAGAGAACTTGAACCTGAAACCGATCTCATCATCCTTCTTAGTCATCTCAGTTATCCCAAAGATATGGAGTTAGCCCAGAAAATCTCAGGAATCCATATCATCGTCGGAGGACATACAGGAGTCCATCTGAGTACTCCCCCTGTCATTAAGAACACAATTGTCTTGCAGACCTCTTCGCAAGGCAAGTACGCTGGAAGGATCGATCTAACTCTTTTATCCAAAGAGGCTTCTTTTTATAATGAGGGGACTAAACGCTCTTTAGAAAGCAATCTGAAGAGGGCCATATACCAATTGAGTTCTCGCCAAACTTCAGAGACTCAAAAAGCCCAATGGCAAAAAGCTAAGGAGACATATGAAAGCGCACTGCAACAGTTTGAAGGAAAGAACCCTTTCAACAATATCGTCTCGCCACTTAGCCAGCAAGTGAAGGATCACCCGGATATCAAGAAGATGGTTGAAGCCTATAAGTCCAAATTCCCTGAAAAGAGTGAACCACCCGTTCATGACAGCCGGGGAACCTCCAAATCCACGCCCTAAAACTTTTTCGCTGGCTTTGTCTTGATGATTTAAGGAACCTTCAGAAGTAATACCTCACCCTTAACTCAAGCCTGTAATCGCTGGGTTTTTCTCCGTACTCGCTACCATTATGCCCCACATTTGCCATCGCCTTCAATCGCACTTCGAGGTTCTTGATTCCGGTATAGGTAAGCTCCGGAGCGAGGGAGAAACTCCCATCATCAAGGTTGATAATGGATGTGAGCGCAGGTGTGAAGTAAAGGATGTTGAAAGGATCTTTCTGGGTGACCCGTAGATATAAATAATCCTTCATTGGATTCACCCCGCCATAGTTGACCGCCAGACTTTGTGCCTTCGTCAAAGAACCCCGGTTTCGCGACGAGAGGTAGGTTTCGTAGCTTTTGTCGACGAGTGAAAAAAAGCTACCTATTTCATCTTGCGTATATCCCATTCCGTTATGGTAGTATTCCAGGATGAACGTGGTGTCTGTCTTCGTGAGGTACCTCATCCCTAAAAGATAGCTCTTGGCATCAAACTTGGATTCAGACACGTTTCCTTGTTCATCGATGGTCTTCTGCTTGAAGTTATTGATGTACGCGAACTCCCCGTGAACCTCAAAATTCGTGGAGATATTCCGCGAAAAGTCAAACCCGAACCTCGGCGTTTTGCTTCCTCCTGATAAGAATACAAGATCGATATCCGTATCATAAAGGAGCAGATAGAGTCTTCCCGCAAAATTGAGCTCGTTGATCTTTCCAAATTCGTCGTTAATTTGATCGTAAACGGGGAGAATGACGGGAGTGATCGAGAGCGTTTTTAAGGGCCCAGCAAAACTCTTGATATAATCCGCCGAAGCCATCCAAAAACCTTCCCGGGCGAGGTCTGGCTCCTCCGGGTCCTTCGGGCGGTCCACAAAAGCCACGGGATTCCAGGCATATCCCTTTCCCCATTTCTGTGTTGCCTTGCCCACGTCAATCGCCAGTGAGCTTGAAGGCTTCAGGGATAGGGTGCCTTCATACAGGTCCAGGGAATCGGACCAGCCCTGGTAGCTATACGTCAGGTTCCCATTTACAAGGAAAAAAAGACGGGCAATCCCTTTTTCATAGCTCCCTTCGAGCTGGAGGTTTCCGTTGTATTCCTCAGCCGTAGTTCCTTCATCCTGATTGAAAAACCTGAGTTTATACAGAGCAGCGTTGTTGTCCAGCCAGAAAATCGCCGGCCTAAATTCAACATACCCTCCGATATGATAGGGTTTCTTCTCTATTTCTGAAATATCGAATTTATACTCTTCATCCGCAAACGAGACTGAGGAGATTAAAAGAGCAACCAGAACGGGCAAAAGAGTTCGAAGCTTGCCCATGAATCCTCCTCTACCATTTTCCGAATCATCACCGGAAGCCTATTTAAAGGCGGTCACTATTTTCTCAAAGATTCCAGCTTGGGCATAAAGGTCAAGGTGAAGACCTCATCTTTGAAATCTCTCTGTTTGATATTGGCAAAGATAAAGATCGATTTATAGCCCTTGTACAGAGGACTATCTGTTTCAATGATCGAGGGCCGGACAATCCCTCCTCCAAAATCCTTAATCTCTTTAAAATAGAGGGTCTTGATGAGCATACCTGCTTCCGTCAGGCATTCGATTTTTGCAGGTAACTTCCTATTCTTGTCTGCCCACAGCTTGATCCTGTCGTAGGCAACGGTCTTCGTCTTTGCTTTGAGATGCAAAAGATATTCATCTCCCGCTTCCTCAATCTTTTCCACATCATACTCTGCGGCATAATCCAGACTTAAAATATCTGCGTTGTTGAAGACCCCTCCCACTACGGATTGAAGGCTCGTGATCCGAACCGGTTTCCCCACATTGGGAATGTAAAGCCACATATTGTCCCCGAGTCTCAAGGTGCTTCTTCCTTTTTCGCTGGCCGGAGCAAGGAAGAGAGCTGCAACCTTGTCCACCCCCTTCTTCACCGAAAAGAGGGTATATTCTTTCCTCCGTCCGTCCGGCTCGACATTAATAAGCTTACGATACATTTCGTAAGATTCAGGGTTTAGATTTCGGTCGATCTGCTTCAAAAGCTGTGTGCCATCGATCGCATAGGCCGGAGCAGCAATGAGCAGGGCAAACAAAAAAACCAGAATTTTCTTCATATCCAACCTCTCTTTCCATCGTTTATATTTGCTTCGAGGCCCGTGACAGGGCAATTTAGCCTCCAACCTCCCACCTCAAACCTCCAACCTTCTTTTATACATGCCTCAGGGCTTTAATGGGTTCCATTCTCGATGCTTTGTACGCCGGCTGTAGGCTGGCGACCACAGAGATGAAAATGACAATGATTGAAATAATCAGTACATCGGAAGGAGCGATGGTGGCTGAAAGGACAAGCCCTGTTTGCCTCCCGAAGTCAAAGGTGATACCAACGCGATTGAGGATGAGAATAATAATCACCCCTATCAGGTCACCCGCCAGCGCTCCCATGGTTCCGAGAAATAATCCTTCCAGGACAAACATCGATAAAATTTTTCCCGGTAGCGTCCCGATAGCCGCGATCGTGCCGATCTCTCGTATCCTTTCATAGACCGCCATGATCATGACGTTCATGATACTGACCAGGACCACGGAGATCAACATGAGTTTGATAAAGAAGGCCATGACATCGATCATTCTTGCGATATTATAGAAAGGAGAAAGTTTTTCCCATGTGTGGACTTCGTAGATGGGTTTGCCCTGCTTGTTGACCTCCCCGGAAAGAAGTCCTTCAAGTTTGTCACTGAAGCCTTGAAGGCGACCAAAGTCTTTTAGCCGGATGGCTACCTCACTGATTTCCATCTCCTCCATCCTCAGAACTTCCTTCGCATCTTCGATGTGGATGTAACCGTCCCTGCCCCCGGGCCCTGTGATGCTTTCGAGCACGCCCGATACTTTAAACTGCTTTCCATTGACAGAGCCATCCTTGTTCGTGGCCACAATGACGACTGTATCGCCGATCTTTACCCCCATGGCTTTTGACATAAGATCAGGGACCCATATTTCTCCTCGTTCGAGAGATTTCTTTTCACCATCCATTAATCTTGAAGGAAGGAGTGGAACGCTTTTGAATTCCCGGTCCGGATAGACCCCATTTAACCTGATGTTGGTTGTTTCCACAAAGGTGCTGAACATCCCCCCGAATTTTATCCGTGGGGAAAATGCCTCAACTTCAGGCTGTTTGCTGAGGATATCCTCCAGTTTTTTGTAAGCCTGCGGCCTCAGGTTCAAGTTGAGAGGAAGGTTATCGATAGATGCTAAATAACCCTTCCTGTGAACCTCCAGGTGCCCTAACATCGAATCGGTCATTTGCCCGACCATCATGTTTTTGAAAGAGCCACTTATCGAAATGAAGAGGAGAACAAAAACAACCCCAATCGTGACAAGAGAGGCTGTAAGCAGCGTCCTTCTCTTGTATCTCGATAAATTTCTGATGGCGATTTTCGATAGATTACGCATTCGTCTTACCTCCTTTGACCTGTTTTCCAACCAGTTCTCCATCCTCCAAACTGTAGATAATCTCCGCTTCACCCACAATTTTCTGGTCATGGGTGGAGAAGATGAAGGTAGTCCGAAACTCATTTCTCATCTTTTTCATCGACTCAAGGACCAGAAATGCAGTCTTATGATCGAGATTTGCCGTTGGCTCATCGGCCAGGACCAGTTTTGGATTTGTGACTAGGGCTCTCGCAATGGCCACCCTCTGTTTCTGTCCACCTGATATCTGGTCAGGGTATTTGTCCTTCTGATCAATCATCCCTACTGCCTCCAGGAGTGTCAGGATCCTTTTTTTCCTTTCACCTCCGGGAATATTCTGGACCATCAGAAGAGGGTATTCGATATTTTCATAGACCGTAAGGACAGGGAGGAGGTTGAAGTCCTGAAAGATGAACCCGATGTTGTTTCCCCTAAATGAAGCGCTTTGCTTCCGGTCAAGGTGGAGGACATCGGTGTTTGCCACCATGAGTTTCCCCTCCGTAGGCTTATCAAGACACCCGATCAAATTGAGGAGCGTTGTCTTGCCGCTTCCCGAGGGTCCGACAAAGGAGACGAAAGAAGCGGGTTCGATTTCAAAACTCACCTCATTCAATGCCCTTATCGCAATTTCCCCTGCCGTGTAGTCTTTGCTTACCTTGGTTGCCACGACGCTGTAAATCTTGGTAATATTCTCTGCCACTACAAGTCCCATAATTTCTCCTTTCCTAACAGGTTAATTTTTTGAAAATTGGTTCAATTAAATCGTTCTTCCTCAGGCGTCATTCCTTCTGCGAAAGCAGGAATCCAGAATTTCCCTTGTGGGTTGTTATTTCCCTAAATATCGCTCCAAGGTACTATCCGGGGTCAGGCCCACGATCACATCTCCGTTCACGATCTTCGTAGGAGTTGAGGTTAGTCGAATTTTGTTCCCGAGAGCCATATCTTCCAAGACCCTCTTCTTCGCCTTTTCACTTTCAAGAGCCAACTGAAAGTTCTTCACATCATGGTTCTTCTCTCTGAGGAGCTGCTCAATCTTCAGTTGCACAGCCTTTCTATCCAGATTTGCCACGGATTGACCTTCATTTGTAAAAAGAAAGTCATGGATCAACCAGAAAGCCTCCGGACTAATCTCCCAAGCGGCTTCTGCCATCTCTGAAAGCTCAAATGTCCTTCCACCCGGTTGAAATGGAAAGTGCTTGAAGATGTACCTAATTTCTTTGGGATACTTTTGGAGAAGTCCTTTTAGCTTCATCCATGAATCCATGCAGTAAGGACACTGAAAGTTTGAAAATTCAACAATGGTCACCTTGGCTCCTTTATTTCCAATAGAAGGGGACTTCTCCATATCCAGAATTCCCATATCTATTTTTGTAGGCCTTGAAGGACCTGCCTCTTTTGCACTGACGTTCTCTCCTCTGATAAAGAGATTTCCTATGAAGACCTTTTCTCCCGTCTTGTCCACATAGACAATTACAGGCATCTCTTTATCTGGAAGAACGACGAGGAGCTTGACGGCGTAAAAATCCGAAATAGGACTCTCTTTCTTCTCCAAAAATTTGATTTCAGATCCCGGGGGAAGACGAACATGGGACTTGAACGTGTCGATGGCCACCTGGGCAACCCGGTCTTCCTGAGAGAAAGCAGCAACCGGCATAGTCAAAGCAAGAGCAATCAGCATTCCCGTCCAAAAGATATTCTTTCCCATTTTCAAACCTCCTTCGACCATAAGATCTTCGATATTATTGTTTCTTGAAATTGCCCCTTATGCAAGGTGTTAAATAGTCTTATTGATTCTGTTGCCTGCTGTTCCCAGCCGGAACCTCGGAAATCGCCCTGTTTATGTCCTACCACATTTTTCTTATTTACCAACGGGGCCCCCTCCGGGGGCCTCTCCCAATTCCCACTCCTGTTCCATATCCTATTCCCATATCGAGTAAACAATCCTGTGGAAGCCTGTCTAATTGCTCTTTTGTCAATATGGAACGGGCCTTCATCTGGTATGAAAAAGAGAGGCTTTCAAATTCCGTTTGAAGCGAAAGCAATTTCTTATGGCGTTCCATTAGATCTCGGGGGTCGATGTTTGTGTCTGAGACGTTGCATTGCAACTCAAGTCTTAATGTCATAAGTTCTCTATATTTTGGCGTTGCCTCTGCCTGATAGGCGCGCTGGAGGCTTTCGAGCGCCCCTATTTGCTCTTTCGTAAGGCCAAAGGATGGTGATTTCCAGCATCGTCCCTGGCTGTCCATCCTCAAGCTTGGCCTATCCAATTTAGGAAACCGCTCCTGGGCTTCTAAAAACTGAATGCCAAGTAGAGTAAGGAAAGAAAGAATGAGCATTATAAAGATTCCGTGGTGCAACTTCGATTTCATTTTTCTTCTCCCGGATTAGATAGGTGGGGCAGAAATTTCCCCCCGCCCCACCTCTTCGATTACCAGCGGCCTCTGGGACCCATCTTCCCCATCCTGGGGCCAAAGCCTGAACCATAGGTAGCTAACTGGGCTTGCTGTTCCGGAGTGAGCAGCTTGCTGATTTCGAGTCTGAAATTCGTTCCCTTTTCCTGGAGTTTGGTCTGGAGATTCAGAATCTCCTTCTGCTTGGCTGTGATGGCAGCCTGGTCAGGATTGGGAGTTAGCCAGAGACTCCGAAGCTCTGTTCTCTTTTTGAATAGCTCCTCCTGAAGCGGTGCAATCTCATCCATATGGGCTTTCTGCAAAGCTTGGATCTGAGAAGATTGCTCCGCCGTCAGATTGGGAATGGCAGAATAACCATACCCTGGTCCCATGCCGTGACCACGGCCCGGTCCCCAGGCGAGAGCAACCGTTGCCATCAGAGCCAATGCCACAACAAGACTCAACCCAATGATCATGGTCTTCTTCATGGAAATCACCTCCTTTCTTTGTGACTTTCAGCATCCTGAGTGTATGTTTCTTGACCTCTGAGGAGATAAAAGTCGATAGAATTCTTGCTTTGGTAATTTTTTTGATGAATTAAATAGACGAGTTACTTCGGTGGAATTAACAGCGAATGGGTACTACGCTAAGGGGGCTATTTGAAGTGATCAATCTCGCGTTCAAAATTTCAAAACCAGGTAAATCAATCGATGCGCCATTAAAAATCATTGAAGGTAGATCCCCAATCCCGTGGTCCTCTTGAGAGATAATTGAGTTGAATGGACAGGGATTGCATGTCAACACTTGCTTGCCCTGTGAGAAGGGGCATCCGGCTCCAATTTTTTGAACGAAGTTTATCGGTGTCAGACCGAGTAGAATCGGTATGAGGAGGATAGCGGTAATTAAGAATATGATTTTTGACCTATCTGACATCGAAGATTCCCAAAATTTAGTTTGAACTTGTCAGAAGGAAAAGCAACATTTGTGCCAAGGTTTTCCTGGGCATTCTAAACGCGAAAAATCTCTTATGATTACGTGTGATTATAACTCATTTCGAAGACAGGTTTTTTTGAGGAATGGTTCGAATTCTTCGACGAAGATGTCGGCAAAGGAAGATACAAAATATAAATTTTGTTTTTGGTATCGGTTGGTTAGAAAGTTTTCGACAAATTCTTTATTAAACGACAAAACCGTCGAGTGCAGTGTCACCTCACGCTTTTGAGGTCTGTTTCTCACGGCTGGCCTGCCATTGACAGTTTTGTCGAGATCGTAGAAAGCTTTGTCGAAAGACTTGAGTGCTTGATATTAAAATGAAAATTCGTGATTTGGCGGAAACTGCCTTTGACATCATTGTCGAGAGAGCTTAATTCTTGAAAGAGATTTCAAACCTTACCAGAATTTAGCAACTACTTGTGATTCCTGAACAATCGATCTCCTTCCAAAGGCGTTTTAGATTCTGGCATCAAAGTTGCTTGCAATAAGCTCAAGTTTGTCTTATATTTTGTTTGACGTGCCAATGTTAAGCAAAAATAAAATATTATTCTTTATTCCCATAATGATCCTCATCCCAATTCTTCTTGGAATGACCCCCCTAAACATGGCTCACAAATTAGCGAGTGGGGGTCCTTTCACTCACTGCAAGCAAGCCCAATGGAGCAATCACTGTCCTTTTCATTCCCTTATCTCTCATG
>Ga0299912_10004922_pt1 | contig 10959 bp, 10 predicted proteins | sample RVTome_2_FD_207667 | JGI IMG/M metagenome (GOLD analysis project Ga0299912, IMG submission 207667) | Soil microbial communities from uranium-contaminated site in the Upper Colorado River Basin, Wyoming, United States - RVT95D214 (version 2) ... | reverse complement strand
GAATAGTACCCTCTACTGGATGTAGAACTGCTTTATAGGCCTTCTTCGCCCCACGGGAAAGAGCAAACGCAATGTCTTCCGCAAATAGACGTTCACGGCCCTCGATTCCCTCTGCCAAACCAGACAAGATTTGAGACAGAATAATCCCGGAATTGCCCCGCGCCCCCATGAGTGCTCCCCAGGCAGCGGCCTTGATGATCGTTTCCAGGGAGATTTCCTTTAAAGCTCCCATTTCGCTGACGGCGGCCGTAAGCGTAGCTGACATATTAGTCCCAGTATCCCCATCCGGCACAGGAAAAACATTGATCTTGTTCAATTGGTCGCGGTTTTTGAATACCCAGTCCGCTCCGGCTATGATGGTTTGCTTAAACCGCTTTGCATCGCAATAGAGAATCGCCACTCCGCTCCTTCTCTCTTCATTTCCTATCTGGAATCTACCGTGTATGCTGGAAATTATAATACATTCTCTTTTTTTAGAAAGCAACTTCAAAGGGAAGAAGTACAAAATATTTTAACTAAAGGTCTTTTGAGTAAGGAAGTGTAACGAGGAAGATCACGCCTGTCAGCGAAAGAAGGGACGTTCGTGCAGAGCGTGCTCAGGATCTTGCATATTGAATTAAGCAAAAGCCCCCTCATTAGTTGATCTCACCTCTGGCGAGATCAACTACCTGCTGATGGATTGATGCCTCTAGAATAATTTTACCCATTGTTTTCTTCAATGTTTTCATGTAAACTAAGGAAATAATTCCCCGATAGCTCAATCCCGCTAAGAGCGGGATCCCGCCTATGGCGGGATTAACCACTATGTTACAGGTATAGTTAATTTGAACAGATGGACAAAGCCCTTTGGAGTTAATTTTCCCCGGTAGCTCAACCGGTAGTAGCGGGTGGCTGTTAACCACTAGGTTGCAGGTTCGAGTCCTGCCCGGGGAGCCAATCATTCAAGGCCGGTTAAAAACCGGCCTTTTTATTATGTTGAAAGTTTGGGTATATATCTTACAAAATGAGAGTTCGGGTCGACACTATTGTGGCCAGACCAGTCATTTGGAAAGGCGGCTTAATCAGCACAATGATCCAGCCTATCAGCTCTCCAAAACTACAAAGAGGTTTGAAGGCCCGTGGAAACTCATATGGTCTCATGAATGTTCAGATCGAGGTGATGCCACAAGATGGGAGAGAAGAATCAAGAAGAGAGGTGTTACCCGGTTTCTTAAGGAAACTCAACCGGTGGTAATCCCGCATGAGGCCAGATTGACCCGTTTGGAGGTAGATCCTACCCGGGGAGCCAATTCGACACGGAGAGGTAGGTACCACGGGACAGGATGCTTCCCTCTTTTTGCTCAAGGGCTCGGAAGCCCTATGCCTACCTGGTCGAAGGGTTACGGCAGCAAAGTCATTGTCTGCTTGGGTGTAAATTCTTTGATTGAAGGCGGGAGAGCTATTTCACCGAACCACCACTTCCTTTTCGGGAATAGGCTCCATAGGCTCCATTCTCTTCAGGGCCTTTTTCTTCTGCCACGCCAGGAGCATGTTGACTGGACCCGAACAGACATAAAGAAAGGTGAAAACGAAGAGCATAATGATGGGCTCCATGACGATCACAATCATCGAAAGGACGACGAAGACGAAGAGGCTAAACGGCCTCCTCTTGGAAAGATCGAATTCCTTAAAGCTGAAATACCGAATTTTTGAGACCATCAAAAAGGCCAGGGCATAAATCATCACAAGAATCACAATGTCCTTGATCCATCCTGTCTCGATCAGTCGGTGGTAGAGGAGGATGGTCAGGGCGATCATGAATGCGGCCGCAGGAATTGGAAGGCCTTTGAAATATTTTACTTCCCCAGAGGAGGCCTGGGCATTGAACCGCGCCAGTCTCAGGGCACCACAAGCCACGAAGAGGAAAGCAGCCAGCCAACCAAATCTTCCATAAGGCCTGAGCGCCCAGCTAAAGGCGAGTAAAGCCGGAGCGATTCCAAAAGAGACGAGATCAGCCAGTGAATCATACTGCATTCCAAATTTGGACGTGGCTCCTGAGAGCTTAGCCACTTTTCCATCCAAGGCATCGAAGGCGGATGCCACGAGGATAGCCACGGCTGCAAAGAAGAATTTTTCCTGAAAGACAGCAATAATTGCCCAAAATCCACAAAAGAGGTTTCCCGTGGTGAAGAGATTTGGAAGGATGTAGATCCCCCTCTTCATTTTGATGTGTGATCTTCTCTTTCTCATATTCTATACCCAATAATCGACTCCCCTCCCTTGACATGTTGTCCGACCCTGATAATGGGTTCCACTTCAGGGGGGAGGTAGAGGTCGATTCTCGATCCGAAACGGATCAAGCCGAAGATTTGACCTTTCTCTAGAGTATCGCCTGCCTTGGCATAACAGACAATCCTCCTCGCCACAAAACCGGCTATCTGGATCAGGAGGATTTTATACCGATCCTCAGTCTCGAGGATCACTGCATTTTGCTCATTGAGGAGGGATGACTTCTCCACATTGGCCACCAGAAATCGGCCTGGATGATAGCTCTTTTGGAGAACCTTTCCAGAAGTAGGTGCTCGATTGATGTGGACATCAAACAAAGACATAAAGATGCTTACCTTTAAAGCTTTCCCTTTTAGAAACCGATCTTCTTCACATTCTCCCACGTTGATGATCGTACCGTCGGCTGGAGAGAGAATGACGTTCTGAAGCGCAGGAATCTTTCGCTTAGGATTCCTGAAGAAGAAGGCAATGAATAAAGTAAAGAGAATTCCCAAAACCGTTAAAACCTTCCAACCCATACAGCCCAAAAATATGGTAATCATGGCGGCTGGGATCAAAAACGGGAATCCCTCTTTGGCAATGGGCCAGCGATTTTGTGTCATCAACCCTTCTTCTCTTTTAGCCAACCCATCATGGAACGCAATTTTTTACCGACTTTTTCAACAGGATGCTCGGCCTCTTTCTTCCTCAAGGCATTGAACATGGGCCGCGACACCTGATTTTCCAAAATCCATTCCTTTGCAAAGCTCCCCGTCTGTACTTCTTTGAGTATCCGTTTCATCTCCTCACGGGTTTCTGAGGTGATGATCCGCTTGCCTCGAGTGAGATCTCCATATTCAGCCGTATCGCTGACGGAGTAACGCATGAAAGGAATTCCTCCTTCATAAATCAGGTCCACAATGAGTTTTAATTCGTGAAGGCATTCAAAATAGGCGATCTCCGGCTGATATCCGGCCTCCACCAATGTATCGAAGCCCGCCTTCATGAGCTCGGTGACCCCTCCGCAAAGGACTGCCTGTTCTCCGAATAAGTCAGTTTCTGTTTCTTCTTTGAAAGTGGTCTCAATGACACCCGCGCGAGTTGCTCCGATGCCTTTGGCATAGGCAAGGGCGGTCTTCAGCGCCTTCTTCGTGAAATCCTGATAGATCGCAACGAGTGAAGGGACCCCAGCTCCCTTTTGAAATTCTCTTCGAACCAAGTGTCCAGGACCTTTGGGGGCGATCATCACCACATCGATCTCTTTAGATGGGGCGATTTGGCCGTAATGGATATTGAATCCATGGGAGAACAAGAGGGTTTTTCCCTTTTGGAGGTTCGGCTTCACATCCTCTTCATAGAGTTTAGCCTGGACATGATCCTGGGCAAGGATCTGAATGAGGTCAGATTGCTTCGATGCCTCTCCTGCTGTGGTGGGTTTAAAGCCATCTCGGAGTGCGAACTGATAATTTTCAGTTCCCTTCAGCTCAGCTACGATCACGTCGAGACCGCTGTCTCTCAAATTCTGGGCCTGCGCATGGCCCTGGCTCCCATAGCCAATAATGGCTATCTTCTTTCCCTTCAGATGGTTGAGGTTTGCGTCCTTGTCGTAATAGATCTTCATCGGTTTTCTCCTTTGCTCAATAATAAAGCTCAAAGAGGCTTTCAGCTATTAGCCGTCTGGCATTAATTAAGAAGGTTCGGTTGAGGCTTTACTTCCTCTGACCATGGCCACGCGACCTGTCCTCACCAATTCTTTAATCCCAAGAGGCTTGAGGAGAGAAAGGATGGCATTGATCTTTTTTTCATCCCCGGTCACCTCAATCGTATATGTTTTTGATCCGACATCGATCACCTTTCCCCTGAAAATATCCACCACCCTGAGAATCTCCTCTCGGGTCCCTGCATTGGCTGAGACTTTCACCAAAAGCATCTCCCTCTCTACAAAATCCTTTTCGATGAGATCCACCACCTTGATCACGCTGACTAATTTATTGAGTTGTTTGATCACTTGTTCGATGATCTGGTCGTCACCACGAGATACGATCGTCATGGTAGAGACAGCAGGATCAAGCGTTTCAGCCACACAAAGGCTTTCGATATTGAAGCCCCTGCCACTAAAGAGGCCGGCTACGCGAGCCAGGACTCCAAACTCATTTTCAACCAAGAGGGTGATGACGTGACGCATATAAATCCCTTCGTTGGGAGCAACGAATATCGTCGCTCTGGTATCCTAGGAAAAACAACAAAGTTAGATAAATTCCAATAACCAAATCCAAAACTCCAAATAAATCCCAATGACCCAACGTCCAAGTAACCAAACAATTATTAAAAGCGCCTCTAAAAGCTCCGCCCTGTGGGAGCTCTTTACTTTTAAGTTTTTAGGTTATTGAAGTTTTGGCCATTGCACTATATTAGGTACAGGGCTTGGAGTTTGGTGATTCATTTTATCATACTAGCCTCATCTGGTTCAGGGGCTCTCCCGCTGGAACCATGGGGTAGACGTTTTCTTCCTGATCGACGACGAAATCAATGATGACAGGCTTAGGAGTCGAAAAGGCTGTTTGCAATGCGGGGACGACCTCTTCTGGCCGGGTCACTCTCAATCCGATGGCTCCATAGGCTTCTGCCAGTTTAACAAAGTCCGGCGAGATTCCTTCCAGAGAGGACGAGGCATAACGCTTACCATAAAAGAACTCCTGCCACTGCCTCACCATTCCGAGATAACCATTATTCAAGATTGCCACCTTGATCGGCAATTGATATTGGACTACCGTAGCCAGCTCTTGAGAATTCATTTGGAAACTGCCGTCGCCTGCGATGTCGATCACCAACTTATGCGGAAAGGCAACTTGGGCTCCCATGGCCGCCGGAAATCCGTATCCCATGGTTCCCAATCCTCCCGAAGTCAGCAGCGTTCTGGGCTTGATAAATTGATAGTGCTGGGCTGTCCACATCTGGTTCTGGCCTACCTCTGTGGTAATAATTGCATCCCCCTTGGTCAGTTCGTTAATCTTCTCTATAACGAATTGTGGCTTGATGATCTCTTTCTGCTCATAATTCATATTATGGATCGATTTCCATTTCTCGATTTGCTGATGCCATTTATTGAGACCTTCTTTAAAAGGACCAATCTCCTCCTGTTCGAAAAGAGGGAGAATCTTCGTAAGGACCCGTTTGCAGTCGCCCACAATGGGAAGATCAACCTTTACATTTTTGCTGATGGAAGTGGGATCGATATCGATATGAATGATCTTTGCATGCGGAGCAAAGGCCTCTGTCTTTCCCGTAACCCGATCGTCAAAACGAGCCCCAATGGCAATGAGAAGATCGGATTCCATCACTGCCATATTCGCCCGGTAGGTTCCGTGCATTCCCAGCATGCCCAAAGAGAGAGGGCTATTTCCTGGAAAGCTGCCCAATCCCATTAGGGTCATGGTGACGGGAATTCCCAATTTCTCTGCAAAAAGAGTCAGCTCTTTTGAGGCATTCGATAAGATAATCCCTCCGCCGACATAGAGAACCGGTTTCTTCGATTTCATTATAAGCTTAACAGCCCGCTCGATCTGACCGGAGTGCCCTTCATAAGTGGGTTGGTATCCCCGGACGAGGATCTTTTCCGGATATTTAAACTCGGTCGAGCCGGCCAAGATATCTTTTGGCAGATCGACAAGGATAGGTCCCGGTCTTCCGCTTCTGGCAATATAAAAGGCTTCCCTTAGAGTTCGACCCAGATCCTTGATATCCTTCACCAGGTAGTTGTGTTTGGTGCAGGGCCGTGTAATGCCCACAATGTCTGCTTCCTGAAAGGCATCATTTCCGATGAGAAGAGTGGCCACTTGACCAGTGAGAACGACAATGGGGATAGAGTCCATGTAAGCCGTGGCAATTCCTGTTACCGTGTTGGTGGCGCCTGGTCCGGAGGTGACAACGGCTACTCCGACCTTTCCTGTAGACCGGGCGTACCCGTCCGCTGCATGGACGGCAGCCTGTTCATGACGAACCAGGATCTGCCGAAGAGAGGCATGATAAAACTCATCAAAAAGAGGAAGAACCGCTCCTCCGGGATAGTTAAAAAGGACATCCACTCCTTCTTTCTTCAAACATTCAACAATGATCTGAGCACCTGTCTTCTTCATTACTTAATCCATTGGAATAATGGAATGGTGGAATAATGGGGTATAGGGAGCTAAAAGGATTTTTAGTTTTTACTTTTCGGTTGAACCCATCATTCCAATCTTCCAATGTTCCATCATTCCAGCCTTTCATCGGTATTGCACAAGAATTTTTTCCATCTGGTCTTTAAGGGCCAGTTTCTTCTTTTTAAGGATTTTTGTGTCCAATTCATCCTGAGGAGTGAGGAATGGTTTTTTTTCCAATTCATCGAGCTGCCTCGCGAGTTCAGTATGAACCTGTTTTGCGTTTTTAAACTCTTCATTTTCCCGCATTAGTCTTTCGATCAATTCCTCTTCCCTAATAACCATCTCGGCCCCCTACGGAAATAAAAGATTGCACTTTTTTAGCTCTTATAACCCAAAACCTTAATATAATCCTACTCTTTTGTCAATAAATAAGGATAGGTGACGGCAATTCTCGGTGAGTTCACAAAGCCTTGAGATTCTTCGCTTCGCTCAGAATGACCACTAGGGACTTTCGTAATGTCTGAAAGGAGCGCTAGCGACTGAAGAATCTCGCGGTATTTTCACCGAGAATTGCTGGATAGGTAAGACCCCCATCCTATCGTTATTCGGTATGTCTGTTTCTCTTTTGGCCTTATTAGTCTACTCGATCATCAAGGGTCTTCCTGTTTTTTTCTTCCCATTTGATTTCCGCTTCGGAAGGCCGCACATAAATCGGTGTGAATGTCGTTAAGTCCAGACATTCCCCTTTTTGAAGAAGCTCAAGGCCAAGTTTGGCCACTGCTGACCCATGCAGAACATAGAGTGGAGGAGGAGGGAAGGTGGATAGAGAGGGAAGGGTGTTTCGCAGATAACCTCCGTAGGTTCTTACACCATCTCCGATAAAAATTGTCTTTTCATCTATCTTTTTGACAAGTTCTTCCGGCCTGATTGCCTGATAAGATGATATCCTTTTGAGAACATCTCCTTTCTCATATCGATAAAAGGCGGCATATACCTCGCCCTTTCTTGCATCAAGGATTGGGCAGATAAGATAAGGGGTTGGGGAGGTAAGGCAGGCCAATGCATCAAGGGTTGCGACGCCTGCTACTGGTTTCTGTGTCGCAAAAGCTAAACCTTTGACAGCGCTTACCCCAATTCTTAATCCTGTAAAGGAGCCAGGGCCGAGGGAGATCGCCCATCCATCCAGATCTTCCAAGACACAGCAAGCCTCTCTGAGAATGAGTTCGACTGCCCCCAGGAGCCTCTCAGAATGGGTCACGGGAATGTTGAGGAGATATTCGGCAATCAAGGAATCATCGTCAATCAAACCAACGCTGCCGCAGGATGAAGAAGTATCGATTCCGAGGACTTTCATGGATAAATTCCAATAACCAAATCCTTTAATAATGAAAATAATCCGGCTGTTTGGGTTAAGGCTACGGTTACGAGGCCTGTTTAGGTTAAAGTTATAGGGTTACGTGAACTTATTAAAACGAACGGCGTAATCGAATGACGAAAAGGGCATCTTCACCTTTACCGTGAGACGTAACTTTTGGACATCATCCTAAAACTTGAATCCTCCTGGAGAGAATATCCGAAGAAGATCATTATAAAAGGCAAAAAACATGAGCAGGATGAGGAGGATAAGTCCGACCTGCTGGGCGATTTCCATCTTCTTCATACTGATAGGCCTCCCCAGAATGGCTTCTATGCCAAGGAAGAGGAGATGTCCGCCATCGAGAATAGGTATGGGGAAGAGATTAATGAGTCCGAGGTTGACTCCTAAAATGGCTATGAGCCCTAACAAATACGGCAATCCTTTTTTCCCCTGCTTACCCGCCTGCCGAGCGACCTCGATAGGGCCTCCGATCATCTTGCTTGAGATTTCTCCAGTAACGATTTTCGCCACAACAACTACCGTCAATTTCGTCCAGAGCCAGGTTTGGAGGACTCCTTCAGAAAGTGCTTCCGCTGGGGAAACCTTCTTATAGAGGAATGTCATTTCTTCGTAAGGAGCTGTGATCCCGATGACATAGGGGACTTTTTCACCTGGCGATGTTTTTTCTTTTGAAATCTCAGGACGGATCTTGACTTCAAGATTCTCTCCATTCCGCTTCACTTGAAGGGTAATCTCTTTCCCTTCACTCTTTCTGATCATGCTGGATAGGTTGTCCCAGGTCGAGATGCCGGTGCCATCGATGGAGATAATCACATCTCCCTTTCTTAAGCCAGCCTTCTCCGCAGGGAGGCCTGGGCTGAGCGCGCCAATCTTTGATGGAAGGGGTAAAGGTTCTTGGGGGACGCCAAAGAAGAGAAAGCTAAAACACAGAAAGACTAAAGCCAAAAACATATTAAAAAATGGGCCGGCAAAAATAATCAAGGCACGCTTCCAGATAGGTTGGAAGAAGAAAGACCGTGACTGGTCCTCCTCCTTGACTTCCTCTTCACGATTCTCTCCAACGAGTTTAACAAATCCTCCTAAAGGAACAACAGCGATCTGGTAGACTGTTTCTCCTATCTTTTTTCCAAAAAGCTTAGGCCCGAAGCCCAAAGAAAATTTAAGGACGCCTACGCCCAGCTTCTTGGCCAATATAAAGTGGCCAAATTCATGGATGAAGACAAGAATCCCTAAAACAACGATAAAGTAAACCGCAGAATAAAAAACAGTGGTAATTAACACAATTTTCCCCTTTCTAAGATGGCTTTTGCCCTCTCCCTAGCCCAGTGATCCGTTCTCAGGATATCTTCGATGGTGTGGACTGGTTTCACCTCATGCTCCTCCATCACCCGTTGGATGAGAAGGGGAATTTCTGTGAATTTGAGAGATCCTTCCATGAAGGCGTTCACCGCCACCTCATTGGCAGCATTGAGGATGGCAGGCATGGTCTCCCCGATCTCAATCGATAAATAGGCCAATTTAAGGCAAGGAAATCTTTCTATATCGGGAGGAATGAAAGTAAGGCCCCCCTTTTGAAACAATTCTAACCGAGGCAGGCTCAGGTGGAGCCGTTGAGGGAAGGAAAGGGCGTAAGCGATCGGAATCCTCATGTCCGTGATCCCCATCTGAGCGATGATTGAACCGTCGACATATTCAACCATGGAATGGACGATGCTCTGCGGATGGATTTGGACAACGATCTTTTCGACAGGGACATCGAAAAGCCAGTGGGCTTCGATGACCTCTAATCCTTTGTTCATTAGCGAGGCTGAATCGATCGTGATCTTCCTCCCCATTTCCCAGTTAGGGTGATTCAAAGCCTCTTTGACCGTCACCTCCTGGAGTCTTTCAATGGGAAAGTTGAGAAAAGGTCCTCCAGATGCGGTAAGGATGAGACGATGGACATCCTCCTTCCGGTGGCCGAGGAGCGACTGGAAAATGGCGCTGTGTTCGCTGTCCACTGGCAAGATCTGAACCTGGCTACGCCTCGCCTCCTCTATCACAATCTTTCCAGCCATCACCAAAGGCTCTTTATTGGCCAGGGCAATCGCCTTTCCCGTCTTGATCGCTGAAAGGGTTGGGATGAGGCCGACCGCACCCACGATGGCAGAGACCACAAGATCCACCTCTGGGTGGGTAGCCACTTGAATGAGACCCTCTACCCCATGGACAATTTGGGTGGGCACACCAGAGAGTTCTCTTTGAAGCGGCTCTGACAATTCTTTATTGAGAACGGAGACCATCTTCGGACGAAACTGGACGATTTGCTGTTTGAGAAGCTTGATGTTGAGGCCCGCAGAAAGGCCGACGACCTCAAATCGTTCTGGAAATTGACGGACAATATCAAGGGTATTGACCCCGATTGAACCTGTGGAGCCCAGAATGGCGAGACGCTTCATGGGGTCTCCTTCAAGAGATAGAGGAGGGAGTAATGGAGAAATGGTGCAGAGAAGAGGAAACTATCGAGGCGATCCAACATTCCTCCATGGCCCGGGATCAGAGACCCCGAATCCTTCACCTGAGCACTTCGCTTCAACATCGATTCGGTGAAATCACCCAGTTGGCCCAGAATTCCAAGACCGATGGCTAACAAGATACAAGGCCCACTATGTAGATTAGGGATAAAGAGTCTGGCAAAAACGAGTGCCACAATGACCGTGCCGACGATCGCCCCCCCTAATCCTTCATAGGTCTTCTTTGGACTGATCTTGGGGTAGAGTTTATGCCTTCCAAACAGAGAGCCGCTGAGAAAGGCGAAGATATCTCCAGCCCAGATCGTTGTAGTCAGGAAGAGGACCCAGGCTCTTCCATCTCCCATTTTCCGAATCAAGGAGACATGGGAGAGTAGAAAGCCGATGTAGAAGATTCCAAAGAATGTGATCCCGATATTAGCGATGGCCGACGAAAGGTTCTCTGAGGTGCCCATGAAGATAATAGAGAGAAAAAGAAGGAGAAGGACGATGAAAAGGGGAACGATTTTCGCATCACTGTAAGCTAGAATCAAGGAAAGGATCAAGCCCAAAACGATTCCCACATATCGTTCAACCTGTTTGGACTGGGGGAGGGCAAGGTTGTAAAATTCACGGAGCCCGAGAAAAGTGGCCAAGAGTACCATCAGGAAGAGAATTGAAGGGGGCCCCAGGGCGATGAGAAAGA
>Ga0299912_10004920_pt1 | contig 10960 bp, 10 predicted proteins | sample RVTome_2_FD_207667 | JGI IMG/M metagenome (GOLD analysis project Ga0299912, IMG submission 207667) | Soil microbial communities from uranium-contaminated site in the Upper Colorado River Basin, Wyoming, United States - RVT95D214 (version 2) ... | reverse complement strand
TCCGCGCCGGTTTCGCACCCGGACTCCACCGGCTTCAGCGGCCGCACGGCAAGCCCCTCCCGCCGCATCGCTTTCCCGAGCAGGCAGGAGACGTACGTTTTCCCCGCCCCCGTATCGGTCGCCGTGATCAGGATGGCCCGCCCCACCGGAGGCGCCCTACCCCGAAAGGACCGAGTCGATCGCCCAGGCGGCGGAGCGGACCAGGAACTCGATCTCCGATTCGGAGGAGGAGAAGGGCGGCATGAGGACGATGACGTCGCCCAGGGGGCGGAGGATGACTCCGCGCTCCCTCACCTTCCGGACCACGCGCTGGCCGATTTTCTCCCCCGCCGGGAACCGCTCGCGGGTCCCGCGGTCCGCCACGATCTCGATCCCCGCCATCAGCCCCTTCCGCCGGATCTCCCCCACGTTCCGGTGCCCGGACAGCTCCGCAAGCTCCCGCGCCATCGTCTCCGAGAGGCGGGACACCCGGGGGAGGACCTCCTCCCGCTCGAAGATCGAGAGGGTCGCGATCGCGGCCGCGCATCCGAGGGGGTTGGCGGTATAGGAATGTCCGTGGAAAAACGTCTTGAACTCCTCGTACCGTCCGAGGAACGCCCGGTAGATCTCCCCGGTCGCGAGCGTGGCCGCCAGCGGCAGGTACCCGCCGGTCATCCCCTTGGCGACCGCCAGGATGTCCGGCGCGACCCCCTCCTGCTCGCAGGCGAACATCGTCCCCGTCCGCCCGAAACCCGTGGCCACCTCGTCGCAGATGAGGAGGATGCCGCATTCCCGCGTCACCGCCCGGAGCCTCGCAAGGTACCCTTCCGGCATCAGCAGCATCCCCGCCGCCCCCTGCACGAGCGGTTCGACGATCGCGGCGGCGAGCCGGTCTTTCCGGGCCCGCATCTCCGCCTCCATCCGCTCCGCGCAGAAAAGATCGCAGGAAGGCCGGGTCAGGCCGTAGGGGCAGCGGTAGCAGTGGGGGGCGGGAATCCTCCGGGTCGAGAACAGCAGCGGGCGGAAGATCTTGTGGAAGAGGTCGATCCCGCCGGCGGAAACGGAGCCGATCGTGTCGCCGTGGTACGCCTCGGAGAGGGTGAGAAACTCCTGCCTCGCCCGTCCCCCTCCCTCCTGCTGGCGCCAGTACTGGAACGCCATCTTGATGGCGATCTCCATCGCGGTGGATCCGTTATCGGAATAGAAGACGCGCGAGAGCCCCGGGGGGGCGACGGCCAGAAGCTTCTCCGCGAGTTCGATCGCGGGAGCGTGGGACAGCCCCAGGAAGGTCGAATGGGCCACCCGGTCGAGCTGGGAGCGGATGGCGTCGTCGATCTCCTTCCTGCGGTGCCCGAACAGGTTCACCCAAAGCGACGAGACGCCGTCGAAATATTTCCGCCCCTCCGTGTCGAAGAGGTAGTTTCCCTCGCCGCGCTCGATGACGAGCGGGTCGTCCTTCTCCCAGTCCGCCATCTGGGTGAAGGGGTGCCAGATCGTCGCCTTATCCCTGGTTTGCAGCCGTCCCGTCCGCTCCAATTTCTCTCTCCCGAAGCGCCTCGTCGATCCTTGTCGCCGCCGTGCGTACCATCTCTTCGGTGTGCGTGGCCATGAGCGTCAGGCGCAGGCGGCCCGTCCCCTCCGGCACCGTGGGGGGCCGGATTCCGTGGACGAACACCCCCCGGTCGAACAGCGCCCGGGAAACGGCCATCGTGTCCTCGTCGGACCCCACGAGGATCGGCACGATGGCGGTGTCCGAACCGGCCTTCCGCCCCCTCGCCTCCATCTCCCCCCGGAACGTCTTCCCGTTCTCCCACAAGGCCGAAAGCCGCCCGGGCTCACGCACCAGGAGGCCGAGCGAGGCAAGCGTCGCCCCCGCGATCGCCGGGGGAAGGCCGGTGTTGAAGATGAACGGCCGGCACTTGTTGATGAAGTAGTCGACCATCTTCCGCGTGGAGCACAGGTACGCGCCATACGTGCCCAGCGCCTTCGAGAAAGTCCCCATCTGGATCTCGACCCGGCCGGTGAGGCCGAAGTGATCCGCGGAACCGCGCCCGCGGGGGGGGAGCACCCCCGTGGCGTGGGCGTCGTCGACGACCAGGATCGCCCCGTGCCGCTCCTTGACCGTAACGAGGTCGGGAAGCGGCGCGATATCCCCGTCCATGCTGAAGACGCTGTCCGTCACCACGATCTTCCGACGGGAGGAGGAGGACTTGAGGAGGTCCTCCAGATGGGTGACGTCCGCGTGCCGGTACACCTCCACGCGGGCCCGTGACAGCCGGCATCCGTCCACGATGGAGGCGTGGTTCAGCTCGTCCGAGAAGATCGTCGCGTCGTCGTTGCCGAGCGTGGACAGGATCCCCAGATTGGCCATGTACCCCGCGCTGAACGTGAGACAGCTTTCCGCCCCTTTGAACCGCGCCACTGCCTCCTCGAGCTCGGCGTGGACGTCCATGTGCCCGCTGATGAGGCGGGAGGCGCCCGATCCGACCCCGTAGCGGCCGGCGCACTCCGCGAGCGCCGCGACCACCTCCGGGTGGTTGGCCAGACCCAGGTAATTGTTGGAAGAGAAGTTCAGCACTTCCCTCCCCTCGATCACGATCCTGGCGTCCTGGGGGGAGGAGAGCCGCCGCAGAAAGCGGTACCGCCCCTTCTCCTGGAGAGCCGTAATCTCCTCGGTGAGAAAGGAAAGGTCCATCAGGCGGGGAGGACGGTCAACCCCAGGTCGCGGATCATCCGGAGGTCATCCTCCGCCGGTCGTCCGGCCGTCGTCAGGTAGTTCCCCGCCATCGTCCCGGTCGCCCCCGCGGCGAAGATGAGGCTTTGCAGGTCCCGCAGATTCACCTCGCGGCCGCCGCAGACGATGATCTCCCGGCCGGGATGGACAAGCCGCATCATCCCGATGATCTTGAGGCAGTCGAAGGGGGCGAGCCCCCCTCTTCCCTCGAGCGGCGTCCCCGGGATCGGGTTGAGGAAGTTGACCGGGATCGAGTCCACGGCAAGCTCCCGAAGCGTTATAGCCAGTTCGACGCGGTCCGCGGCCGTCTCGCCGATTCCGAAGATCCCCCCGCAGCAGACCCAGGCCCCGGACGCTTTCGCCGCCCGGACCGCCCGGACGTCCTCCTCATAGTCGTGCGTCGTGCACATCGAGGGGAAGAAGCTCCGGGACGTCTCGAGGTTGTGGTGCACCGACCGGAGCCCCCGCGAAAGAAGATAGGTCACGTCTTCGGCCGACAGGTTCCCGAGGCTCACGCACGTCTCGATCCCCACCTCGGCCCGGATCCGCCCGATGGCGTTCCCCACCCGTTCGAGCTCACCGCGGCTGCGCATCGCGAGCCCCGACGAAACGATCGAAAACTCCCTGGCCCCGCGGGCCTTCGCCTCCCGTGCGGCCCGGATCATCTCCTCCTCTTCGATGAGGGGGTATATCCGGATGCCGGCCTTCGACCGGCGGGACTGGGAGCAGAAAGAGCAGTCCTCCGAGCAGAATCCGGATTTCGCGTTCACGATGGAGCAGAGCCGTATCGCGTCCCCCTTGAAGCGTCGGCGGACGCCATCCGTCACGTCGAGGAGGCGCCAGAGGTCTTCCCGCGGCAGCGCCAGGACGGCAAGCGCGTCCTCCGCCCCGATCCCCTCCCCGCTCATGGCGTTTTCCCGAATCCGTTTCCAGAAATCTTCCAAGAAGCCCCTCCCCAGGAAAGCAGCGACCTCCCATTGTCGGCGGAACCCGGCGCCGCTGTCAACCTTTATGCCGGCGGACAGGTTTACAGAGGGGAAGGGGCGGGCCTTTCCCGATTCCCCTGTCCCGGGGAGGGTCGTTTTTCCATTACAATAAGAGAAAGCGGAAATTCTTTTTCTCCCCTGCGAAAGGGAGGTCATGGGAAAAAAGATACGGCTGGTGGTGTTCGACCTGGACGGAACACTGGTCGATTCCAAGGTCGACCTGGCGAATTCGGTCAATTACGCCCTGGGGGAGTTCGGATTCCCCTCCCTTCCGAACGGGACCATCTACTCCTACGTGGGCAACGGAGCCTCGACGCTCATCCTGCGGTCCCTGGGGACCGGCGGGAAAGAGATCCTCCCTCGCGTCCTCGAGACGTTTCTCGCCCATTACCGGGGACACCTGCTGGACACGACCGTCCCCTATCCGGGAGTCCGGGAGAGCCTTTCCGGGTACAACGGCGTCTTCGAGATGGCGGTGCTGACGAACAAGCCGATCGACATGACCCGGGCGATCCTTACCGGACTCTCGCTCTCCCGGCACTTCGTCGACGTGCGCGGGGGGGACAGTTTCGGGAGCAAGAAACCGGACCCGGAAGGACTGCTGCGCATCATGGAGAAGCGGGGGACGACCCCTGCGGAAACCCTCATGGTCGGGGACTCCGTGAACGACATCCTCGCCGGGCTGGGGGCCGGGGTCGCCACGTGCGGCGTCACCTACGGACTCGGCGCGGAGGGATTCGCCATGCACCCCCCGGACTTCACCATCGACCGGTTCCCGGAGCTGTTCGAGCGGATCCGCCCGATCGGATAAAGGGGAAATTTACGGCCGTGCGTCCACCCGGATCGTTCCCCATCCCCGCCATCCTCCTGTTCGCCGGGATCGTGCTTGTCCTGCGGCTTGCCTCCCGCTATCCCTCCCCGATCCCGCTGTTCCAACCCGACCTGCTGGGCGCGGCCCTGTTCCTTTATGCCCCTTTCCTGTACTACCGGCGCGGACGGGCGCCGACCTGGACCCGGCTTGCGGACGCGAAACAAAGCGTGGTCTTCTTTCTGGCGCTGGGGGCGGGGGGAGCGTTGGCCTTTTTCCTCGTTTCCGCTCTCCCTCTTCCCCTCTTCCCCCGCTCGCCCGGGGCGGGAGTCTCCTCCCTGGGCGCTCTCCTCTTCCGCCAGGCGATTCTCGTCGCCCTTCCCGAGGAGGTCTTCTTCCGGGGGTACCTGTACGACGCTTTCGAGGAGAAGGGGTGGGAGCCGGTCACCGCCTCGTCCCTTCTCTTCGCCGCGGGGCACCTGGCCATTCACGCGTCGGCGTACCGGGCGCTCACCTTCTTTCCCGCCCTCGCGTTCGGGTGGGCGCGGAAAAAAACGGGCAACATCTACGTCCCCGTGCTCCTGCACCTGCTGTACAACCTGTTTCCCTACCTGTCGGGAGGACCGGGATGAGCGGCGTCCGGGTGGCGTCCGGCCACCTCTTCTTCTTTTTCGCCTATGACGTCGGATTCGACATCTCCCTGCCGGAGGCGTCCCTCCTCTCCGAGGGGTCCGAATCGCCCGGGGTCGCCGGCCTTCGGCCGGTCCCCCAGCACCTGCAGTACCATCCCAAGCCGCTTCTTCTTGCCCCCGTACCCGTGGAGCTGCGCGCCGGCGCTTCCGCTTTCCGCCTGTCGGCCACCGTGAAGATCTTCGACTTCGGGGCGCTTTCCGTCGTCCTGTGCCTGCCCGTGCCCGACACGCCGTGGGAGGAATACGCCCGGACCGCGCTTCTCCTCGCCGGCGAGGGGGGAGTCGAGGAGGCCGCCCGGGATCTCGCCGTCCGGCTGTCCGAGCGGATCCGGCCCGCCGTGACCCGGCCGGGATTCGCGGAGATCGTGGAGGACTATCGCGTATGGCACGTCGGGGCGTTCGCCCCGGAGATGACCGGGTCGGAAGCCCTCGCGCGCCTTTCCCAGGACATCGCGCGGCTTTTGACGCTGGAACAGGGGGAGTTCAGCGGGGTGGCGATCGAAGACATCCTGCGCAACCCGATCCGGTACTTCGAGAACGACCTGGTCCTCTCCGCGTGGGACGCTTCCTTCGTCTTCGACCGAAGGTTCCAGGACACGGTCGACATCCTCGAGTTCCTGAACGCGCAGATGCTCGAGCTGCGCTTCTTCGACCGCGTCCTGCACGCCGCGATCGACGAGATGGGGGTGGAACTGCACAAGCGACGGAAGCTTCTGTCCCTCCTGGTCGACCCGTACGAAAAACCGCTCCGAAAACTTTCCGAGATCAAGATGGACGTCTCGATGGTCCGGGAGAGGATCAACAACGCCCTCAAGGTCGCCGGGGACGCGTATCTCGCCCGGGTGTACGAGGAGGCGCGCAGGAAGGCGGGGACGGAGAGGTGGGAAGGGACGATCCGCGACCAGCTGAAAACCCTGGAGGACATCTACACGATCCTGAACAACCGGGCGGCGGCGGCCCGCGCCGAGACGCTGGAGATCATCATCATCGTGCTCATCGCGCTCGAGATCGTGATGGGGTTGCTCCGGCGCTGACGGCGGCTGCGCTTTCTGGTACCATTCACGAAGACCACCTGGGAGGGGAAAAAATGAAGGTACGGACCATCGACCAGCTCGATCTCTCCGGGAAGCGGACGCTCATCCGCGTCGATCTCAACGTCCCCCTGGACAAGGCGGGGAACATCACCGACGACACGAGGATCAAGGCGATCCTCCCCACGATCCGCCTGTCCATGGAAAAAGGGGCGAAGACGATCCTTCTGTCCCACCTGGGGCGCCCCAAAGGGAAGGTGGTCCCCGAGATGAGCCTCTCCCCCGTGGCGAAGCGCCTCGCCTCCCTCCTCGGGAGGGAGGTTTCCTTCGTGCCCGACTGCGTCGGGGAGGCAGCGCAAAAAGCCGTGGCCTCGATGAAACCGGGCGACGTCCTCCTTCTGGAGAACGTGCGGTTTTTCCCCGGCGAGGAGAAAAACGACGAAGCCTTCGGGAAGCAGCTCGCGGCCCTGTGCGACGCATACGTGAACGACGCGTTCGCGACCGCCCATCGGGGGCACTCGTCGAACGTGGCCGTCACCCGGTTCGTCCGGGAGAAAGCCGCCGGGCTGCTCATGAAGAACGAGATCGCCTATTTCGAGAAGGCCCTCGTCTCCCCCGCACGCCCGCTGGCGGCGGTCTTCGGCGGGGCCAAGATCTCCGGGAAGATCGAGGCGATCCACAACGTCCTCGGGAAGGTGGACAAGATCCTCATCGGCGGGGCCATGGCGAACACCTTCTTCGCCGCCCTGGGGTACGAGGTGGGCAATTCCCTCTACGAGGCGGAAATGGTCCAGACCGCGGGCAAGGTGATCGCGACCGCCACCGCCCGCAAGCTCAAGTTCTATCTCCCCGTCGACGTCGTGGTCGCCGACCGGCTCGACGCGTCGGCGGCCTCGAAGACCGTCCCCGCCCAGGAGATCCCCGTCGGGTGGACCGCAGCGGACATCGGGCCGGCCACATCGCTCCTCTTCAAGGAGGCGCTGCAGGACGCCAAGACCATCGTCTGGAACGGGCCGCTCGGGGCGTTCGAGATCGGTCCGTTCTCCAACGGAACCTACTCGATGATGCGGGCCCTGGCGGAGAGCAACGCCATCACCATCGTCGGCGGCGGGGACACCGACACGGCGCTGCACAAGGCGGGCCTGTTTTCGAGGATGTCCTACGTATCGACCGGCGGCGGGGCGTTCCTCGAACTCCTGGAAGGGAAACGGCTCCCCGGCATCACCGCGCTCGAGGAGGGGTAGAACGGGGGCTCAGTACTCAGCTCCAGTACCCCCGCTTTTTGTGCTCCTCGATCTCCTCCTCGATCATGCGGAGGTGGCGGCGCTCCTCCTCGAGGAGTTTCCGGTACATCTCCTGTCCCCTCTCGTCGTTGGCCTCCTCGAGGAACCTCGTGTAGAACTCGATCCCGACTTTCTCGTGCTTGCGGGCCTCGAGCAGGTTTCGGTTGAACCGCATCAGCTCGGACGCGCCGACATAATCCACTCCGTACTGCCCCTTCCTCTCGCCGGGATCCTTCCGCTCCACCCCCCGTAGCCTTCGAAGAAACGATCTCATCGTTCACCTCCCGGGGGATCCTCCCCCGGCCCGAAGCTCCTTCCCGGTCCCGGCCGGCACCGGACGAAACGCCGCCCGCCGGGAGGCCCGAAAGTCGGCCGTTTCCCGCGGCGGAGGAAGGAGCGATCGCTTTTTTCCATTGTATAATCATGAGGAGAACCCGATCAAACCCTTTTCCCGGGCGGCCCCCGAAAGGAACGCACGGATGACCCGCGCCTCTGCCGAATCCCGGATCGAAGAACTGCGAAAACGGATTCGGTACCACAACGAGCGTTACTACCGGGATGACGCTCCCGAAATCTCCGATGCGGAGTACGATGCCCTGTTTCGGGAGCTTACGGAGCTCGAGGAGGTCCATCCCGAACGGTTCGACCCGGATTCGCCCACGCAGCGGGTGGGTGCGCAGCCCGTGGAGTCGTTCGGAACGATCGTCCGGGAAGTTCCCATGCTGTCGCTCCAGAACGCCTTCGGCGAGGACGAACTGCGGGACTTCGACGTCCGGGTGAAACGGTTCCTGAAAGGGCGCGGGATCCCCGAATCGGCGGTCGACGCCTCCGGCTACGTCGCGGAGGTCAAGATCGACGGCCTTGCCGTGGAACTCACCTACGAGAGAGGAAGGTTCCTCCGGGGCGCCACGCGGGGAGACGGTGTCCGGGGCGAAGACGTGACGGGGAACCTCCGGACGATCCGGGATGTCCCCCTGGAAATCCCGCGGAAGAAGACGGCCGTCGATCCGCACTCCTCCCGCGCGATCCGGAAAGGACCCCCCCCGATCCTCGACGTCCGGGGCGAGGTGTACATGGACCGTCGGGACTTCGAGGAGATGAACCGGGGAAGGGAGCGGCGGGGGGAGTCGACCTTCGCGAACCCGAGGAACGCCGCCGCGGGCTCCGTCCGCCAGCTGGACCCGCGCGTGACGGCCAGCCGCCGACTCTCCCTGTGGGTGTACGGGACAGGCAGGGGGGAAGGCCTCTCCTTCGCCACCCACGGGGAGGAACTAGGGCTGCTTGCCGGCTGGGGATTCCCGGTCAACTGGGCAGGGACACGACTTTGCCGCGATATCGGGGAGGTGATCGAATTCTACCGCTCCATGGAGAAGGGCAAGGACACCCTTCCCTTCGAGGTGGACGGTGTCGTCGTCAAGGTGAACGACCGGAATCTCCAGCGGGAGATGCGGGAGGTCTCCCGCTCCCCGAGGTGGGCCGTCGCGGCCAAGTTCTCGCCCGACCGGGCCGAGACGACCGTTACGGACATCATCGTGAGCGTCGGCCGGACGGGGACGCTCACCCCGGTGGCGATCCTCTCCCCGGTCAACGTCCGCGGCGTGACGGTCCGGCGGGCCACGCTCCACAACCAGGACCTCTTGGACGAGAAGGACATCCGCATCGGGGACCGGGTCGTGATCCAGCGGGCCGGCGACGTGATTCCGGAGGTGGTCGAGTCGATTACCGCGAAACGGGGGGACCCGGGCAGGGGAAAGTCTTTCCGAATACCGGCAAGCTGCCCGGTATGTTCCTCCCCCGTCGAGCGGGTGCCGGGGGAGGCCGCTCACCGGTGCACGGGGAAAGGATGCTCCGCGAAACGGAAGGAATCGCTTCGCCACTTCGTCTCCAAGGACGCGTTCGACATCGAGGGATTGGGGACGAAAATCCTCTCCGCGCTGGTGGACGGAGGACTGGTGTCCGAACCGGCCGATCTGTACGCCCTGGACCGCGCAACCCTCGCCGGAAGGGAGCGGCTGGGGGAGAAGTCGGCCGACAACCTCGTGCGCGCGATCGAGAAAAGCCGCACCCCCACCCTGGCCCGGTTCCTGTACGGTCTGGGGATCAAGCACGTCGGCCGGCACCTGTCGGAGGTGCTTGCGCGCCATTTCGGCGCGATCGACGCGGTCCGTGCGGCGACCCCGGCGGAGTTCATGGAGATCCACGAAATCGGTCCCGAGGTGGCGCAGAGCGTCTCCGCGTTCTTCTCGTCGGAGGAGGGGAAGCGCACCGTGGACCGGCTCCTCCGCGAGGTGACGATCCGGCTCGGGCATCCCCGGGAGGGGAAAGTCTCGGGAAAGACGTTCCTCATCACGGGGACCCTCGGCATGCCGAGGGCGAAGGTCCAGGAGATCGTGCGCAGGGAAGGGGGAGCAGTCGCCGCCGGTCTGAGCAGGAAGGTCGATTTCCTGGTGGCGGGCGCGGATCCCGGATCGAAACTCGCGAAAGCACGGGAGATGGGGATTCCGGTGATTTCCGAGAAGGAACTCCTGCGCATGACGGGAGAGGCGGAGGGATAGATGAAGACGGTGACGCAGGCCCGTGTGGTCGTGTCGGGACGCGTCCAGGGGGTGTTCTTCCGCGCATCGACGCGAGACGTGGCGTCGCGGTGCGGCGTATGCGGCTACGTCCGCAACCTCCCGGGACGGCAGGTCGAAGCGGTCCTTCAGGGGGAACGGTCTGCGGTGGAAAAGGTCATCGCGTTCCTGCGCGAGGGACCGCCGGGCGCGGTCGTCACGGACATCGCCGTGGACTGGCGCGACCCCGTCGAACCGTACGAAGGGTTCCATGTCCGTTACTGACCTCCACCCCGCCGTCCACTGGCGGCCCGAGGGCGGCGCCGTGCGATGCGGGCTGTGCCCGCACCGCTGCCTCATCCCCGAACAAGAACGGGGACTCTGCAAGGTGCGCGAAAACCGCGGGGGGCGGCTTTTCGCCCTCACCTACGGCAAGGTGTCCGCCGTCCAGTTCGACCCGGTGGAGAAGAAGCCGCTCTACCACTTCCACCCGGGCAGGCCGATCCTGTCGATCGGGTCGGTCGGGTGCAACTTCCATTGCGGGTTCTGCCAGAATTACCACCTGGTGGAATGCTCGGTGCCCCTGTCCCCCATGCCCATTCCCGACCTTGTCCGGGCGGCGCGGAGGGAGGGGGCGGTGGGGATCTCCTACACCTACAACGAGCCGTTGATCGGGTTCGAGTTTGTCATGGACTGCGCCCGGGAGTTCCGCAGGGCCGGAATGGCCAACGTTTTGGTCACCAACGGGTACGTCCTGCCGGAGCCGCTCGCCGAGCTCCTCCCCCTCGTGGACGCGATGAACATCGACCTGAAGTCGATGGACCCGGAGTTCTACCGGAAGATCTGCGGGGGGACGCTCGCGCCCGTGCTCGACACCATCCGGGAAAGCGCGAAA
>Ga0299912_10004919_pt1 | contig 10963 bp, 12 predicted proteins | sample RVTome_2_FD_207667 | JGI IMG/M metagenome (GOLD analysis project Ga0299912, IMG submission 207667) | Soil microbial communities from uranium-contaminated site in the Upper Colorado River Basin, Wyoming, United States - RVT95D214 (version 2) ... | reverse complement strand
CTGGCGCCAAAGGACAATATGTTAAGAGCGCTTTCCTGACGACTACTATGGGGCCTGGTATCAGGCTAGACCTGAGGCCTCTGACAGCGTGACTTTATCTCTGGGTTCTTTATGAATTGAATACGGGTTTCTATACGGTGCCCATGACAGCAGGTGCCTAGAGCTTAATGAGTATGCCTGCCGAGGTGCGATCTAATGTTTTTGGGTCGGTTTTGTATCCTTGTGTCATGGCACGAGGATTTTTTATTTTTTAGGAGTGTGACGAATGTTAAAAGAAAAAAAAGAGCAAATGATTGATGAGTTAGCCTCTAGCTTGTCCCGATGCACCATTGCTGTGGCTACGGATTATCGTGGGCTTACGGCTAAAGAGATGGTGCAGTTGAGGCGACGTCTGACGGAGTCAGGCATAGAATATCGGGTGGTAAAAAATACACTCACCCGCTTTGCCGCTGAAAAAGCTGGCAAAAATCAGCTAGAAACATTGCTGACAGGACCTGTAGCTATAGCTTTTGGTTATGATGATGTGATTAAACCAGCTCAGATTTTGCGAGAGCATATCCGCTCCGCAGGCTCTGTTTTGAAAATCAAGGGCGGCATCTTGGGTGACAAAATGCTTACTGCTGAGGATGTTGCTAATCTCGCTGCTATGCCATCGAAGGATATACTGCTTGCCAGGCTGGTAGGACAGTTGAATGCCCCGCTGCAGGCTTTACATAATGTTTTAAGCGCACCTTTGCGTGGTCTTTTGAATGTGATGCAAGCAAGAATCAAACAAGTTGAAGGAGGATAAAATGACACAGGAACAGGTTGAGTCCGAACAGACAGAGGAAAAGAAGGTCGAAGAACCAAAGGCGAAAAAGCCATCTAAAGCTAAGGAGGCTTCATCAACGGGAACTAAAGGGATGAAGAAAGAGGAGATTATAGGTGCAGTCAAGAATATGACTGTATTGGAGCTAGCGGATTTGGTGAAGGCGCTGGAGGATGAGTTTGGGGTGACTGCGGCACCGGTGGCAGTAGCGGCGGCGTCAGCTGGTGCACCGGCTGCAGCCGCAGCAGCCGAGGAGGAGAAGTCGGAGTTCACCGTAATCCTTAAGGAAATCGGTGAGAATAAAATCAATGTTATCAAGGCAGTGCGTGAAGTGACCACTTTAGGGCTTAAAGAGGCTAAGGATTTGGTAGAGAGCGCCCCTAAACCGGTCAAAGAAGGCGTAAACAAGGATGAAGCGGCTGCTGCTAAGAAGAAGCTGGAGGAAGCCGGGGCTAAGGTAGAGGTCAAGTAGCATTTTTAGAGCAGTCTTGATTTTGAACGAGTTCTTGAACCTGTAACTGCACTTGAAGCAGCCAGAAAACTGGAAGCTCGCCAGAGGTTATCTAAAGTGTTAGAAACCTTGCCTTTGGCGGGCTTTTCATTGCTTCTGACAAGGTGTAAGATTAATTGATGGTCTGCATGTGTGGTATAGAAAGCATAAGGAGAGATTAGCATGGCTGAAGCGGAATTCTACGAAGTGGCTGCCAGGGTGATATCCCAAAAAGGTAATTGTGTACTGGGTCATAAGGTTGGTGACAGGTTTGTTATTGGGGATAAGACCCCGGCTGGCATGTGCTCCTGGGCATTTTATACGCTCTTTCCCTTTGTCTCGGTGCTCCAGTGTGGTGGCGTTTTTCCCTGGGAAAAAGAGCGGGATAAGACCACAGTCGCTTGTCCTGACCCGGCAAACCCGGTTGTTTTCGAGTTGGAGCGCTTGCGGAAATAGTCGCTGCGTGAGATCTCTCTCGGATGGGGCGATACATATGAAAGCTCTAGGTGTGTTATTGCTTGTTCTGGGGATAGTGGGGTTGCTGCTGAGCCTGATATTGTGGCTTCCCATGAGATTTAATCTGATTGTCCTGGTTCTTATCTCCGCAGTCTGTTTTGTGGCTATATGGGGTGGTGGCAGGCTATCACAGCCAAAGTCAGATTTGGTGCCAGAACCGGCAAAGAAGTATGAGCCAACGCCTCAGCAGACCCAATGGGTACAACAAAAAGTTGCTTGTCCTAAGTGTGGGTATCAGGTTGCCCCTGGGCAGCGGTTCTGTGGGGGGTGTGGTTCGAGCCTGGAGTCTTATTGTGCCAGATGCGGAATCGCTATTACTGCCCCATCAAAGTTCTGTAGCAATTGTGGTGCCAGGCTTAATTGAAACTTTAAGCAGTTAGCTGTGGCTATCGAAATCCTGTAAAGCTAGGGATTTAAGGATAGACCACTAAAATTCACGAAAACCTCATATTATCTTCACAATAGATTCACATTCGCCTGTTACTATTATTATTAAACTCTTATATTATTAAACTCTTAAGGGGAGGCGAATATACATGAAAAAATGGCTTAAAGTTGGAATTCCAATTCTGGTTGCTGTATTAGTGCTTGTCATCGGTGCCGGGGTAGTCGTGGCTAATGATAATGATTATTCGAGATGTCCACGGTATGCCGGCTCGCAGTATCTCAACTGTCCCTGCGCCGGTAGTGGTGGTGGATGGCAGGGCCCGAATAATAGCTATTGTCTGGGACCGGGAGCCTGTTACGGGCTGGGTGGAAGGTATGGTGACAATGCCGCTGGCTACCAGCCGCCATGTCACAGATAGTAACGATAAACTTTTATGATAACTGTCCAGTCGGAATACCGACTTTTTCAAAATACACCTCCTAAGCAATAGGGGCGAAGGTCGACCACTTCGCCCCTATAAATTTTATATGCTACAATGCAGACTATACCGAGCAGGCAAGCGATGTCACGTAGCAAGATTTTGCTGGTTGATGATGAGCCTAAGGTCTGCGATCTCATCAAGGCATACCTTGTAAAGGACGGCTATGATGTTATTATTGCTGCCGATGGCAAAACTGCCATTGAGCAAGCTCAACGTCATAAGCCAGACCTTATCCTGTTGGATTTGAATTTGCCTGAGCTGGACGGACTGGAGGTTTGCCGGACCATCAGAAAACAATCTAATGTGCCGATTATTATGCTTACAGCACGTGACGAAGAGACGGACAAGGTTGTTGGTCTTGAACTCGGGGCTGATGATTATGTTACCAAGCCATTTAGTCCCCGTGAGCTTGTCGCCAGGGTCGGTGCTGTATTGCGGAGATATAAGGAAGGGCTGAAGCAAGATAGACAGATTGTGGCTGGGAAGGTTCGCCTGGACTTAGAAGAACATAAGGTAACCTATTCGGGGAAGCCGCTTAATTTGACGGCTGCCGAATTCAAGTTGCTATCTGTAATGGCTGCTAACGCGGGCAGAGTTTATACCAGGCTCCAACTGATGGATTCAGCCTTTGGCGAGTCTTATGAGGGTTATGAGCGTACTATAGATGCGCACATTAAAAATATTAGACAGAAGATGTCCGGATTAGCACCGGATTCATCCAACCCATTGGTTACAGTCCGTGGTGTTGGTTACAAACTGGAGAAATGATGATACGCAGTTTATCAGTGAAACTATCGCTTCTCTTTATAGGGATTGCCTTGGTGAGTGTTGGGGTTATAGCTCTCTGGGTGAATAATTCGGTCCAGACCGAATTCGTTTGCTATTGCCAAGGAAGTAACGGGGGGCAAGCTCTGCCTGGAGATGAATCCGGCAGTCAGAGCGGTGCGCCCTACTACATGGGTGAGGCTGAGCAAGCCTTCCTTAATGCCGTCCGTAATTCTTTGTGGCTGGCAGCATTGGTGGCTATCTTGGTTGGTGTTGCTTTAGGTTTCTTGGTCAGCTGGCTCATTACGGGGCCTATGAGGCAACTGGCTCTGGCAGCACGTAAAGTTGCCACTGGCGATTTCTCGTACCGGATTTCCCAGAAAAGTGATGACGAGATAGGTAAGGTGTCTGATGCCTTTAACACTATGGCGGAAGAATTGGAGAAGAAAGAAAGGAGCAGGCGTCAGTTACTGGCTGATACTGCCCATGAGTTGCGTAATCCACTCAGCATCATTCAGGGGAACCTGGAAGCCTGGCTTGATGGAGTTATTACACCTGCGCCAGATCAGGTTGCTTCTGTATATGATGAGACCGTGCTTCTATCCCGATTAATAACTGACCTTAGAGACCTGTCACTTGCGGAAGCTGGTCAACTTAAGTTATATCAGAATGCCACTGAGCTTGGCGAATTTGTTTCTGCAGAGATAGTCAGTGTCCAGAATCGCTGTCAAGAGAAACGAATTTCTATTGATGCGGAACTGCCAACCGGATTGCCATCGGTTTTCATCGATAGGGACCGTATACGCCAAGTGCTACATAATCTTATTGACAATGCTCTTAGATACACAAGAGCCGGTGGGACTATTAAAATTGGCGCAAGTCACAAAATGCGGAATTGGGTTACGGTGTCTGTATCAGACTCTGGAAGTGGTATAGACCCCGAAGACTTGCCTCATATTTTTGACCATTTCTATAAGGTGGACCGCTCCCGACACAGAGGGCATGGTGGAGCCGGGATAGGACTGGCTATGGTGAAACAGCTTGTGGAGTTGCATGGGGGCAAGGTGTGGGTGAAAAGTCAGAAGGGCAAAGGAAGCACCTTTTTCTTCACGTTGCCAGTTGCCTGATTACGGCTTTAAATATCCGAAAGTTATCAGGAATATAGCCAGATAGTATGTGACCATAACAAGATAATCTGCTGCAGGCACCGGCATCATAAATGTGTTGATGGCTATTATTGAATCGGAGACGATGAACGAAATCGCTCCGTAAAGCGTAAGTTTATTCTTTGCCGCTCTCAATGCTGCGAAAATGCCCATCAGGGTTATCACTGTCAAATATAAATAAATCGGTATCGCCATTTCTCTTAGCGAAGGCGTCATGACTATAGCCATGGCTAGGGCATAGACGGCGAGTATTGTTATGATGGCAATCCTCGATTTTTGCATCTTGAAATCCTTGGAGAAAGTCACAATGAACATAATCTGGGCAATTAGGAAAAATCCCAGGCCGATGATGAAGTATTGTTCTGCTCCTATTTCCAGGACTGCATCGCCGACAGCACAGAGCAAAAGGGAGGCAAACAGTAACTTGCCTCTCGACCCGCTGACCGTGACCAGTGCTAGTACGGCCAGGCTTATTGCCGGTATGGCTTTAATGACAAAGTTTCCGGGGTAAGGTTTAAATGGAAGGGTGGCGATGAAAATTATAGCGAACGCGGCAAAGATGTAGAGCAAAGTTTTTTGCATAGAGGTCATTTTATTCACCTCCGAATGGTCGAGAATCGTTTTTATCTTCTCTGTCACATTATAATCCCGCTGTCAATGCATATTTTGCCGCTGCAAATATCTTCAGGGCTTATTGGTTTGTCCTTAGCTCCTTGCCGACGCTGAATGCCTTGGCTACTATGTCTCCAAAGGCTTGATACTGATTAGCTGGAGATGTAGTATAAATGAAGGGTTTAATCTTATTAACATCTGGTTTGCCGTCGGTGAGGCAGCTGTCTGAGACATGTGTCTCCTCAATCTGTCCGATGACAAGCGAGTGACTGCCTAAATCCATTATGTGCATAACCTTGCACTCTAGATTAACGGGGCACTGCTCAATAAGCGGAGCGCTATTCAACTTGCCATAAAATATCTTGAATCGGCATACCTCTGCTTTATTTACTTTAGCCCCGGATATAATGCCGCAGTAATCTGTTTCCTTCACCAGGTCCGTTGATGGTATATTGACAGAGAAAGTCATATTCTGTTTTATACCCTTGAGCGTGTACCTTTGATAGCGCAAAGCCACAGAAATCATCGGCGGCTCCATGTTGACTATACCGCCCCAGCCGAGTGCCATAAAATTCGGTTTATCATCCACATTTGCTCCCACTAGTAATGCCGTCATGGGATAGAGCAATGTCTGCGGACCAAACTGTATCTTACCCATAGTTTTCCTCCTTTATTACATAAATATAACGTTTGCCGGGTGTACGAGAATCCGAATATTCCGGATGAAATTATAACTTATTCTGCTGAAACGGCAAATTATTGGTAATGCAACCATGTGCTATACTTAATGTGGTGTACTCGGAAGTGCTCAATGGCTACTAGTGAAAAGTTCACCATATCGGGAGACGAATTGGTTCATAAAGTCAAACAGCTTATACACGAGGGCAATATCAGGCGAGTGCGTGTCATTCATGAAGGAAAAACTGTGCTGGAGGTTCCCCTGTCAATAGGTGCACCTGCAGCGGCTATAGGGATTATGGCCGCACCGGTTCTGGCAGCTCTGGGTGCATTTGCCGCTTTGATAACAGAATGTACCATCGAAGTCGAGAAGGTCGAAAAATCGCAGGTATGAAACCATGATAAAAAGAGAGAGCGGAATGAAGTGGCAAGACTACGCCAGAGAAATAAAAGAGGTTCTGGAACTGGAAGGTAGTCCGGTAGCGATAACTTACTCAATGGAGGCACCTTCTAAGGCTGCTAAAGGCAAATGCCGTGTTTGTGATGCTTTTATTCGAGCTCGGGACGGGAAGGTGATTGACCTCACGGCTTCGACGTCAGCCTGTAGAGGTGGTACCTGGCATCTGGGTTTGGGTGAGCCGCCGAAGGGGGAAGAGGACAAAGAGATAAAAGAGTTCCTCGTCAAAGGGGAAAAACTTTTCTGCTCAATAGCTGCTTTTCACAGGATGAAATATCTTACCACTGCTCCACCTACGGGCCTTGCCGAACACGTGGTTTTATCGCCCCTGGATAAGGCAGAGTTTGAGCCTGATTTAGTGCTGTTCATCTGCAACGCCTTACAAGCCTGCCGGCTGGTCACGCTGGATGGCTATGAGACAGGTATACCTCCGAAGCTTGAGATGTGCGGCTCAACCTGTCATCAAGCTGTGGCCTACCCCGTGGTAACCGGGGAATTGAATGTGAGCCTCATGGACTATACCAGTCGGAAGATTAAAGGCTACAAGCCTGATGACCTGCTGGTTTCGATACCCTATCATCGGTTTCATGGTGTTATACGTAGTTTGGATGGCTGTGCTGCCGGTAGAGCTGAATTTGAAATCACACAGTCATTTCATCGTTTTTTGAGGGCGGGAGCACTTCGGGATTTCGAAGCTTAGTCTCAGAAAGCCAGGATGTCGTAAAAACATGTTAGATGTTAAGAACCTGACCAAAATATACGGTCTCGGAGAAGTGCAGGTCAGGGCATTAGATGGGGTCTCGTTTACTGTAGCTATCGGAGACATGGTCTGCATAATGGGTAAGAGCGGTTCGGGTAAGTCAACCTTGCTCAGACAGCTAGGATTGCTTGACCGACCGACATCAGGCGAAATAATTCTCGACGGTAAGGTGGTGACAAAGCTTTCAGACAGTGCTCGGGCTACATTGCGCCTTCAGTATTTGGGTTATGTTTTTCAGGAGTATGCGCTGCTTGCGGAGCTGACTGCGCATGAAAATGTTTATTTGCCCGGCATGATGCTTGGTGAGAAGGGGATTGATTTCAGGAAAAGGGCTAAGGAGTTGCTTGATATGGTGGGTTTGGGACGTAGAATACGTCATTATCCGAAAGAGCTTTCTGGCGGCGAGCAGCAGAGAGTAGCTATTGCCCGGTCACTGATAAACAATCCCAGCGTGATTTTTGCCGATGAGCCTTGTGCTAACCTGGATTCAATATCAAGCAAGCGGGTAATGGAAACGCTGGTTGGTCTTAACCAGGAAATGAAAGTTACTATCATTTTCGTTTCACACGACCCCGATGATAAAAAATATGCCCGTGGTCTAATCGTGCTGAGCGACGGCAAGATAGTAACCGAGGGTAGCTAAGTTCAATGATTAAATCACTCAAGGTGGCAATGTTCTTAGCCTTGAAATCAATTGTCAAGGGTAATGTTGGCGTCATTATACTGACTATTTTCATGTTAATTCTGGTAACTATGAATCTCCTTTTTGTTCCCGGCTTGATAAATGGTGCCAACTTGAGCATGAATACCATACTGGTAAGAACCTATTCAGGAGATATTATCATCGGACCTGAAGGTGACAAAACTGTTATAAACCACGTTGAAGACCTTATAACGCGAATTGAATCTATAGATGGAGTTGTAGCCGCCAGCGCCAGGAATGATATAAATGCCTACATCGAGTTTGAGGACAGGATAATCAGCCGTGTCGTCACAGCGATTGACCCAGCACGGGAGAGAGAGGTTTTTGAGGTCTCGAAATCTTTGATTGAGGGAAAATATCTTGATGCTCGTGATCGCGACCAGATACTTTTGGGGATTCAGGTAGCCGGTGCTGACCTTGAGGATATTGAGCTATATTCCAGTTCGCTGCGCCATGTGCATGCTGGCGACAAGGTGGTAGTTACTTATAATAACGGTGTTGAGAAACAGTATACGGTTAAAGGTATTTTTGATACAGGGTTTATTCAAACTGACTTACAGGCTTTTATTACCGACTTGGAATTCAATTCAGTGATGCCGAATATGTATGATAAAGCCAGCGGCATACGAGTTAAACTAGAAGAGGGTGCAGACCCAGAGATGGTAATTGCACGAATATCGAGTCTGAGGGATGGACTCGACTTCCAGACCTGGGAAGAGACTGCCGGGCTTGTGGAGAGCATGACTGAAAGTTTCATCTTGATAAACCAGATACTTAATGTGGTCAACTATCTGGTGGCTGGAATTACTGTCTTTATAGTCACCTATGTCGATGTGGTCAATCGACGGCGACAGATAGGTATACAGCGTGCTATTGGTATCAAATCTCATTCTATTACCGTTTCTTATTTAATCCGTGCTCTGTTTTATGCAATAGTTGGGTTAATTATTGGGATTCTACTTTTTAAGTACGTGATAATACCTGTGGAAGCTCGGCATCCCTTCGAGTTTCCTTTCGGCCCTGCCTATCTCACTACCCAGCCTTATTATACCGCACGTATGGCTTTTGTTCTGCTGGCTGTGTCGCTGGCAGCGGCATTCATACCAGTGTGGCGGGTGATGAGAATAAAGATTCTAGATGCCATCTGGGGGTAGAATATAGCTTGACCGCTGAAGCGTCTCTTTAACAGAAAGCGATATGCAAATTATATCCTTGACATTCTCGAGATATTGTAGAGATAATACATTTAGACTTGAAGCGAAATACACTCGTCCTCGGAAGTAACAGCATCTCAAAGGAGTTGGCATATTATGAAGAGTGAAAAGGGAGAAAAGGGGAAGCCAGCTGTGCATCCAGGAGCACAACGTGCGCGCTCGTCCAAGCTCACAAGTATGCGCCGCATTCCTCATAGCCGTGCCAGTAGTTTCAGTATCCAGCCAGAAGATGTGAGCCTCACCAGTATGCTCGAAACGCTCAAACCGCATGACCACCTCTGTCTCATTTACGAGTCAACAGAAGAATGGCGAGCTTGCGTGGTTCTCTTCATATCAATCGGGCTTAAACGTGGCGAGAAATGCGGCTACATTGTCGATACCAGTACCGCCACTGAAATCCGCAAATACCTTGCTGAGGGAGGGGTGGATGTGGCTTCAGTCGAGAAATCAGGGCAGCTATTTATCTTGTCTGAGACCGAAGTGTATACCAAAGGGGGTTCTTTTGACCCTGATAGGATGATTGCCCTGTTGATAGCTGAGACTGAAAAAGCCATTGCCGAGGGTTACCCAGCTCTTCGGATTACCGGTGAAATGACTTGGGTATTACGCGGCCATCCCGGCTCAGAGAGACTGCTGGAATATGAGGCGAAACTCAATAGAGATTTCTCCCCCAAATATCCCTGTGTTGCCATATGCCAGTATGACCGCTGGAAGTTCGACACGGAGATTATCAAAGGCGTTATCATGACGCATCCATTGCTGGTGCGAGGTAATAAGGTTTACCATAATTTCTACTATATCCCGCCTGGGGAATTTCTCAGCCGGAAACGTGCTGAGACGGAAGTCCAGCACTGGTTTAACAATCTTGAGCGTGAGCAGCAGATAGGGGAGATGCTCAGAAGTAGTGAATATGAGAAGGCTACTGTCCTTGCCGCTATGTCAGATCTTGTCATCTATCAGGACTTGGGGCACAGGGTTGTGTGGTCAAACAAGGCTGCTGGCGAGTCAGTAGGTTTGGCTCCTGAGGATTTGCTAGGACGCTATTGCTACGAGATATGGCACCAGCGGAGCCTCCCCTGCGTGAACTGTCCGGTGGCACGAGCGCGGGAGACGGGTAAGCCCCAAGAGAATGAAGCCAGCTCTCCAGATGGCAGATTCTGGCTGGTACGAGGTTATCCCGTAATAGGCCCTGATGGCGTGGTCAGCGGAGCCATCGAGGTCACGCAGGACATCACCAAGCGCAAGCGGGCAGAGGAGGCGCTGATAGCCGAGGCAACCCGACGGCAGATCCTGATCGAGCAGTCCAGAGACGGGATAGTTGTACTCGATGAGAACGGCAAAGTGTATGAGGTAAACCAGCGGTTTGCCGATATGCTGGGATACTCTGTTAAGGAAGCCAGCGAACTTCATGTGTGGGATTGGGAATTTCAATTTCCACGCGAACAAGTGCAGGAAATGATCCGCGCTGTTGATGAAAAGGGCGACCACTTTGAGACACGACATCGTCGCAAGGATGGTACCACCTATGACGTTGAAATCAGCACCAACGGAGCTGTGATTGCAGGGCATAAGCTGATCTTCTGCGTGTGCCGTGATATTACGGAGCGCAAGCATGCGGAGGAGGCTCTACGTCGCTCAGAACAGAATTTCCGTGACTCCATGGAAAGCTCGCCTTTAGGCATACGCATTATTGACATAGCTGGGAAGACTCTTTATGCCAATCGGGCTTTGCTGGATATGTGGGGCTACAATAGTATTGAGGAGCTGGAAACTGTGCCTGCGAAACAACGTTACACTCCTGAGAGCTATGCTGAGCACATGGAAAGAGCAAAGAAGGGACGGGGAGAAAATGTTCCCTTAGATTATGAAGTCAGCATAGTGCGCAGTGATGGTCAAGTTAGACAGTTATCAGCGTACACTAGAGC
>Ga0299912_10004917_pt1 | contig 10966 bp, 20 predicted proteins | sample RVTome_2_FD_207667 | JGI IMG/M metagenome (GOLD analysis project Ga0299912, IMG submission 207667) | Soil microbial communities from uranium-contaminated site in the Upper Colorado River Basin, Wyoming, United States - RVT95D214 (version 2) ... | reverse complement strand
CCCGCAACCCGTAACCCAAATAAGAGTTTATTGAGTTTATTGTGTTTTTTGAGTCTATTGGGTTTAACTCAAGTAATTTATCCCGCCTGCCCTGTAATGAATATGTACGGGGTGAAATGCGACCTGCCCCGTGACAGTGTGGAAACTACTCCACAGGGAGCCTATTTCACTGGGACCCAAGTAAACCAAGTAACCCAATGAACTCAAATAACCTCAAGCCTACGGCTCGGAGAGCGCAGTGATCCTCCAACCTTCGGCAATTAAGATGCCGGTTTCGTTAAAAAGACAAGAAGAACGCCGATCCGTGACATCGAGATTGCCGAAAGAAGATTAAACGATTTCGTGAATCGGCAGGGAGGTTAAGATGAGGGGGAGAACATTAAAGCAGCATGTTAAAGAGAAAATGAAAGATCCCAAATTTAGAAAGGCATGGCAGGAGCTGGATGCAGAATTTTCCATCTTAGAAGGTGTTATCAAAGCCCGGAGGAAAGCGGGGTTGACACAAGAAGAACTTGCTAGGAGAATTGGGACAAAACAACCAGCACTTTCCCGGCTCGAAAAGGGAGGGTTCGAAAAAGTCAATATTGAAACATTGAAAAAAATTGCCAATGCTCTCAACCATGAACTTGTTGTGAAGTTTGAGCCCAAGAAAACCCACTTAACTCTTTAACTTTCAAAAACAACACCTAGCGCCTTACTCTTTACGACTTACAGTTTTGATACGCCATGCTCTATGCCCTATGCGCTATGCGTTCTTTTGGTGACTGCACCACCACATCCCTTGATAACTTAATAAATTCATCCCGTGAAATGCGACCTGCCCTGTGACAGTTTGAAGACTACTCCACGGGGAGCCTATTTCACTGGGACTCAACAAACTCAAGTAACTCAAACAACCCAATAAACTCAAATAACCCAATTAACTCAATTAACTCAATGAACTCAACACTCTCTCCCTCCGGGGCAGAAGCCCCTCTCTCCGAGCTGGAGGACTCTCCGAGCCGGAAGCTGGGGCGGCGCCTGAGCCGGAGGCAACATCCTACACCCTTTATGATTGATAACATTCAAATCATCAATCCTATAACCTATCCTGGTTGGGATGAACTGATTCTCTCAACCCCGAATTACTCTTTTTTCCATTCTTCAACCTGGGCTAAAGTGCTAAGAGAATCATATGGATATAAACCACTTTACTTCACTGTGTTCAAGAATGGCGGCCTCTCGGCAGTAATTCCTATCATGGAAGTAAATAGTTTTTTGACAGGGAAAAGAGGTGTATCTCTCCCATTTACTGACTATTGTGATCCCATTGTCAATGGGGATATTCAGTTTAAAGATTTGCTGGACTACGTCATCGAATATGGTAAAAGGCGTCGATGGAAATCGCTGGAGATCAGGGGCGGCCAAAACCACTTTCGTTCTGTCTCGCCTTCCTCGAATTACCTGAGTCATGTCATTGACCTCGGCGAAAACGAAGAAGAAATCTTCTATGGTTTTAAAGATTCTGTAAGGCGAAATATAAAAAAGGCCAACAGGGAAGGCGTAGAAGTAGGAATCTTCAACTCCCTCGACTCGCTAAAGGAATTCTATCGCCTGAATTGCCTGACAAGAAAAGAACACGGTCTCCCTCCACAGCCTTATCTTTTTTTTGAAAATATTTACGAACATGTAATTGGCAAGAAGCAGGGACATGTTGTCATTGCCTCATATAAGGGGAAAAATATCGCAGGAGCTATCTTTTTCCATTTTGGTGAAAAAGCATTTTACAAATACGGTGCTTCAGATTTAAATTATCAACATCTCCGGGCAAATAACCTGGTAATGTGGGAAGCCATCAAATGGTTCTACCAAAAAGGTTACAAGAGTCTGTGCCTCGGCAGGACCGAACCGGAAAATGAGGGCCTCCGCCAGTTTAAATCCGGCTGGGGAACGACCGAACAACAAATCAATTATTACCGGTATGATTTGAACAAGGGTTCTTTTGTTACTGGTTCCTCAAAAGTTACAGGTTTCCATAACAAGATTTTCAGAAACACTCCAATTCCTATTTTGAATAGGATAGGGAGCATTCTTTACAAACATGTCGGCTAACAAGTTCCGCGAGTCGCAAGTGGCGAGTCGCGAGTGGCAAGTCGTCAGTGGTTAACCCTCAACCTGCAACCTGTAACTCGTAACCTGTAACGTTATTTTCCCGTAACCTGCAACCCGCAACTCGCAACACTTTAACACTTTAACACTTAACACTTAACACTTAACACTTAACACTTAACACTTATCTTGACACGGCCCACCGGTGGGTGTAAATTACGCATAGAGCACGATGTTGGAAAAAACCGAAATCGAAAAAATTAAATATGTGATATCCGGCACGAGAGGTGTAGCCTATGCCATTCTTTTTGGCTCGGCACTAAAGCGCCTTCTGGCCCATAGCGATATCGATCTCCTGATCGGAGGAGATATGAATCCAAGCCAAAAAACCGATTTGGCGATGGCCCTGGCCCTTGAGATCCATCGTCCAATCGATATCGTCTTAGCCAAGGAAGCCCGATGTGATGTGGTATTGCGGGCCTTTTCTTCCGGGATTCCGCTTGTCGTCAGGGATAAGAAAAAGGCTAAGGATGATTACTTTAATCATTATCGCCTTTGTGATCAGGAACATCTCCTGAAAAGGGTCAGGCTCGAAAGGTTGAAAAGAGTGTACGGCAATGGTTGATCCGGGTGTAATCCTTAAAAGGGCGGAACAAATCGAGAAGCATCTGGACCGAATTCGTCCTTTTTCATCCCTGACCTATGAGGTTTTTCTAAAGGATAATGTTGCCCAGGATGTGATCGAGTACAATCTCTTTCAAATCGTGAATCATCTGATTGATATATTTCAACATGTTGTCGTTGATGAGGAGTATGGATTTCCCGAAACGGCTTACGAAGCCGCCCAAATTCTCCTAACCAAAGGGATTTTGGGGCAGCAGGAGGTAGAGATTTTCAAACGGATGGTTGGCTTCCGGAACGCCGTGGGTCACGATTATATCAACATTAATAAAGACGTCGTCTACCAAATTCTCAACCATGGCGAAAAAGACATCCGTACCCTCCTTACCCGGATTGTTTCAAAATTCCTGTAAAAATTGAGCTTCGCATCACCGCAGCACTTTAACACTTGACACTCTATTAACCTTTATCCTTGTTCCTTGATCCTTCGATCTTTGAACAGCATCACCGCAGCACCGCAACACATTTATTAAACTCAACACTCTCTCCGAGCCAGAGGCTCTCCCTCCGGGGCAGAGGCCCCTCTCTCCGAGCTGGAGGACTCTCCGAGCCGGAAGCTGGGGCGGCGCTTGAGCCGGCGGCAACACTTAACACTCAACACAGATTGATTAATATTGACAAATTTCCACCCATTCCTTAGAATGGTATTAATGCTATCCCATGTAATTGCCCGCGGCCGGGAGTAACAAGTTAGTGGAGACAGTTTATCTTGAGACAACCATAGTGAGTTATCTAGTGGCTTATCCAGGTCGCGATTTGATAGTAAGTGCGCATCAACAGATAACAAGAGAATGGTGGGAGATGGCGCGAAATCGCTTCAAGCTTTTTATATCCGAAGCAGTTTTAGAGGAAATTGGTGCAGGGGACTTAAAGGCATCGGCTCGCCGCCGGAAAGTTGTTCAAGGATTGCCGATTCTTGAATTGAATAAAGACGTGCGTGAGCTTGTCCGTCATTATGAGAGATTCCTTGGACTTCCCAAAAGGGCTAGAGCTGATCTTGTCCATATTAGTTTTGCTGTATCTTACGAAATGGACTATTTATTGACTTGGAATTGCTCACATATCGCCAACGGTGAGATAATTCGCCGGTTGTTGCGATTGAATCAGTCACTAAAAAGAGCTACTCCACTTATACTTACGCCAGAAGAGTTAATAGAGCCTCAACTGGGAGAAAATCTATGAAAAAGGATCCTATTGTTGAAGAAGTCCATCAGATAAGGGAAAAACTTTTAAATGAATGTGGAGGAGATATTGAGGTTCTTATGGACCGACTTAAAGCCCGGGAATCTAAAGATAAGGATCGTATAATATCATGGAAAAGGCCAAAGGGAAAAGTGATGATAAAAGAAACAGATAACACGACACTCTGCCAGAAATAGTTTCTGATGATAATTCGGGCACTCACGATCATTTCGCTATGCCCTATACGCTATTATGTTTTCTGCGTCATGGATGTGGAGGAAAGCATGACGGTTAAGCAACAATTAATGAAAGAGATAGAAGATTTACCTCTTGATGCGCAGGAGAAGGTACTAAAGTTAGTCCATTTTGTTAAGGAAGAAATATTTGTCTTACGCGAGAAGATATCTACAGGGAAGAAGAGAAATGCTCTTGCAGATGTGGATAAGATAGCAATCGAAACTGGAATCCAAGATTTGGCAGAGCATCATGACCATTATCTTTATGGAGCTCCGAAGAGATGAAACGTAAGGTATTTGTAGATACCAGTGCGTGGTTGGCTCTCGTCAATAAATCAGATGCTGCCCACCAGAAGGCAAGAAAGGTGCGGACAAAGGAGATGAAACGAAAAGACGCAGGCCGGGTGGTAGCCAGGTTCTTGGCCGACATGGAAAACGATTATTATACATATCTTCCCTTGGAAGCATCTTATTATCGGCTGGCGAGAGACTGGGACAGGTGAGTGCCAAATGAAAACCAATATCGCCCTTGTGATGCTACATCGAGGAGATCAATCTGCAGAGGGAAATTTATGAAGAAGATTTATAGAGGTATAGTCGAAGGCAAGGTAATCCGTTTGGAGGAAAGTCTGGATCTTCCCCTGGGCTCTCAAGCCATTATTACGTTAACAACCTTGGAAAAAGAAGAACAAGAAGAGATCACAAGTAGACAAATAAAACTTCTTAGCGAAGGGTTCGATCTGGGTAAAAAGTTTTACGCCGAACGTAATGACCTCTATGCCAGATAGACTAATTGACACTAATATCCCTGTCTATGTTTAGGATGCTTCAGGGGGAAAAGCAGAAATCATGAAGGGATCCGGATATAAGGTTAACACAGGAGGTAGATCATGGGACATCGTATTGTCGATGCAATCATAGAGGACGGTCAACTGAAATATGTAGGCGAGAAACTGCCGGCAGGGCGGGTGAAGGTGCACCTGATTTACGACACACCGGAGGAAGAAGGGCTGGGCAAGGTTGCGGAAGCTGTGCTTGCTGAAACATGGGGGATTTACAAGGATATTGACCCTGACCTGGAGGCTAAGAATCTGAGAGCAGAGTGGGAAAGAGGTATACGGTGAGTTTCCTTGTTGACACTAACATACTGATCTATCATACCGCTGGGTCCGCTATTGCGAAAGAATTCTTGGCTGATCTAATCGCCGCAAAGGCCTTTAACATTTCGATGATCACAAGGATAGAGTTTCTCGGATTTATATGGTACTAATAAAATGGAGGGAAAGGGGATAAATGAAGTCACAAAGAATGGAAGATAAGGAAGAAGTTATCATTGAGAAGTTCCGTCGACTTTCTCAGGAAAAGAAAAAAGAGGTCATTGATTTTTTAGAATTCCTGGAATCCCGTGAAAAGATAAAGACGTGGTTGGAATTTGACGAGTGGGCGATTAATTTGGCAAAACAGAAGGGATTTTATCAATTAACCGATGATGATGTTGCCCGCATTGTAAGCGATTTCAGGAGCAGTCAATAGTGAGGGTTGTCATCGACAACTTATAACTCAAAATTTATTACTGATTACGGATCTTTAACCTTTATCCTTTAACCTTGATCCTTTGATTCCGGGGTTTTTAAACTACTTACCGCTTATTGGCGATTTAAGATGTTTCACATAAACCAAGCTCTTTTTTAAAAATGCCAAAGAGGAAAGTGGAATATGCCATTCGAATTGGCCCTTCTGATAGATACAGGCATCTCCATATTCAGGAAAAGGGAAAAGTAGTATTTTTTAGAATTCAATATGAAACAAAAATTGGTAAAAACTGGTATCCCGTAACACGATATGATACGTCTCATGGCTTTGCTCATAGGGACTTGATGAGTTCTGGGGGGCATATGGTTAAAACTCCATTATTTAACCAGGATTATAATGATGCCTTGACTTTTGCTGAAAGCGATTTAAAATTGAATTGGGAATATTACAAGAAGAGATTTATGGAGGACGTGGATGCCTAAGGAAAAAGAAATGATCGACCGTAATATTGAGCTCAGCGCTGAGTTTAGTCGGTATGTTTTTGAACACCCTGAGATTGAGGAGAAAATTCCATTTGAAACCGAAGTGATTCTCTTGCCGGAGTTTGATAAGGAATTGAGAGAATTCAACCTTCAATTAGGTAAGAATATCGAGAATGAAGGTGGCAAGGTAATCTATATCTCGATTAAAGAAATCCGTCCAAAGGCGTTTTCAAGAATTCAGAAAATAGAACTAGAATCTATTGCATAACTTATTCCAAAACACGGCAACACTGCAGCACTTTATAACAGCCTCGGTCCTTTGTCCTTGATCCTCGATCTCGTAACCCGTAACTCGTCTTTTAACAGTTTTGAATTTTAAGTTTTTAGTTTTAAATGGAAAGAGTAGACTTTAAAATTAAAGAAGAAGATAAAAAGGACATTGTTAAAAGGACCTATAAGTTTGGACTAAGAACTTTATACATTGCTCAAAAATTGCCAAACAATCCGGTAACTAATAACACTTAACACTTATCACTCAACACTCATCACTTAACACTCTCTCCGAGCCAGAGGCTCTCTGAGCCGGAGGCAACACTTAAAACTTAACCCTCAATTAACCCGTAACCCGCAACCGTTTTTAATCGTAACGTGTTTTACATTCCCAAGAGGAAATGATATAATAATTTGAAGGCAACGGGGCTTCGATGGGAGGTTTGTGAACATGGCAAATGCTACGTTGAACAAGGTAATTGACGATTTCAGAAAGCTGCCATTGGACGAGAAGGAGTATGTCATCGACATTATTGAAAAACAGATGATAGAAGCTAAACGAGAAGCGATTTCCAGGAGAGCGAAAGGGGCCATTCTCAATCTGAGGAGAGGCGCCGTGAAAAGGGGAACCGTCAAGGATCTCTATAAGGACCTTGAACTTGATGATTAGAATAGCCTGGGATCAGGGATTTGGAAAAATCTACAGGAAGAAAGTGAGGAATGATGCTCTCCTGAAACAGAGGTTCTGGAAGGCAATGGAGTTGTTTTCGAGAAATCCTTTCCATCCAAGACTAAGAACGCACAAACTTTCTGGAAAACTTGAGGGACTTTGGGCCTTCACTGTCGCTTACGACTGTCGTGTCGTCTTCAAGTTCCTTAATGGAGACGAGGTTCTTTTAGTAGATGTGGGGGGCCACGAAGAAGTTTATTGAATTTACGCAGAGAACTGCGACTTTTCCTAATAAGCCTGCAACCCGTTAACCCGTAACTCGCAACTTTTTGCTAACGCACTGCCTACTAGTGCTCACTGCCTACTGCTTACTATGTCTTTCATGACATGTAACCCGTAACTCGCAACTTGTAACATCTTTTCCCATAATTCCATTATTCCATCGTTCCATCGTTCCAATATTCCTGGTTTCCTGGGTTCCTTATCCCAATATTTTAGGTTTTGGTTTTTAACGTTTATCCTTGATCCTTTGACCTTTTTCCTATTATTCCATCATTCCAATATTCCTGGTTTCCTGGGTTCCTTAATCCATGTTTTTAATCCTTATCCCTTTTTCCTTGTTCCTTGAACTTGATAACCCGCAAGAGAGAAAACCATTGAAAAATAGATTTTACAGTTTTATCATTTATAATGATTGAAAGAGGGACCACCCTCCTCATGGCAAAAATTTGGTCTGATTATCGGAGGTCCTCGGGAATTAAACTCAAAAGAGTCTTTCTATGAGAATTTGGCGTGCTCAGTGGGAGAAAGGCACGGAGGAATCGATGGACGCCTTAGCAAAACAGTTGGATGCCAAACTGCGTAAGTGGCAGCCTGAGACGGCGGACCAGGTGCGGCAACGTATCGCAGAAATCATTGAGTTGGCCGATCTGGACGTATTAGATGTGTCGCGGTCTCGCCTCGTAGAGCAAGAAGTCTTGGATATGATCGATGCACCCACAACCCGGTGAAATCGGGCTTGTTGGGTCTTTTGTTAGAGGTGAGCAAGAGGATAGAAGCGATATAGATTTTATTGCGGATTTTGAAGAACCATCGATTGATAATTTTATGGGACTTTCCTCTTTCTTAGAAAACCTATTTGGGAAAAAGGTAGAAATTCTCACCCCGGCTGGCGTCGATAGTATCAGGATAAACCATGTTAAGGAAGAAATAAAAAGGAGTATTGTTTATGCCTAAAAGAGGGGATAAAGAATTTTTACTTGATATTATCGAAGCGATAAAGAGAATTGAGCTGTACACGAAAGAATTAAGTTATCCGGATTTCTTCCTTATTTTGGGGTAAACCCCGTTAGAAAAGGCAGGGCTTTGACCCCGCTCTCAATAAGGAGCTGATATTTTCTATTTCTACCATCCCCAGTATAAATGCTGGGGCTTTCTAACGGGGTAAACTGGGATATTGTCTGGGGGGCCGCAAAAGATAGCTTACCACCAACCTTTGTCCTTGCTCCTTATGCCTGACGCCTCACACCTATCGTTAAGAATTAGTCTAAAACTTGACAACATATTCGGATTCCTTTATTAATATTCTTGTAGTTTCAAAACTGAAAAGTAACCTGTTACTTTGCACTTTGACCACAATGAGCGATAGACTGGTGTCATGAATATAGAACAGGTAAGCGAATATATAGGGGAAAACCTGGCGGAGAAGAGGAAATCTCTTCCCATCAATGTGCGAGCCGCGGTGTTGTTTGGATCCTGGGTCAAGGGAACGGCAACTCCTGACTCAGACGTAGACTTGCTGGTTGTCGCCGAGGATGTCAATCCTAAGCGGCATAGGCGGGGGGAAGAAATAGCCGAAATCAAGAGGTGCCTTCCCGGATTGGCCCTGGATATTCTTCTGCACACGAAGGGGGAAGTAATCTCTAATTTTGTTAATCATAATCCCCTTTTTCTGGATATCGCTGAAGACGGGAGAATTATCTTCGATGACGGGGATTTCCTGCGGAATATGATTTTCGAGACAAAGGATTACATAAGACAAAGGAAGATAAATAGGTTTGGGGATGGATGGATATTCCCGGTAGAAAAAGGAAAAGCAACATTTCTATCACAGGTAAGCAATAAGGACTTTGCCGAAGCCATGTTAAAGGATGGGAAGAGGGATTTGGAAATCGGAGGAAGACTAACAAAGGACGGTTATTATGATAAGGCTGTCTATCATTTTCAGCAGTCAATCGAGAAGTCGATAAAGTCCGTATTGATTGCCATGGGAATTTTTCAGAAGACGCATCTGATTGGGAGTATTCTCCGTAAAGTGGTATTAGAGAGGAAGGATATAGAAAAATGGGAGAGAGAACTGATGGAGATAGCAGATATTTCAGAAAGCGTTGAGCCAGAAGTGAGTCTAAGCAGATACCCTGGGATTATCAACGATTCATTGTGGGTTCCTTTTAAAGAATACACTGAGGACGATGCCAAAGGAGCCATGACAAAAGCCGAAAAAGCATTATCCGTTGCCAGTAGATTTTTCGAAGACTGGTTTTCAACACCATCCTAAAATCCCGTGTCCGAGAGATTCTGATGGATCTAATGGATAAAATAAGGGAGCGCGTTAAAGCAGGTCATTAACGGTTTACATTTGCTGGATTCGAACGTTGCACTGAACGTAAAATATCGCCAAACGAGATAGAAGATGTTATATTTTCAGGGGAGATCATTGAGAATTATCCTAAGGATAAGTATGACCCCAGTTGTCTTGTATTTGGAATAACCAAGGCCGGGTCAGTGTCCATTGAGTTTGTTGTGTTTTAACTCAATAACCCAAGTAACCAATAACCCAAGCAACCCAATAAACCTGCAACCCGTCTTTTAACAGTTTTGAATTTTAAGTTTTTAGTTTTAAATGGAAAGAGTAGACTATAAAATCAGCGAAGAAGATAAAAATAATATTGTTAAAAGGACCTACAAGTTTGCACTAAGAACTTTATACATTGCTCAAAAATTGCCAAACAACCCGGTAACGAATAGGGTCATTACCCAATTAGTTGGGTCTGGTACCTCCATGGTTTAAACCATAACGGGAATCTTTTCGAATCAAAAAAGAAGATATACATTCTAAAATTATCTTAAAACGAAGGAATATACCCTTAAGCTCACCCAATTCAAATAATAGGGCCCTCCAAAAAGTAGTCTCCCTCATCATTGATATTATGAAAAAATAGACCCCCCATGCAGAGATAAATGATACCCGCAGCTTGAATAAAAAATTTTAGGCATGCTATAATAAAAAGTTAGCGGGCAGGATATTCCCCAGATGATGTTGAAAACGAGGGAGCGGCTAAACTCCAGCAAACTGTAAAGTAGACCCCGTAAGAAAGGGCAGGGCTTTGATCCCGCCCTGCCTGCCGGGCCCGGTCCCGACCGAGGGCGGGGCAGGCAGGAATGCTGGGGCCTTCTAACGGGGTAAAGGGAACATCGGCAATCTTTATGGCAGTCAGGCTCCATTCGCATGCAAAAGCTCGCGCAGTCGAGCGCGGTGTGACAGATGCCGAGGTCGTTGCAACCGTAGAAGGAGGAGAACCGTTTCCCGCAAAATATGGGCGAGCTGGCTTTAGGAGGAATTTTCCATTCAACGATGTATGGGCTGGAAAACATTACCCAGTGAAGCAGATTGAAGCATATGCTGTCAAAGAAGCGGGTGATTGGATTGTCGTGACAGTGATCGCAAGGTACTTTTAAAGGGAGGAGTGCTGGATATGAGATTCACATACGATCCAAAATACAATATTGCGTATTTGAAATTTCAGGAAAAATCCACTGGGGTT
>Ga0299912_10004916_pt1 | contig 10968 bp, 7 predicted proteins | sample RVTome_2_FD_207667 | JGI IMG/M metagenome (GOLD analysis project Ga0299912, IMG submission 207667) | Soil microbial communities from uranium-contaminated site in the Upper Colorado River Basin, Wyoming, United States - RVT95D214 (version 2) ... | reverse complement strand
TAAGGCTGATCCATCTATTAGGCTTGCTGTTAGAAATCTAAAGATTGAGATTCCTGAGTTATTTGAGGCGATAGAACATAATCAAGAATATACTGCCAAGGATAAAAACAACAGGGTAATAAAATTTAAATATAAAAATACTAAGTTAGAAATCATAACACATAAAACAGAAAATGGTTCAATAATTGAAGACACTAAAAAAAGCATTAAGAATATTAAGAAGATTTTACTAAAAGAAGGGTACTCTGAAGAAGAAATTGCAGAAAAAATTAAATTGCTTCAAGAATTGGAGAATGATAAAGTAATATTTTTATCCAAATCCTTGAAGGTGGTAAAAAGGTCTATAAATTCACCATTTCCAGATTTAAAAGGCTCAATATTGGATGAAAGATTCTTTGCTTTAATAGCCTATGAATATTTGAGTCTAGCAATAGGCAACTTAGTTTTACATCACAAATTGGATTTTGTAAGAAAATTCATAAAAGATGGAGAAAGGTCGGAAAATCTTAATATTAATCCTGGGATAACTAGAGCTTACAAACCCTATCATTCTATACATCCTGAATTCCTAGAGACAAAGGTTGTTATAAATATCATTATGTTTGGATGGCTTTTTTATAAAGTCCATTTTAATTTAGGAAGTCCAAAAATACAAAGCCCAGATATTGTTTATTATGAAGATCTAAAAAATAAGAAAACGCTTTTTGCGAAATCAGTTGAGGAAGGTAGACAAGGTATTTTTTATCCGATTTAATTCTGGGGTGCATACCGTCTTTGGCGGGATGCAGGCATTAACACGGTTAATGCACTCTGAAAACTAATATGCCTAAACTAATTAAAAAACGCTCCGAAAAAGCCGGGCTGCCGCCGGGGAGTCTGGTGCATATCGGGGAGAAGAAGGCGGAGGAAGTAAAGATTACGATCATCGATTACGATGAGACCCATTTTCAGGAAAAAATTGTAAAAACAATCGCAGAATGTATCCCTTTTAAAGATAAACCGACTGTTACCTGGATAAATGTAGATGGGATTCATCAGGTTGAGCTATTGGAAAAACTTGGACAGTGTTATGGATTGCATCCTCTTACTTTAGAAGATATTTTAAACACGGATCAACGCCCGAAAATAGAGGATTTTGGTGATTATGTCTATATTGTCCTGAAAATGCTTTATTACCGGGATAAAACGGATGAAATCGTTACCGAGCAGATGAGTTTGATTTTAGGCTCGAATTTTGTCATCTCTTTTCAGGAAGGGATTGAAGGGGATCTATTTGATCCGATAAGAGAAAGGATCAGAAGTGAAAAGGGTCGCATAAGAAAAATGGGAGCGGATTATCTGGCCTACTCTTTGTTAGACTCGATCGTTGACTACTATTTTGTGATCTTGGAAAAACTCGGAGAAAGGATAGAATTCTTAGAGGAAAAGTTAGTCGCCAATCCAAACCCTGAAACTTTGCAGATAATCCACAATCTGAAAAGGGAGATGATTTTCCTGCGCAAGTCGGTCTGGCCCTTAAGAGAGGTGATAAGTGGTCTGGAAAGAGGTGAATCCTCCCTGATAAAAGAGTCGACCCGGATATACTTAAGAGATGTTTACGACCATACCATTCAGGTGATTGACACCATCGAGACTTTCCGGGATATGCTTTCCGGAATGCTGGATATCTATCTTTCAAGTGTAAGCAATAGATTGAATGCGGTGATGAAAGTTTTAACCATAATAGCAACGATCTTTATGCCACTTACCTTTCTGGCTGGAATCTACGGGATGAATTTTAAATTTATGCCAGAACTCCAGTGGCGCTGGGGGTATCCTTTAATCTGGATGGTTATGCTTGGCATCGGGATTTTTATGCTTTTTTATTTTAAGAAAAAGAAGTGGTTATGAAAAGCGGGAAGTTCATCCACCAAACTGTAAACCCATGTTGCCCTCAACGTGGGTGAATATTCACGCTCCTACGGATCCATTTATAGGACTTAAGGGAAAGACGGGAATACGTAGGTTATAAGTGTCAAGTGTAATTCTAACAATCTGGATTATAAATCGGCTCAGCTCCCTGTTTAAAAATGTAAGAGATCAGGTAAACTGTATCAGAAACAGAAACCTTGCAATCTCCATTGGCATCTCCAACCCATAAAGGATTTGGGGCAGGTCCAAATTTAAAAAGATAATTTATCAAGAAAACGATATCTGACACAGAGACTTTTCCATCTGTGTTAGCATCTCCGGGTTTAAATATGTAATGCTGCTTAAAAATCCTTACTAAATTATCTTTTTGCCACTGTTCTATGCCCGGATAATTCTGGTAGTAGTTCATGAATTCAACCATGTCCTGGGGCTTCAAGATCCTGAAGATGTTAAATATGTTGTCGAATTCATATACCAGTTCAAAATAGTCAGTATCACTGCATTCATCCGGCTTATCTACATCCCAATCTTCCATATCATACCAGGCGCTTGCTACCGCCCCTTCGACAAACGAGCCGTTCTCATTTGTTCCATCCGTTCCCGCCCACCAGTCGTTATACTCCAGGTTTTGTTGACTATGCTTTAAATATTTAGCTCTATCTCCTCTGAAAATACAGCTTATAAATTCAGCCCAACCCTCAACCAGCGCACAATAGCCTGAGGTAGGAGTATCAAGAGCATGAATAGGGGGGCACCCAGAACCCACGGAGTTAACTTCCCAGGCATTTATGTGAATAAGATGGGCGAATTCATGAGTCGGTGTGCCCAATCTGTATCCAAAAAATGGTTCACCCAAACTTGTGAGAACGACCCAATAATCCTGCCTTAACGAGTCATACCAGCTAAAAGAAAGCCCCGTTAAATTATCATAATCATATGCAACCAGAATAGGTGGGGTAATCCAGGAAGCTTCCACCTCGAACCTTTTCTTTGTTTTTTGAATATAGTTAAAGCTGTAAGAAGCTCTGGCAAACCTAAGATCTTGTTCATCTAAAGAGAATTCATCTCTTATTACCCTAAAAAAATTATCAGGTCCTAAAGTATCTGAATAAGTGAATATCACTGCATCATTATCATAGTCCTTGACTTTAAGTGATTCGTTCTGGTCAACTAATTGAAACCTCATATAAATGGGATAGTTAACATAATAATACAAGAGGGTATCAATAATTCCGCCGAGTGTAATTGTATATATAGGCGGAATAGGAAGAGAATCGCCAGTTACGCTCTCCCAGATAGTTACAAGTGCGTTCGGCAAAGGAATTGTGTCAGCATCGTAAGTATATTCGGCATACTTATCATCATAATTAACATAATTCAAACTGCCCCTAACACGAAAACTATCACAGTAGGAGGATAAACCCTCAGCTAAGGGTCTGGAAGGTCTGCCAAAAAAAGTAGAGGCCCAACTGGAAATAGTCCTTATTTGAAAATAATAACTATCAACACAAGCTACGTTATCGATAGTTTTGAAAGTAGTATTACAATCGTAAACAGAGCTAAGTACTTCATATACATTATAATTTTCCAATGTATCTCTATTTCTATTACCCTCTATCCTGTAACCCGAGCATTGCTCATCAAAAACCTGTGCCCAGCTTAAATCTATCTCTCTCGGACCTGAACCAGCATATGCCCATACAAAGATTGGTGGATCAGGTGGAACGTGATAGTGTACTGTCAAACTCCAGCTAACCAGCTTAGCGCCTGAATACCCAAAAAAACAATCCCTTAGCTTTAACTTCCAGTGAGTATTTGCTTTCAATCCATAGAAACTCCAGATATCATTCTTAGTGTAGGGACTATCTTCACCATCCATATTCCATAAAATCTCAATCTTATTTGGGTCATCACCATATTGCAGAATCACAACTAACTCGCTGAGGAAAGGGAATGAGATAGTGAAAGAAACATCCACCCAGAGAACTACAGCCTCCTCCGGTAGCCCGAAAATATAGACAATATCCTCCACTTCGTCTCCACATTCATAAGCACCCACACCATCCGGAATCACTAAATTGGGATTGCTGAAAACAGTAGTAGTGCCATCGTAAGCTTCTGCCAGTTCATACTGAACAGGAAACAGAAGAAAAATTAAAACCAGTAAACCCCAAAAAATAATTTTATTTTTATTCAATTGGCACCCCTTTCTTCCTGTAATAGCTGACAAGTGCACCATATCCTTTTTGGCTCTTGGCTATAAACAACAATTTACCATCCTTGAGTAAATGATACTGGGCACTGAAACTGTCATTCCTTGGTTTTACCCCCTCCTCTGGTGGTTCCTCTATGCCCAAACCAATGCTGTTCCACTCCACTCTTGGAGGAACTGCAATAAAGGAACCCCTTAAAGTATCACCCTTAGCAACAGGTCCGGGAATCATCTCAAAGTTGATGTGCCGACCATCACGGGTTACTATCTTGAGTCCTTCCGGATAATCCGTCTTAGTTACGACTTGATAATTAACTATCGAGGTATCGTGCAAAGAAAGAGGGGGAGTTATGTGGAAAAGATTGGTTACGTAAGTTCCGCCAAATTTAACGTATATCTCCTTTTCAGTTATAAGAGGATGATGTAGAATATCGGTTTTTGGGAAACTTCCCCTATCTGAAAGATGAACTAGCTCTCCATTTTCGTTAAAGCCAAAATTGAAGCAGGCCCAACCAGGGTCAAAAAAACATATCCTATTTAGTCCAACATCTCTTGGAACTATGGTGATACTTCCCTCATAAATCTCACCTTTCTTAATGGGGTATAACCATCTGGGCTCTACAAGTTGAGGAGCATCTAAAATATTTTCGTCAGCATATACTTTAAAGAGAGGACCTTCTTTATAAATGGGATGAGTTCCAATACCACTGGTCTTCATTTCCCAACAGGATTTTAACTTCACATAAACTTTTGATGGCTTATTTAATTCTGGCAAAGGGTCAAACCTTATCTGCCAGAAATAAGATTCTCTTCCATGACATGAGTCCACAGGTAGGTCCCATTTATACTCAAAAACCTGCCTGATCTCCTGCTTGGGTTCTACATGGGTTGTATCCATTCCGGGTATATAAGGTATTTTCTCGTGCAATTTTGCCTGCCCGTTGGATGAAATTACACGAGGTAGAACCAAAAAAGCCCCAAGGGTAATTATTAAAATAATTATACCCACACCTAATCTTTGTTTGTTATTCATAACATTTCACTCCTTAAGACTTTTGGTTTATTCTTTAGGGATAATCTCTTTATCCATTGACTCAAATTTACCTTTTTCATCCAGAATAAATCTAACCTTGAAATCCTTCTTTATGGAATCCGAGGTTTCGAGCTGAGGTATTTTTTCTGCTGTCAGGATAAAATAACCCTCTCCTATCTTTGCAGGCACGAACTTGAAAAAACCGTTTAAGTAATAAACCGAATCAGAAATTACAGATGATTCTCTGGGAAAATCTATCACTGAGAGCCCGGGGGAGCCGGTTATAGAAGTCCTGAGTTCCTGCGGGATCTTATCCTTTATTATTATTCTATAGTTGACGTGGGAAGTGTCATTCAAAGAGGGCGGAGGATTTATTCTGAAATAACCTTTAATTTGATCTTCCTCGAAGCTTAACTTAATCGCATTATCCTCCTGCAGGGGTTTGTCTCCGCGCAGGGAGGTCAAATTCCCTGATTCGTCAAGATCCAAAAAGATATGAAATATAGCTTCTGTCGTCTTGGTGCAAGCTGCGCTTGTTTTGACCATAATCGCAAATACATATTTCCCAGCACTGTCCGTTTTAAAACTAAATGCTCCCTCGTAAATATCACCCTTTTTTATTGGTGTAGTCCATCTCGGCTCAATCTCGCTACACTCAAACGAGCCCAGTTCACCCTCCTTGCTCCAGGTTCTCATAATATTTATTGAAGGCTCCTGATAACAGAACTGGTGAGCCTGTAATTTTAGATTTACCTTAGTGGTTTTACCCAGTTCGGGGAGGGATTCAAAAGTCAACCGGGATGAATAGGGGAAAGCTTTAATCTCTTCTTCACTTAGCTGAACCCCCCATTGATAGTCTATTATCCTATTTATCTCTTCTGCCGCAGCTTGAAAAGAATAAAAAACAAATATCATTAAGTATACTATGAATGGAACAGCTTTTCTCACCTTACCTCCTTATTTGTATAAATAATAAGGAAACATATCCTGAGAATTTAGAATCTCCTTTCCAGACAGTTAAAAAATTAAATGCACGAATAGTATTATCTTTTTCATTATGAATGATATAGCCAATAAAAAAATAATATCTACAAAACAGTTTGTCAAGCAAAATTTTTAAATTTCTGGGTGTATTAAGTGCTTGAGTGTTTATGTCTCATGGGTAAAGAGGGGGGGCTGATGGGAACTTTCCCTTTTCCCCCCTTGAAAAGCAGAGGAGGTCTGCCTTAGTTTTTGTAAGGGCACGTTGCAACGTGCCCTTACAAATTTTTCTGCGCCTTGCAGGAATCGAACCTGCGACCCACTGATTAAGAGTCAGTTGCTCTACCAGCTGAGCTAAAGGCGCAATTTATCTATAATATTAGCCAAACTCTAAAAGTTTAGCTGCATAATTCAAAACAGCTCAATCTTCTTTCAAATATAGTGCATCAAAAGGATTTTTGTCAAGCTTTTTCCAGAGAAGACCTCTGAAAAGCTCGTAATGCGGGGCTGGGAGCCCCGCCTACGAGGATTTTAAGCAGAGAGATTAGTAGTTGCTCGATTTATCGAACCATAAAAATGCCCAATGAATTGGGCAACTACAGGTTGATCGAAAACATGGAAATGGTTTATTTTTGAGGGACTTGAAGCTGATACTGTTTCATCTTGAATCTTAGGCTGGACTCAGGTATTTTCAGGGATTGTGCAGCAAATTTTTTCACCCAGTTATTTTCGATCAAGGCCTTAAGAAGATACTGTTTCTCTAATAAGGAGAGCCTCTCATATAAAGATAGACTCTCTTTTTTGAATTCTTTGGGCAGAGGGAACTTATCCGATAGTAGCTCTTCCAACTTGAATTCGTCGCTCTGGCTGTAAGCTAAAATACGCTTGGTCTCATTTTCTAACTCCCGTACATTCCCGGGCCAATCATATTCAGAACAGAGCTCCAGGATTAAAGGTTTTAAAGAGAACGCCTTCTGGTCTCCTTTAGAATGGGTTTTTATGAAATAGTCAACTAAAAGAGGTATATCTTCTCTTCTTTCTTTTAAAGGGAGAAGCTTGAGATTAACTGCATTCAATCTAAAATAAAGGTCTTTGCGGAAGCGGCCTTGTGCGACTTCCTCTTCTAAATTCTTATTGGTGGAAGCGACAATCCGGATGTCGATCTTCTTGGGTTTGGTCTCTCCTAAGCGGGTGATAACCTTCTCCTCCAGTACTCTAAGTAGTTTTACCTGAATAGATGGGCTTAAATCTCCGATCTCGTCTAAATAAAGAGTTCCTCCATCCGCTTCCTCGAAAAGCCCCTTTTTGTCAAAGGTGGCACCGGTATAGGAACCTTTCTTATGCCCGAAGAGTTCGGATTCTAACAAAGGCTCAGGCAGAGCCGCACAGTTAACAGCCACAAAATTCTTATCTTTACGGTTGCTGGAATAATGCAATGCCTTAGCCAAGAAGTCTTTACCTGTTCCGGTCTCCCCTTCGAAAAGGACCGAGAGATTAGTATCCTTAATCTGCTCCAGTTTCCACAAGATCTTGAGCATCTGACTGTTGCGGGTGATGATCTGGGAGAAGGAGCATCTTTCTTCCAAGAGCTTTCTTAACCTTAAATTATCTTCCTGCAGATTTCTCTTCTGAAGCTCAGAGAGTTTCAAAGCTAACAGATCCGAAAAGGCTACTGCGAAATTCAGCTCTTTCTGGGTGAAGGATGAAATATCATTAACCCGGTCAAGATAGATGAAGCCACAGACCTCCTCTCCGGTTAAAAGAGGTATGAGCAGGAGAGAGTTTATCTTTCCATTTTCTAAAACCTTCTGAACAGATGTGGGGTGAGTAAAGATCAAAGGCTTAAAGAGATTATCCTTAGTATCAGCAGAGGAGAGATTAAAGGAATTAGAAGGGACTAAACTCTTAGCCAGATTCCTGGCTTTATCGGGCTCAATGTTATAGAGTGAAGGGCAAGAAGGCTCTTCGGCTACTCCGTTTCTATAAACTATAAAACCTCTTTCAGCCTGAATCTTAGAAGCCAAAACTATTAATCTTTCCTCCAGACTTCCTTCCTGTATATCCTGATATTCAGTATCAGAGAAGTACTTCCTGAAAAGCTTGAATTCATTTTCCGAGGAAAGGCTTTTCAGGCTTAAACTCTTTTCTATTTCATCCCGCAAATCACTGCAAAGGGAAAGATTCTCCTTTTCTTCAAGTTCTTCAAATATTTTTTCAGCTTTATTCAGAGAATAGAGAGAGTTTTCAAAATTTTCCTGTTCAAGTTCAAGTTTAGCATGAGTAAACTCAGTTAATCCTTCAAGATATCTCAAATTCAATTCAGCGGAAAGCTTCTTCGCCTTTCCCAGACAATTCAGTTTTTCCGGATAATCGAAACCCTGGTTACGAGACAAGGAGATATATACCTTGATCTGCTCATATTTAGCATCGATTTCCTCTAAGAGGCTAACCCCTTTCTCAAAGGCTTCTCTGGCTTTATCCTTTTCATTTTTCAGGCTGTGTATTTCGCCGGAGATCTTATAAGCCAATCCCTCCTCTAATTTTTCACCCAAAGCTTTAGAAACTTTTAAGGATTTCTCAACATCCTCTGAGGCTTTTTCTAATTCATTTCCCCTTAGCTCTAACTCGGCTAAAAGCCTGTAGCTCTGGCTGATAATGCCACCTTCTGGTGCTATCTTTTCTCCGATTTCAATAGCATTCAGATAACAGGATTTAGCCTCCTCTAACTTTTTCTGTTGAAAATATAGTTCCCCTTGATACTCGTAATAGATGGCTAAATCTCTTAAGGATTCGTTTCTGCTAAGAAGCTGAAAAGCTCGGAGAAAATAGGAAGAGGCTTTTTTAAACTCTCTTTTTAAAATCTTAAGATAACCCAGGGAGAGGAGGCAACGAGATAAATTAATTTCCTGGCCAGCATTCTTAGTTTCCTTTATGTTGGATAAAAGATGCTTTTCAGCTAAGTCCAGTTCACCGCTCAGGGTGTAAATTCTACCCAAGTTTCTCTCGAATATACCGAGGGTTACCCAATCCCGGCTTTTTTCTAAATAGGAGATGCATTCCTTAAGGTATTCTACAGCCTGCACATAATCCGAACGGATGAAACAGATCTGGGCAAGTTTGTTATAGCTCTGGACAATCCCTCTCTCCTCGTCTATCCTTCTACAAGTGGCAATTGAATCCCTGAACTCATTTTCTGCCTGTTTCAATCTCCCTGAAGCAAGATAAGATTTGCCCAGGATTGATTGTACCTGGGCAATCCTTTTGTTCTCTATGGTGTTCCGGAAGAGTTCAAAAGATTTTTTACCGCTCTCCAGCGATTCGTCGTACCTGCCCAGACCGTATAATGCCACTGCGGAAAGATAATAGAATACCCCCCTATCCAAAGAGCTGGTATTTAAACCTCCTTGGGTTTCAACCTCCTTGAGCTGTTGCCCGGCCTCCTTGAATTTATCTTTTTCTAAGAGGTGTTCAATCTGCTCAAGTCTTTCCTTAATTGATAAACCTTCTAATTTCTCCTTCATTTCTTCCTAGGTAAAGAAACGTTTTTGACTGATACATCCTTATTGACAACTTCCTGACTTTTCTCTTTCACCACCACGATAATAACTCCAGAATTAAGAAGTGGTGATGAGAAGATATAGACTTGACTGGTAGACGGGGTTAGATCCGGATTCCTGATAATTGGGGGCTGTGGTCGCTTTACTTCCTCCCACGGGTGTTCTAATACAGGAATATCTGAACCATCGCCCGCGTAAACAAGCGGAACTGAGAATGAGAATATGAGAAGTATCAAAAAGGGTGTCAGGCACTTCCTTAAAGTCATCTTTTTCGCCTCCTTTGCGCTTTTTTGGTTTTCTTTACCTTACTACTTCTTTCAAAAACAAGCCTTAAAACATCAATACAAAATAAATTTCTTACCACTAAGAATTTAGTCTATTTTAAAATATTGTCAAGTCTTTTTTTCAAAAATCTAACCAGAGAATCTGTTTGTCTTACAATAGTTTATACGAATGAAGAGATTGATTTTGGAGCCAATTTCAGGATTGGTATTTCCAGGGGGAACAACTTAGATTTAAATTGCAGTGAAAGACTAATTTTAAAAGGATAGTTGATTAGATAAACTACATCCCAGTTACTCTCAGGTTATATATTTTCCACTTTCCATCTTTGAAGTAAAGACCCATGTTAGTATAATTCTTAATCCCGGTTATTTTGCTGACATAGGTAACTTCAACTGCGGCTGAATCCCTTTTAACTTTTGATTTCCCTATTACTACCAAACTGTTTTTCCAGCTCATCCGGGTAGATCCATCTCCGGTTAAATCTCTCAAAATTTCCTGTCTGATGTTAGGATAAAGTTCCTCCTTCTCTTTTACCGAAAAACCTTTCAGATTTTCACCGGCAATGTACTCCAAATCCAGATATTCCTTTAAAGCGGTGGTATCAGATTGATCCACTGCGGTCATAAGTTTTTTTACCTCTTCCCTGGGATCAGGTTTATTAGAGCAGGAAGTCAAGGAGATTATAAAAAGTAAAAGGGATAAACCGATCATTTGAAAAAGCCTTTTCATCTTTTCCTCACTTTCTTTTTGGCTGCCAATTTTTTAGGCTCAAGCTTTTTAATTGAATCAAACAACTTGTTTTCTTCAGAAGAAAATATCACTCAAACTCAAAGGTCTGTCAATACCTATTTATAGAATATTTTTGTTTAAAAGGTATTAGTGGCAGGCACAGGGGCCTGCCCCTACCTCTTTCTGTCATTCTGAAGGAATCCCACCAAAAGCTGGCGACTGAAGAATCTACTTCAAAGCAAAATTCAATAGATTCTTCG
>Ga0299912_10004915_pt1 | contig 10968 bp, 12 predicted proteins | sample RVTome_2_FD_207667 | JGI IMG/M metagenome (GOLD analysis project Ga0299912, IMG submission 207667) | Soil microbial communities from uranium-contaminated site in the Upper Colorado River Basin, Wyoming, United States - RVT95D214 (version 2) ... | reverse complement strand
GCAGGAGGCCGGCACGATGTTGGTCGCCGTGCCGCCCTCGATGCGCGTCACCTGCAAGGAGGCATACGGCGGGTCGAAGCGCGGATCTTGCGGGCGCAGCTTCAAGTCTCGCTCGATCTCGCCCAGCTCGCGCAGCAGCTTGCCCGCGGCGGCGATGGCATTGACGCCGAGCGGCGCCATGCTCGAGTGCGCCGCGCGGCCCTTGATCTCCACGTGCCAGCGCACCGGCCCCTTGTGGGAGTCGACGACGGTCATCGACGTCGGCTCGCCGACCAGCACCATGCGCGGCTTCACGAGGCGCTGGCCGAACTCGGCGATCAGCGGTCGCACGCCGAGGCAGCCGACCTCCTCGTCGTAGGAGAAGGCGAGGTGGATCGGCACCGCCAGCTGACGGCCGAGGAAATCGGGAACGGCGGCGAGCACGCAGGCGAGGAAGCCTTTCATGTCGGAGGTGCCGCGGCCATAGAGCTTGCCGTCGCGCTCGGTGACGACGAAGGGGTCGCTCGTCCAGCGCTGTCCTTCGACGGGGACGACGTCGGTATGTCCGGAGAGCGCGACGCCCGGCACGGCGGCCGGGCCGACGGTGGCATAGAGGCTCGCCTTGTTGCCGTCGGCGCTCGGCACGCGCTGGGAAGCGATGCCGTGCTGGGCGAGATAGTCCTCGACGAAATGCACGAGCGGCAGGTTCGACTTGTGGCTCGTCGTATCGAAGTGCACGAGCCGGGCGAGCAGCTCGGTCGCCGAGTAGCGCGGGCCCTTCATGGCTGGCCCAATAGCTGAAGCGGCGCGACGGCGGTCACTAGTTGACGCTCCGCACGGCGAACGGGCTGTCGAGCGAGAAGGCGGGTATGGCCACGTCGAACAGCTCGCCCTTGGCATCCGTCATCTGATAGCTGCCGACCATGATGCCCGACGGCGTGCGCAATGGGCAGCCCGACGTGTAGCTGAACGAGGAGCCCGGGTGGATGATGGGCGTCTCGCCGATGACGCCGGGGCCGCGCACCTCCTGCGTCTGGCCGAAGCCGTCGGTGATCTGCCACACGCGCGAGCGCAGCTGCACCGTCTCCTCGCTCTCGTTGGCGATGTCGATCGTGTAGGCCCAAAAGAATTCGCCCTCTTCGGGGGAGGATTGATCCTCCAGGTATTGCGGGGTAGCGCGGATGCGGATGCCGCGGGTCACGGTCTCATACATGCGGTGAACCTTCAGCGGCTGCGAGTGCGGCGAACGCAGCGGATTCTAAGCGCGCCGCGGCCGCGGTCAATCTCGTCCGGGCGAGGGCGTTAAGCACGCGCCGCCGCCAGCCCCGTCTCCAGGTCGGCAGCCAGATCCGCGAAGGCTTCCAGGCCGACGGAGAGGCGCAGCATGCCGTCGGTGATGCCGAGCTCGGCGCGTGCCTCCGGGCCGATGCGATGGTGTGTCGTGGTCGCCGGATGCGTCACGAGCGTCTTGGCGTCCCCGAGGTTATTGGAGATCTTGATCAGCCGCAGGGCGTTCTGGAAGCGGAAGGCGCCGGCCTTGCCGCCCGCCACCTCGAAGGCAATCATCTGGCCGCCGCCGGTCATCTGCCGGCGCGCGACTTCGGCCTGCGGATGATCGGGGCGCCCGCAATAGAGGACGCGGCCGACGCCCGGCTTGCCGGCGAGGTGATCGGCGATCTTGGCCGCGGTTGCCGTCTGGGCGCGCACGCGCACCGGCATTGTCTCCAATCCCTTGAGCATGACCCAGGCGTTGAACGGGCTCATCGTCGGCCCGGTCTGCCGCAGGTATTCCTGCAGATGGTTGGTGACGAAGTCCTTGGTGCCGAGCACGGCGCCGCCGAGACAGCGGCCCTGGCCGTCCATGTGCTTGGTTGCCGAGTAGACGATGACGTCGGCGCCATGCTCGAGCGGCCGCTGCAGGAGGGGTGTGGCGAACACGTTGTCGACGACGACGAGGGCGCCGATCTCATGAGCGAGCTTCGATATGGCGGCGATATCGACGAGCTCGAGCGTCGGGTTGGACGGCGTCTCGAAGAAGAACATGCGCGTGTTGGGCCGCACGGCCTTGCGCCAAGCGTCGAGGTCGCGGCCGTCGACCAGCGTCGAGGCGATACCGTAGCGCGGGCACAGCGTCTCGACGATGTAGCGGCAGGCGCCGAACAGGGCGCGCCCCGAGACGATGTGATCGCCGGCCTTCAGGTAGCAGAGCAGCGCGCCGTTGACGGCGGCCATGCCGGTGGCGGTGGCGCGCGCCTCCTCGGCGCTTTCGAGCAGGCGCACGCGCTCCTCGAACATGGCGACGGTGGGATTGCCGAAGCGGCTGTACTGGAAGCCGGGGTCCTCGTTCTTGAAGCGCGCTTCCGCCTGCTCGGCGCAGTCGTAGACGAAGCCCTGCGTGAGGAACAGCGCTTCGGAGGTCTCGCCGAACTGCGAGCGCAAGGAGCCGCCGTGCACGAGTCGCGTTTCGGGCGCCCACGCTTGCGGGTTCGCGGCTTTGTCGTCTTTGCCTGCCATGCGCACTCCTATGGGCGTCCCGCCCATCAAAAAAACCCGGCTCGTCTTGGCGCCGCTTATAGGAAAGCCGGCGCCGGACAATCCGGGGTGCGCACGGCCCTTTTAGCGACTTGTTTAACGTGGCTGCAAGCCGGCCGGCCAAATGACCACGAGGTGTGTGGCGGGGATTACTCCCGGTTCAAGCTTGGCGTCAAGGCCCGCTTGCTCTAGAGCGACAAAGCCGCGCTTGCCGGCGAGGACGCGAGACGATGGCGAAGCCCGAGATCAGAGCTGCGAAAGCCGCGCACCGGCCGCTCCCCGAGGGCATTCTGCCGTCGCAGGCGATCCGCGCCTTGATCGATGCCGGGCAGGTCAAGCTGGCCGAGCCGCTGCTGCCAAACCAGCTGCAGCCAGCCAGCCTCGATCTGCGCCTCGGCACCATCGCCTATCGCGTGCGGGCGAGCTTCCTGCCCGGGCGGGGCGAGAAGGTCACGACCAAGCTCGACGACTTGCAGCTTCACGCCATCAGCCTGTCGCAGGGGGCCGTGCTCGAAACGGGCTGCGTGTACGTGGCGCCGCTGCTGGAAAGCCTCGCCCTGCCGGAGGGCCTGTGCGCGGCGACCAATCCCAAGAGCTCCACGGGACGCCTCGACGTGTTCACGCGCGTCATCGCCGACGGCGTCTCCGCCTTCGATCAAATTCCGGCCGGCTATGCGGGGCCGCTCTACGCCGAAATCTGTCCGCAGACGTTTTCCGTCGTCGTGCGCAAAGGCTCGCGCCTGTCGCAGATCCGTTTCCGGGCGGGCAGCAGCGAAGCGCAGGCCGTCGACGACATCCCGCTGTCGGTCGACCTCGCCGGCGACAAGGATGGCCTCGTCGGCTACCGCGCCAAGCGCCACACCGGACTCGTCGATGTGGACGCGGTCGGCGCATGCGCGATCCTCGACTATTGGGAGCCGATCTACGTGCGCGGCAAGAAGCGGCTGATCCTCGATCCGGACCAGTTCTACATCCTCGCCTCCAAGGAAGCCGTGCGGGTGCCACCGACGCAGGCCGCCGAGATGGTGCCGTTCAATCCCCTCGTCGGCGAGTTCCGCGTGCACTACGCGGGCTTCTTCGATCCGGGCTTCGGCCATGCGGCGGGCGGTGGCGAGGGATCGCGCGCGGTGCTCGAGGTGCGCTCGCACAAGGTGCCGTTCATTCTCGAGGACGGGCAGACGATCGGGCGGCTCATATACGAGCGGCTGACCGAGACGCCAGAGCTGGTCTACGGACGCGATCTTGCGTCGCACTACCAGGCGCAGGGCCTGAAGCTGTCGAAGCACTTCAAGTAAGCCTGCCTTTAATCATCGCCGCGCTAGCTTGGCCCGCTGGATAAGGCGGAGCGCGGACCCGTGCAGAGCATCATGGACATCGACCTGTGGCTGGCGGCGGGCGTCGTGCTCGCCACGGCGGCGACCGACGCCGTCTACGTGCTGTTCACATCCTCGGTCATCGCCCGGCGGCGGTTCGCGGCGGCGACGTGGAGCAGCGTCTGGTACCTGCTCTCCTCTTTCGCGGTGATCAGCTACACGAGCAACTGGGTGTACGTCGGTTTCGCGGCAATTGGATCGTGGATCGGCGCCTATCTCTCGATGACCTACCTGCATGGATCGCCGAGCCATCCGCCGGCGCCGCTGAAGCCCTCGCCGGACGGCCGCGAGTGAGCGAGCCCAGCTTCTAGTGCATACCCAACGCCTTAGGTGCGCGCGGACGGCGGTTGAAGGCGGCGGCGCTGAGGTCCACATTCACGGCGACCGATGCCCCGCATGCCGGCTTACCACCGCCGCTGAAGCGAGACGGTGCTACGAGATAACGCGCAAGGAGACGCCTCGCAAAGAGGCGAGGTGCGCCGCCGAGGACCGCTTCGGCGGCGTCGCCGTGTCGGGTGTCCCCGTCAGGCTTTCTCGTCACCGGTCACGACGCGGGCGATCCATTCCTCGTTGGGAATGACGCCGCCCGAGCGCGCCACCTGCTGCAGCTCGCCGGGACGCAGCACGTCCTGCACGCCCTCGATGCGCTTCCATTCGCAGATCGGCGTCTCGGCGTCGTCCTGCGGCACGTAGCGTGACGTCTTCAGCTTCTGATAGCGATGGATGTAGCGCGGGCAGTTCATCCATAGCTCGGTGATCGTGACGCGCGCGACGAGCTCGGCTTCCTTGAAGCAGGCGAGCAGCTCGGGGGCATCGGAGACTTCCGCCGTGCCCTGGGCGCGCAGCCGGAACGGCCGCTCGAAGTCGATGAATAGGAAGCCGACGTGCGGGTTGGCGGTGATGTTGCCCATCGACAGGTACATGCCGTTGCCGTCGTAGCTCGGGAAGATCAGCGTCGTGGCGTCGATCGCCCGCACGAAGCCGGGGTTGCCACCCTTGTAGGAGACGGTGGGCCGGCCCTGGTGGTCGACGGTCGTCAGGAAGAAGAAGTCGCGGCTCTCGATGAACGCCTTCTCCTCGGGGCCGATCTCGGTCTTGAGCGCGATCTGCTCGATGCGGTCGGCCATCGGCTGCGACTGGAAGCGCTCCTGCAGGGCGCGGTGCTGGTCTCCATACAGTCTGCTCATGGTTCGGTTCCCTCCCTCTTCGGCATGCTTATTGGGGCCATCCTGGCATGCGGCGCGCCCCGGATCGAGGCGCTGGCATCTTCTTCACCGAGACGGCAGCCCGTATCTTTTCCTCGCTGCGCGCAGAGGATAAGAATCGGGTTCCTAGGTTCATAGATGTTGGGGCACCGCATGCTGTTGGCTAATCGCTCCGGGGCGCGCCGCGTACTCGCACTCGCCTGTCGCGCGGTCACGGCGATGCTAGTGTTCTACGCGGTATGAACCATCGTTGCCGTGCATCGCTGGCGCCGAAAATCGAACTGATCCAACGCTATCCGCTCGGTCTTTCGCTCGCCCCATTTTTGGGAGTATCGTGCCTGCACCCCCTGGAGACAGAATGCGCTTCTTTAGGCGTCGCTCGAGCCCCGGCTTCCTGGCACTGCTCGCCTTCGCGATGCAGTTCGGGCTGGTGTCGGCCCAGAGGCATTCCCATTGGGATGCGGGCGGCCAGCGGTTGTGGGCGAAGAGCGTCGCTGCCAGCTTTTGCCGTACGACCGAGCGGCGTTCCTGTCCTGCCCCTGCCCATACTCCTTCCGACGACCGCTCCGACTGCCCGATCTGCCGGGCGGTCAGCATGGCCACCGCAGCCGTATTGCAGGCGCCGCTTGCCCTGCCGCCGACGCCGGCGCGCATAGCTATCCCGCGCCCGCAGCGCGCCATTGCCTCGTTGCACGGCGCCGAGACGGTTCACTTCCAGGCGCGCGCTCCTCCCATCGTCTGACAGCGCTGCCGTGCGCATGACGTTGCGCCGCTAGCCGCGGCCGGCGCTGCCTTGGCACATCACATTCAATTCCACGGCCATCGATCCGCTCGAGCGTGGCTTGCCGCCGGCATGGCCGCGGCCCGCGCGAGCAGGACCTCAATTCTAGGAGCACGATATGCGCACGTCTCACATTCACGCTTACGTACACGCTTGCGTTCTGGCGCTCGCCCTGGCGGCGATGGCGCTGCTGCCGGCGTCCGTTGGCGCCGAGGAGGCCCATCGCGAGCTCGGCGCGCACGAACACGGCCACGGCACGCTGAACATCGCCATCGAGGACAAGCGCGTGTCCATGGAGCTGGAGGTGCCCGGCATGGATCTCGTCGGCTTCGAGCATGCGCCTTCGACCGACGAGCAGAAGGCCGCGGTCGAGAAGGCGAAGGCGGAGCTGGCCAAGCCGCTCGCCGTGTTCGGACTGCCGGCGGCGGCGGGATGCAGCGTCGCCGAAGCAACGGTCGCCATCGAGGCCGAGCATCACGACGAGGGCGACGAGGACCACGACAAGGCCGAGGCGGATCGCAAGGACGGTGCCGAGGCGAAGGAGGATCACGACGAGCACGAAGGCCATGAAGGTCACAACGAATTCCACGTGACCTATGCGCTCGATTGCACCAATCCCGCCGGGCTGAGCTCGATCGAGTTCGCCTATTTCAAGCTGTTCGGCGGCGCCCACGACTTGACTGTCAACGTCGTCACGGCCAAGGCGCAGACCAAGTACGAGGTGAGCCGCGACAAGCCGACGCTCGACCTCGGCGGGATCATGTGATGCAGCGCATCGCAACCGATGCAGTGGTGCCCGACGTCGTCAGGATGTCGGGCATCCGCTTCCGCTGGCCAGGAGCGCGCACGTTCTCGCTGTCGATTGACGACTTTGCGCTCCCGCGCGGGCAGCGCGTCCTACTCGTCGGTCCGTCGGGGGCGGGGAAATCGACGTTCCTCAGCCTGTTGTGCGGGATCGTCGCCCCTTCGGCCGGGCGCCTCGACGTGCTCGGCACCGACGTGACGCGACTTTCGAACGCGGCGCGGGATCGCTTCCGCGCCGAGCACTTCGGCATCATTTTCCAGATGTTCAATCTGCTTCCCTACGGCTCGATCCTCGACAACGTGCTGCTGCCGTTGAGCTTTGCGCGCGCGCGGCGCGCACGGGCGGCGGCTAAGGGCTCGGCCGAGGCCGAGGCGCGGCGTCTGCTCGACAGCCTCGGGCTCGATGCGACCGAGCTCGACGGCCATTCGGCCGCCAACTTGAGCGTCGGCCAGCAACAGCGCGTCGCCGCGGCCCGCGCGCTGATCGGCGGGCCAGAGCTGATCGTCGCCGACGAGCCGACCTCGGCGCTCGATCGCGACCGCCAGCTCGCCTTTCTCGATTTGCTGTTTGCCGAGGCCGACGCTGCCGGCGCCTCGGTGATCATGGTGAGCCACGAGCAGGAGCTGGGGTCGCTGTTCGACCGCGTGCTGCGGCTGGACGAGATCGCCGTCAGCGAGCGGAGGGCGGCCGCATGATCGCGCCCCGCCTTGTCGTCCCGCGCTTGGCGATGCAATCGCTGCGCAACCGCGCGCTCACGGCATCGCTCACCGTGCTGGCCATCGCCTTCAGCGTGATGCTGCTGCTCGGCGTGGAGAAAGTTCGCACCGGCGCGCGGCAAAGCTTCGCCGACACCATCTCGGGCACCGATCTCATCGTCGGCGCGCGCAGCGGCAGCATCCAGCTCCTGCTCTATTCGGTGTTCCGCATCGGCAACGCGACCAACAACGTCACCTGGAAGAGCTATGCCGACGTCGCCAAGCGGCCGGAGGTCGCCTGGATCGTGCCGCTGTCGCTCGGCGACAGTCATCACGGCTTCCGCGTGCTGGGGACGACGCCCGATTACTTCGAGCATTACAAATACCGGCACGGGCAGACGCTGAAGCTCGCCTCTGGCGCGCCGTTCCGTGACCTGTTCGATGCGGTGATCGGCGCCGACGTGGCGCAGGCGCTCGGCTATCATGTCGGCGACCCTATCGTCGTCGCGCACGGCACCGGCTCGGTGTCGTTCGTCGAGCACGTCGACAAGCCGTTCCGCGTTTCCGGCATCCTCGCCAAGACCGGCACGCCCGTCGACCGCACCGTGCATGTCAGTCTGGAAGCCATCGAGGCGATCCACGTCGACTGGCAGAGCGGCATTCCCATGCCGGGCCAGAGCATATCGGCCGATGAGGTGCGCAACATGCACCTGGAACCCAAGGCCATCACGGCCGCGCTCGTCGGCCTCAAGTCGAAGCTCGCCACCTTCAAGCTGCAGCGGGCGATCAACGAATATTCGCAGGAGCCGCTGTCGGCGCTCATCCCCGGCGCGGCGCTGCAGGAATTGTGGGGCCTCGTCGGCACGGCGGAGACGGCGCTGTCGGTCGTCTCGGCGATGGTCGTCGCCACGGCGCTGCTCGGCATGGTGACGATGATCCTGACGACGCTGAACGAGCGCCGCCGCGAGATGGCGATCCTGCGCTCCGTCGGCGCGCGGCCGGGGACGATCCTCGGCCTGCTCGCCACCGAGGCGGGGCTGCTGACGCTGGCCGGCGTGCTGCTGGGCGTGGTGCTGCTGTATGCGGCGCTGGGGCTGTTGCAACCGTGGATCGACCGCAACTATGGGCTGCATCTCGACATCGACCCGCCGACGCAGCGTGAGTGGCTGACGCTGCTGACGATCGTTGTTGCGGGGTTCCTGGCCGGGCTGCTGCCGGCGATGCGAGCCTACCGGCTGTCGCTCGCCGACGGCATGACCGTGCGCACCTGAAGGAGGAGAACATGGCGAAATATTTCCCACGCGCAGCGCTGGCGGTGCTCGTCGCGGTGTTGCCGGTGACGGACGGGCGCGCGGCCGATGCGCCGATGGCGCTCAAGTGGGCGGAGCTCATGCCGCCGGCCACGCAGGCCGTTTCGCCGCTGAAGCCGAAGGCGTTCTTCTCCGGCTCAACACCCAGCAGCGACAGCGGACCGCCACCGCCGCCGCTCCCCGAAGGCGGGTTCATGTCGGTCAAGCGCCGGCAGCCGGGCGGGAATGTCCCGCCGCAGGTGGTCGCCGCGCTCGACGGCAAGCGGGTGCGCATCGGCGGTTATGTGGTGCCGCTCGATTTCGAATCGACGACCGTGAAGGAGTTCCTGCTCGTGCCCTTCGTCGGGGCGTGCATCCACGTGCCGCCGCCGCCGGCCAACCAGATCATCTACGTCAAGTCGAAGGACGGCTTCGAGGTGGGCGGCCAGTTCGATCCGGTGTGGGTGACGGGCACCATGAAAACCGAGACGGCGTTCACCGGCCTGGCCGACGCCGGCTACACGATCGACGCGGAAAGCGTCGAGCACCGAGCGGAATAGCGAACTACGATCCAAATCAGTCGTTTAGAACGTGACGACGACGCGCGATGGCGTCGCCGATACCGCCCCCGCATCCGCGTGCTAGACTGCTTCAAGGGCGGCGAACGGGCCGCACACGCTGCCGCCGGATGAGCGCGGCCAAGATGAGGATGCGCCGATGCCAGGGATATTTGCCAAGGGGCTCACCGCCACCAAGAACTTCTTTTCGACCGGGATTTTCGCCAAGGAACCGCTGCAAAGCACCGGCTTTCGCATCCACCTCGCCGCCTACATCCTGGTGAATGCGCTCCTCATTGCCATCAATCTTCTCCTCACCCCGGACCGGCTGTGGTTCTACTGGCCGCTTCTGGGCTGGGGCATCGGCATCATCGCCCACGGCACCGCGGAGTATTTCGCCGGCGGCCGGTCCTCTCGTGCGCGCGAGAGAGCGGCGCAGCGGGCGCGACGCGTCTAGCAAGATCCTTTGCCGTCGATCACTTGCTGCGGCCCATGCGGCGCACCCGCTCGGCCATCAGCTGCATGATGCGCAGTGCGAACTCCGGCTCCTCCTTGATGAGCGTGAGGAACATCGGCTTGTCGATGACCGCGAGCTCGGTCGGCTCGCAGGCAAGAGCCGCAGCGGCGCGCGGCTCGTCGTCGATCAGCGCCATTTCGCCGAAGACGCCGCCGGCCCCGATGCGCTCCAGCACCTTGCCGAAGGTGATGACATCCACGGCACCGCTGCGCACGACGTACATCGCCGCGCCCATGTCCTTCTCGAGAAAGATCCGCTCGCCGGGATCGACGCGCCGTAGCGGTACGCCACGGCGGCTCAGCATGCTGAAATCGAATGGGGTCTCCGGCATGGCGCGATAGCCTCCAGGAGCATCAATGCAGCGAGTGTAGAGAGCGGGGCGTGCACCAACAAGCCGGCACGGGAAACAAGTCACCGCGAAGTTGCGGCAACGGCTCGGGAACTCGTGGCTAGGCGCGGCTGAAAAAGCCGTTGAGAAAACGCTCGTAGATGCGCGTCAGCGTTTCGAGGTCGGCGGTCGCCACCCGCTCGTCGACCTGGTGGATCGTGGCATTGACGAGCCCCAGCTCGATGACCGGGCAGAAATCCTTGATGAAGCGCGCGTCCGACGTGCCCCCCGTCGTCGTCAGCTTGGGCATGCGGCCGGTGACGTCGCGCACGGCTGCCGCCATCGTGCCGACCAGCGGGCCCGGCTCGGTGAGGAAAACATCGCCCGTGCCGGAGAAGGTGAGCGTGGTGCGCGCGCCCACCTCGGCCGCCGCCTTCTCGCAGCAGGCGCGGATCAGCGCTTCCATCTTCGGGCGCGTGTGCATGTCGTTGTAGCGAATATTGAAGCGCGCGCGCGCCTGCCCCGGGATGACGTTGGTCGCCGTGTTCGGCACCGAGATGACCGTGACGGCGACGTGCGAGGGCTCGAAGTGCGCGGTGCCGCTGTCGAGTTGCAGGGAGGCCAGCCGGTCGATGATGCGCGCCAGCTTGGGGATGGGGTTGTCGGCAACATGCGGGTAGGCCGCGTGCCCCTGTTTGCCTTCGACGATGAGCTCGCCATTGAGCGAGCCGCGGCGCCCGATCTTGATCTCGTCGCCGACGGCGTCCTTGCTCGAGGGCTCGCCGACGACGCAGGCATCGAGCGTTTCGCCGCGCGCCTTGAGCCAATCGAGCACCTTGATGGTGCCGTTGACCGAATCCCCTTCCTCGTCTCCGGTTATCAGTAGCGAGATCGAGCCCTTGTGCGT
>Ga0299912_10004914_pt1 | contig 10968 bp, 8 predicted proteins | sample RVTome_2_FD_207667 | JGI IMG/M metagenome (GOLD analysis project Ga0299912, IMG submission 207667) | Soil microbial communities from uranium-contaminated site in the Upper Colorado River Basin, Wyoming, United States - RVT95D214 (version 2) ... | reverse complement strand
CGTTCCATACGAATCCTTTTCCCAATCATGACGTATTCCTCCTTTCTTCGGAAATAAAAAAGGCCGTTTGAGGAATCTCCTCCACGGCCTTAGAAAAGAAAAAGGCCGTGGGCAAATGTTTAATCTACCCACGGCCTCAACTTGCTATAACTGTCTTTTAGCGATCAGCCGAAAACAGTGGGTAGATTTTGGTCCACCAAAACCAATAAAAGTTAAACCCACTGCAAAAATTGAAACGATTAAGCTGATCCATTTTCTTCCTTTATGAGGATTTTTTAACACAGCCCAAATGCTTTGTCAAGAAAAATTTTCTCCCTAAAATTCCCATTGATTCCTTAATCTTAATTTAGTAAACTCATCATGTCATTTGGGTAGCCTATGGCCCCGTTTGATTTTTATTGATCGGGTAAAGTTTTACATAAAATGAATACTTATTTTGGCTATGTTGCCTGAATCTATTCCCCATTACAGTATCGGTCCTTTCTTTGGTTTTGCTGCTAATGCGGCCATGGCGATTTTGTGTTTGGTCATCTTGGCTCTTTACCGCCACTACCGTCCTCTACGAAGCCTCCTTTTCTTCTACCTTTTTTTGACTTTCTGTTTCTTAGGATGGGTGATTTATGGGCTTCAGAAATCGGAGGAATCCATCCTCTTAGGGTACAGAATCGATTATGCTTCATTAGCTCTCTTACCGGCCTGTTGGGTCTGGTTCATCTCTGCCCTTTTTGATGAGAGGCAAGGGAGGCTGCTTTGGGCTGTAACCGCAATCAGCCTCATCTTGACCGCTTTCGCCCTTTTAGGCAAAGGGCCCTATCTTTTTGGACTTCCTCTGGAACCCGATCCGATTGCTACCAGTATCCTGCGGCCTCAGTCTAAACTCCTTAGGCCCCTGATCCACCTCTACTGTTTGATCGTCTGTTTATTCTACCTCGGGCTGGTGACGATCAGATTCTACCGCTTTCAAGAAAAGCGACCAATCTATCTGCTGCCTGTTGGCATCGGGCTTCTGTTTTGGTTCTTGGGCGGGCTCCATGACGCCATTCGCTCTGCTGGAATGGCCGTTCCAATGAAGGACCAGGTGCTTTGGTTCGCCTCCTTTTGGCTCTCGATCTTCCTGACCACCGCCGTCACCCTCCATTTTCGTTCCTTGGAGCAGGCAGTTCGGGAGGCCAGGGACGTCTTTGAGCGGTTCGTCCCTCCAGCCTATCTCCGTCGCATCGCCACCGAAGGACTAGGGTCGATACGTCTAGGCGAGGCCGATCAGCAATGGGTGACCATTCTTTGTTGTGACATCCGAGGATTTACTGCTTTGTCCGAAAGGCTCAACCCAAGTGAGTTGGTCTTCTTCGTCAATCAGCTTTTGGAACGGATGACCCGAGTCGTCAACGAGTGGCGAGGGGTGATTGACAAGTTCCTCGGCGATGCGGTCTTATGCATTTTCGAGGGGGCTGACTCGGCCGAACGGGCTGTGGCCTGTGGGGTAGATATGCTATCTGCAGTGAAGTCCTTCAATGCCGAGGAGAATCGAACAAGCGACGACGTGGTCCAGATCGGTATTGGCCTTCACACCGGACCAGTCATCCTTGGAACCATCGGTTCTTCCGAACGAATGGACTCCACGGTCCTGGGGTTGACTGTCAACCTAGCCAAGCGGCTTGAAGAAATAACGAGGCCATTAGGTGTGGATATGCTCATTTCAGATCAGGTAGCCCACCGGCTGCCAGACCAACACGGCCACCGATTCCGTAAATTAGGTGAGGTTTCAGTGAAAGGCTGTTCAGCGCCGCTTACCATTGCTGAGGTGTACGATCAGGATCCGCCTGAAATTAGAACTCTCAAGGACCGAATTGGACCCATCATCGCAGAAGGAATTGAACTGTTCAAGGCGAACCATCTTGATGCCGCTTTGTCGAAGTTTCACGAGGCTCAATCCATCTTCCCCCAGGACCTGCCCTCCCGCCTTCTCAGCACCTCCCTTGGGCAGGCCTTAAAGCAAGGGCATATGACTAAAGAAAAGGCTTTGCTCGATTTTAGATAATGGTATAATATAGCCAAATATATTTGAAATGTTTAGTGGCGAATACGAATATCAAAATTCTAAAGAAAATTCACAAAATCTTAAAATCCAAATGTCAAATAAAGCTCAAATGACCAAATGTCAAAATATTTTTTCCTTCGACAAGAAAATCAAAGATCATACGTTTTCCACTTTGGGCCTTTGGATTTAATTTGAACTTTGATCCCGCCTTGGCGGGATTGGCATTTGACATTGTTTCATCTCATTAGGTAAGCGGTAAGATTCACTTCTTGACAGGGAATGAAATTTGCAATAAACCCCGTTAGAAAGGACAGTGTTTCGACCATGCCTTCAAAAATGAGCTGGTGCAATTTATTATATTATCCTCGTCATAAATAGCGAGGCTTTCTTACGGGGTAAAGGTGAGACATTCAGAATAGGCCAGATCGAGATGGAGGAGAAATTATGGACCGTTTGAAACAATTCTTTGTGAGACATTTCGAGAAAACCCTTATTGTTGTTATTCTCATCGCCGCACTTCTGGGAACTCTCTTTATTGAAGAAAAGACCCTCATCCTCAACTTCTATTATCTCCCCGTAATTGTGGCAAGTTATTTTCTCGGACGCCGAATGGGAGTCCTTACCGCAGTCTTCTCTATCCTTATGGTCGTGATCTGCATTTTACTCTCTCCCCAGCCTTTCTTCGGTGACAAGACATTCCTATACAGCTTCGCACAGCTTTCATCATGGGGTGGGTTTCTCATTCTGGCAAGCTTCGCAGTTGGCACCTTGTATGAGCAGAATGAGCACCGATTGTTAGATTTGAAAAACGCATACATTGGCATCCTGGAGATCCTCTCGAAATATCTTGAATCGACAGATCGTTACACAAAAGGCCATTCCTTCCGGGTCTCGGGATTGGCCATGGAGATCGCGATCGCCATGGAAGTACCCAGGAATGAGGTAGAAAACATCCGTGTGGCTGGTCTACTCCACGACATCGGTAAGATCGAGATCAGTGGCGAGATTTTGCGCAAAGCCGCTGAACTGAGCACAGAGGAACGTGAACTGATCGATACCCACCCTGTCCGAGGTGCATACATCCTTTCTTCAGTGGGTTCAGTACTGAAGGAAGTAGTCCCCATTGTCGTTGCTCACCATAAGTATTTCGTTGATGCACTCGAGACCAGTGAAAGGGATTTACGAAAGATACCTTTGGGCGCTCGTATCGTCGCTGTGGCAGATTCTTTTGATGCAATGACGAGCGATCGCCCATACCGCAAAGGCAAAGCGCCCTGGGAAGCGTTAGAAGAGCTTGTGGCCCAGGCCGGGAAGCAGTTCGATCCAGAAGTGATTGCAGCGTTCAAACGGGTCGTCAGTGAAAAGCTAGAAAAAATGTAAGGGTGGGTACTACACCAAATGCGAACAACCTTTACCCCGCACCTTATCAAAGGTGCGGGGTTTAATTCTTCTTTATCAAATTCTTTGACCTCCAGAATAGATTCGATAGGTTGCAGAGCTTTCTCCCCCAAAAGGGGCTCGAAGACTTCCTGGCATTAGGGTGGATGAAACAAAAATGACGGCATTTGATCTTCTGCAATGCCTCCTCAAAAGCCTTTTCATCTTCTACTCCGCGAAAGTAATTTGGAATCCAATACCCTGAAGAGGAAAAGGCGTTTCTTTCTCCGGAATGATAATGATAAAAATCCATAAAATTTTGGAGAGCGGTCTTCACACCGAATACCTCCAGATCGAGGTGCCAGGGAGAACCTGGCTCCATTTCGATCGTAAAGGTGCGAATCCCTCTCACATTGGAATACAGGTCCCGGATCTGTCTCTGCAATCGGATCGTTTGAAGAACATCTTCCTTCTTCTCAAAAGGAACGCCAAAGGTGAAGAAAAGGTCGCAGTTGACGCGATGTTCTCTCAACTGATCAAGGCACCCCATCAGCGCCTCATTGGTATATGCATATCCTTTATGAATGCTTCTCAACCGGTCAGACCCTACCTCCGGTGAAAGGGCGATGAGAGATTTGGGGCCGGGAAAAGTCTCTTTGAAAGATCTAATGAAATCGATAGTCGGAAGTCCAAAGGATTCAAAGAAGCATTCCATTCGAAGTCTCTCTTCACGGATGCGAGAGAAAAGCCTGAGAAAGTACTCGGGCTTTTGGGGATAAGGGTCAAAACAGATATGGAAGGTCTCATACCCATAGGCGATCGCTTCTTTGATCGATTGGAGAACTTCCTCCACTCCCCTGAAGATGACATCTTTTCTCCCGCTGATCATCTTCTGAGATATGACTCCTCCGCCACACCAGGTGCATTGCACAGGGCAGCCTCTCCCTACGGCGAGATGATAGATGGGCGACCTTAACGAATACATCCAGAAATTCTTCTCTTTTGAGACACCCTTCACATAAAAGGGTTGTCCGATATATCGGATATAAGTTGTGTAATTCTTCAACAATGGGAAATTGGTGAAAGAGAGGTTGTTCAAGTCTTGCTCTGATGCAACATAGGAAAGGGGATTGACGAGAACTCTCCCTTTTCTCCTCCAAGTGAGGTTGGGGACGGAGAAGAGGTCTTCTTGCCCTTGGAGAAGGGCCTTGGCCAATTCCAAAATGGGAACCTCGGCCTCGCCGCGGATGATGCCATCCACTGCATCAAAGTTCCTCATAATCTCCTCATGGAAAAAACTGGCGGTGAACCCACCCAGAAGAACATGGATGTTAGGGAAAGCGGCCTTCACCTTCTTGGCAACCTCGATCACATCGAAACTCTGGTGGTGCCAATGGAGATCGAAGGCCACGATCCGAGGGGCCTTGTCCTTGATATAGGTGAGGATGGAAAAATCGTGATTTTCAATCCACTCCACCCCTAGGTGGACGATTTGAGTGGAAATATTATGACGTTGGAGTAGATCGGCCAATCCGAGAATGCCCATTGGGAGGAAGTTGATCCAGATGAACTGATCAATAGGTCGATAGTAATTCCTCAACTTGGGAACGTGTAGGAAGAGGCAGTCCAATCTTTCCATCGGGGCAATTGTAAAATGGCCCCGAGAAGTATTTCAACCCCACCCCCTATATTTCAAATTCCAAATTCCAAATAAATTCCAAACACCAGTACTTAAATGTCCAAAACGATTCTGTTTTTGATTTTGGTCATTGGAGCTTATTTGTTATTTGGTGCTTGGAATTTGGTGCTTGCCCTGTTGGAGGATGGCTCTGGCGGCAAAGAGGCCTGAAAGGCTGGCGCCTGCAATGCCATGGCTGGGTTGGGTATAGTGGCCTACTTGAAAGAGGCCGGGAATAGGGGTCTGGTGGGAAGGCCTTAAATTTCCGGTCTGCTGGGGCGTAGAAGCCAGGCCGTACATTGCGCCCATCTGGTTCCCTGTATATCGCTCTAAGGTCAATGGTGTAGCGGCTTCATAAAAGAGAAGATGACTTCTGAGATCGGGAATCAACTTCGCTTCCACCTGTCGGAGAACCTTCTGAGTGAATTCCTCTTTGATGCATTGATACCTCGAAGCTTCATCACCTCCCCAGCCCTTTTCATAATGATAAGGGGTGGTGATGAGGACCTTGATGAGATGTTGCCCCCCCGGAGTCAAGGAGGGATCCAGAAGTGTCGGAATGGTTACAATCATTGTTGGGTTCCTGGGAATTTCCCCTTGATCAAACATCCGATATTCCTCCTCTAAGTCGGAGAGGAAACGGAGATAGGTGAAATAGGGAAGGTCCATTCCTTTCACATCTAGATCCGTGGCGATATAGAGGATGAGACAGGAAAGGGAATATTCGAGACGCCTTACTCTCTTAGAAAGAGGTTTCTGAGATTCCAGTGGAAGCATCTTGACCAATAGGTTCGGATTAATATCGGAGATGATCACCGGTGATTGAAAGATCTTACCATGTTCTGTCAGAATGCCTTCAACTCTGCCATCTTTCACCAGGATTTGTTCTGCCCTTGTTTGAAGTCGAATCTCTCCTCCGGCATGTTGAAAAGCCTTGGCCATGGCTTCCGAAATTTTTCCCATTCCTCCCTTCGGATAAAAAACTCCATCCATCAAGGCTTTGCTGATGAGGATGGCCACAAAGAGAAAAGAGAGCTTCGAAGGAGGATCAGTAGCTGGAAGGGTGTGGAGTGCCATCTTGATCTCTCTTCCTTTAAAGAGGCCATCCAAAATTGCACCGTGACTCGCTCGATGAAACCGGATGAGATTCCAGAAGTAGAAAGGGAAGAGCACCTTCTTGATCAAAGTCATCTCAGAATAGGATTTTATTTCTTCTCCGACTCGCTTCACCAAAGAGAGATAAGTCTTCAGTCCTTTCTCCTCTTCAGGGAAGAGATTTAAAAGGGCCTCCATATAGGAGTGAAATCCACCTTTATGGAGATGAATCTCAAATCCAGGGTAGATGTTTCGGATATGATGAACAGGGATGAAATCGAGATCTTCATGAGCTCCAATCTCTTTGAGCACTTGCCAAAAATCTCCGCCCTCTGAGCAACCTCCAACAAAAGCCCCTGTGGCATCAAAGGTGAATCCACCCCTTTGGAATGAGACCACATAGCCCCCCACCTGTTCCTCTTTTTCAAGGAGGAGGACCCTCCATCCTTTTTGGGCCAGAAGGGCTGCAGCGGTCAATCCGCCCATCCCCGCCCCAATCACAATCGCATCGTATTTTTTAGCATTCAACATCTTACTCTTTTAGTCGAAGGATAAGCGCATTCTATCCTTCCCTTTGGTGTTATTTCAAGTGATGCTGCATGTTTATCTTCAGCTTGTTAAGGGAAGTTAATACTATTTCCTTAAGAGTGGGTTTTATGTTATCTAAATTGAGCGATTTATTTGTTAAAGGAATAGGAGAGGTTCTTTTCTTGTCATTCTGAGCGAAAGCGAAGAATCTCTCATTAGGTTAATCGAACCTTAGAGATTCTTCGTCGCCTATCGGCTCCTCAGAATGACAGCATTAAAGAATCGCTCATTCGGGGTGTTAGAAATTTTGATGCAACGTTTCAATCCAAATATTTTTCATAGGTTAACTCTACTATGCTCAAGCGAATAGTCTCTTCAAGTGAGTCATCATTTGCTCTCTTTATATGTCTGTTGTCCCTTACCTTTGTCTATCGGATTCAACTCACGATAGGTCTCTTTACCAATCCAGTGAAACCCTTTGACTTTAATCCGACAATTTATCCTGTATGGTTTATGCTTTCTTATTTGTACCTCGACTTACCATTCATTTTTGTCTGCTGCTTGCTATCGTGGCTGCTATCTCGAACAAAATTGCTTGTCAAGCAAAGCAAAATTTTTCTATTCTCAAGGGCCTTAGGATTTGTCTTGGTGCACATCGTTTTAATCATTATCCCTTTAGTTTATAGGGCTCATTTGCACCTCCTCTTAGACGCTCAGACAGGATTGGATTATTCCACGATCACAGAGGCATTTCTGAACATTTCTTTTATTAGAATAGCCAGATTTGCAGAGATAAGGGACTACTTGTTCCTCCTGCTTCCCATTGGGCTCTTCTGGCTGGTTCTGCTCTCTCCACTGGCTCTAAAAAAATGGATGGTCAGGGTCTCTTTCGCTTGTATCATCTCTCTATTATTGATTCCTGTATTTTCGGCGAATGACAATATGAAAAATGTTCCTCCTGAGATACGCTTAAATCCTGCTCTTTTTCTTCTCTCCGACGTTGCTGAACATGCCTTCTATAAGCACGCTGCTGAAAACCGGAATCTAAATATGAATGGAAAGGAATCTTCCATTCAACTGACTGCCCTGTCATACGCCCACCAAGTGACGCCGGTAAAATCTATGCCGCCCCCCAAAATGCATCCATGGAATATCATCTTTTTTGTCATGGAATCGGTGGGGAGTCGATATATATTTGATACAAGCTACGGCAACCCAATGCCCATGCCTTTTTTGCACCATCTTTCAAAAGAGAGCTGGCATCTAAGAAAACACTACACTACTTCGAACGTCAGCACAAAGGCGATTTTTTCATTGCTCAGCGGGCACTACGATTTTTTCAAGCGTGAGACTTTCAGCATCCGTTCGGATACCCGAGTCCCCTCCATCAACAATTTTTTACCAGAGAATTACGATACTTTTCTTATCACCCCCTCCTCCATCTCGTGGTACTTTCCATCTGGATTCATGAAAAATAGTGGCTTGCCGGAGGTCCATAGCTATGAAAATCTTAATTTCAAGATAAAGCAAACCTATCATTCGCTTGGACATTATATTGCAAGAGATGAAATTCAAACCATCGATTTTTTCATTAATCGGTTGAATCAAGCACGAGAGCCCTTCATGGGCATATACATCAGCTTTACAGCCCATTTCCCATATTTTGACTATGGTGCGAATTACCGCATCATGGAGAATGATGGGCGTTTAATCAGTCTTTATTATAATAATTTGAATCTCCTGGATCAGATGATCAAGCGGGTCTATGACCATCTGCAGAAGCAAGGGTTATTAGAACGAACCATTTTTATCATCGTGGGGGATCACGGTCAGGCCTTTGGTCAGCACCATCCCAATAATTACATGCACTATAGATATAGCTACAATGAGAATCTGGAGACTCCGGCTTTCATCTATCAACCCACTCTTTTTAAACCGAGAGCCATTGAGTTCTCCACAAGCCATGTGGATATCTTGCCGACAGTTCTTGACGCAATGAAAATTCCATATGACCCGATGTCTTTTGACGGAGAGTCTCTTCTCCAAAATAGGCTAAGACGAAAATATATCTTCTTTTACGGCCTTGAAGAATGCATCTCTTCGCTTGATACCAAGCTCATAAAGGTTCAGTATTCTCTAAAGGAGAATAGAGGGTGGGCTTTTGATTTAAAAAACGATCCAGACGAAAAGAATCCCCTTGATGTCTCTTTGTATAGTTCTCAACTTGAAGATCTTCATGGGTTCGTCAGTGTCCATGATTTAAGTCTCGTCAGGTTACCAACTTCCTCCTCCGCCACCGCCGAATCCCCCCCCGGAGGAGCCACCGCCTCCAGAGCCTCCACCACCGCCCCCTCCCCCAATTCCACTTCCTCGAGGCGATGAGAACATCGCAGAGGAAAGGCTCGAGGTGACGGCATTCATGGAATGGGAAAACCCATAAGGGCTGAAAGTCCGAAATCCCCCGGGTGCCACATACCAATCCGGTGGGTTCTGATAAATCCCCTCGAAAGCCTTTGCCCAACTATCTGCCACATCGAGGGCAATGGCATAGGGTAAGAATTTAGAGAATAGATCCTTATCTCCTATCCGCTCGAGTTTATCTTTTTCAGCACGATTCATAAATTCCTGAAAGCCTAAAATATCCAGGTATGCAGAGGCACCTGCTTTTGTCTTTGCAGGCATAAACCTTGCGAAGGCAATGATAGCCAGACCCGTTAATATACTCGCAAAAATGTCTTTGCCTACGGAGTAGGGTGCGAGGAACATCAAAACGAAAACACCGATAAACATCATGACAAACCCTATCACGACATACTTATGTCTAACGGTTTCGGGGTTGCTCAGAAAATATCGTTTCCTTATCAACTCTCCGTAGAGGGTCTTTTTGAGTGTACTTAAATTCGTATAGAATCTATTTTTCAAACTTGAGACAAGCAGACGTGCACCCCGCGGAGAGTCTGAGAAAAGGCTTTTCATCAATTCGATTTCAAAAGGACTCAGATTGGCATCAGAGTCTTTCACTTTTATGAGGTCATAATCCTTTCTGTCAAAAATCACGCCTTCTTTTGTCGTTTCCTCAATCTGGATATATCCCTTGACGGCGAGGCCTACGATCGTTGAAGTAATATCTCTCGGATCGAGTTTCTCATCGATGAGGGTTCCGACCTCTGCAGGGATGAGAGGTCGGTTATCACACTTGGGAGGCTCATACATCACGCTAACAGATTCCCTCGCCCTAGGATCTCGCCCTTTTCGGTACCAGAGATTGAACATATAGATCAGCGATAAGATAGGAAACAAGAATACCCAATTCTCTTTGATATTAGTGGTCCATAAAAAACGCTTCCAAGAGGATGGGAGAGAAACGAGCCCCTTATCCCATCCGAAGGCAATCGTCAGGCCCTCACCCACATCAAGGTTTCTCTTTGTAAAAAATTTTCCGCTATTATCATAGGTCTCAAGGTTACATGGTTCCTTGGAACCATAGCGCCCTTCGTAACATGCTGCCCATAGATCCTTACTCTTATTCTTCACGAATAGCATCACATCAGCGGATGCCTCTCGGATGGGCGCCTTCCAGTCATTACCTGTAACATTCCAGTAGAGTTCATCGTGGTCGTCAAAGAATAGGGTTGCATTTTCAACTTGATAAGTGATCACATAGGTCTGGTTGCCACTCACATATTTATTCGCATTTCCTATTCTAATGTTGATTATGTTGCCTGTCTTCTCCACTTTATACTTCCAAGGTTTTTCTGCCCCATCTGTAACAGAAATTACCTTGATGGGTGTTTCCATCGTCTTGCCAAGTTCATCTTTGTATCTGAAGGGAATCCCTCGATAAATCCCATGTCTTGGTTGATCAAACTTCACATCAATTGTCTCCTTTACGATAAAAGATGAATCTTCATGAATCATGATATCGGCATGGAACTTATCAATGGTGAAGTACTGGGCAAAGGCAGGCCCAAGAAAAAAGATAAGGCTGAGGTTTAGGTTTAGAATGAAAAATAGAAAAAACCTAAAGGATTTATGAAAGATTTTCATCGATTTTCCCCTATATTCGCATTCCGCATTCCACAATCCGAATTCCGAAATTGTTAGAAACTCACCTTCACAGGTCTTCTTTCTGCCTCTGGTGTTTCAAGTTGGAATAATTCCTCCTGCTTAAAACCGGACAGTGATGCAATTAGGTTCGATGGAAAGGATTCGATCAGGATGTTATAGTCCCGAACCACTGCATTATAATACC
>Ga0299912_10004913_pt1 | contig 10969 bp, 8 predicted proteins | sample RVTome_2_FD_207667 | JGI IMG/M metagenome (GOLD analysis project Ga0299912, IMG submission 207667) | Soil microbial communities from uranium-contaminated site in the Upper Colorado River Basin, Wyoming, United States - RVT95D214 (version 2) ... | reverse complement strand
GAACGGGTACGGTATTCCCTTGCTGGGTTAACAGCACCGATTCATAGGAAATCGTTTCTCCGGAAGAGAGATTTGAAAAATGGGGCCCGACCACCTCTGTATCCAGGAAGCCAAGCTGCTCGATGGACATCTGGCGCAGGGCGTCTGTGCTGATATCTGTGATTAACTCCACCTGACGATTAGCCTCGATAACGCACCCTTCCCAATCGGTGATCAGGATGGGATCGATGCTGTCTTCGAAAAGGTCTCGGTAGCGTTTGTGCGCAGCTTCAAGAGACTCAAAGAGTTGGGCGTGGCGAATAGCTGTTCCAGCCAAGCCGCCGATACCCGTTAATACCAGCAGGGCGTCGGAGTCGAATATGTTATCGAGCGGATTGAGTGCTTCTAAAATACCGATGACTTGCCCTTGCCATCGGATAGGCGCGCAGGCTATGGCATGCGTTATAAAGCCGGTCTGCCGGTCTACATCTGCGAAAAAGCGGGAGTCTTGTGTTACGTCGGGGACGATGGCTCCCTCCCCCTCCTTGGCCACCCATCCCGCGATTCCTTGCCCTAATTTTAACCGGATGCCAACTACATTTTGGCTTTTCTTTCCGGTGGAGGCGCGAAAAACCAGTTCTTCGTTCTGTAGGTCGATTAAAGCCAGGGAGACCACCTCCACGCGCAACGCCTGGCTGATTTGCTCTAGAATATTTTGCAGCACTTCCTCCAGGTTCAGGCTGCCAGTAATGGCAGACGCGCTGTTTGCCAGAGCGGTCATCACCCGTGCCTGGCGTTGGCTCTCGGCGTAAAGCCGTGCGTTCAACACAGCAATGCCGGCTTGATCGGCGATGGCTTGCACCAGGTTCAGGTGGTTTTGGTTAAAAAAATTGGTTTGTAGGTGAACCAGCGTCATCACCCCAACAAGCTGGTCACGCGCCAGGATCGGGGCGCTGACCGCTGATTTAGCTCCTGAGCGGCTACTCGAATCGTCGGGCCTGCGTAGCCAGCGCTCGTCCCGGCTGGTATCGGGCACCAGTACAGCTTGCTTGTTGGTTGCGACCCAGCCGGCCAGGCCTTTTTCGTAGGTGATTTTCAACTGTTGCGTTGTTTGGTTATGAATGGCCTCCCCCACAATGATGGCCGACTCAACCGGTTGTAAGTTATCGTCTAAAACAATGATGCTGCCGTTGATGGCACCTACATTACGCATGGACAGGAATAACATACGCTGTAGAACTGTACGTAAATCTAAAGCCGCGGCTAATTCTCGACTGATGTTATAGAGCAGTTCGAGTGAATCAGTGGTGATGCTTTCGATCACCTCAGAAGTGTGCATATTTTATCCACACCTGTGACATAGTTCTACAGTACTATGGTTATTTGAGTATAGCACATAACGGGACTGGCTGAAGCGCTGAGTCAGTCGTCTAGCAAAATCGAAAGGTAGGCTTGGAACAGAATTATTAAATATTTATTGTATTGGTTAATCGGAATGCAATATATAATGACAACTGGTTAAACTTTGGGCAGATCCAGCATCAAAACTTCTAGCGCCAGACGCGTGTTCACATTGCGATCAAGGTCTTCCAGGGTGCGGGTTAATGCGCTCATGAAGGCGTGCACGGTTTCTAATTTGAAGTGGGTGGAAAGGGTCTTGATCCGCTCAACCTGATCCAGGTTAGCCAGCGGAGTTTGTGCACCGGAGACTTGATGCAAAAGGTCCCGCCAAAGAGAAGTCCATACCTGCAAGACAATTTGCAGTGTCTCCTTGTCTTTGGCCAATCCTTCGGCGTAATTGAATCGCTCGACATGACTGGCGCTGAGCAGCCGGAAGTGATCATCCAACCAGGCCGCCCGTCTCTCGAGGGCATGTGGGTCTTGATGTAAGGAAAGGGCAAAACCCGGCCGGCCGCCCGAGATGTGTGCCAGCAGATTGGCTTGCTCGGGAGGCAATCCCCAACGGGTTTGAAGGCCTTGTGAGACGACATCGGCAGGTAAGGGCCGCAGTTGCAGCACTTCACAACGAGAGACAATGGTGGGCAGCAAAAGCTCACTACTGGCTGCCGTTAAAACCAGGATTACGCTGGATGGCGGTTCTTCCAGACTTTTCAACAGGGCGTTAGATGCGCTGGGATTGGCTTCTTCGAAACGCAGCAGCAGAGCAAGCCGGTGCCTTGCCTGGTACGGCGCCAGCGCCAGGCGGTGTTGCAACTCGCGAATCTGGTCTACTTTAAGCGTACCCCCTTTATGCTCCGCCTGTACGATCGCCAGGTCGGGGTGCTGCATTTTTTCGATCTCGCGACAATCCCGGCAGTTCAGACACGCCTCGCCGGGGGCTGGGGGCTGAGGGCAGTTTAACGCCCGGGCCAGACGCAAAGCCAGCGTTCGCCGGCCCACTCCTTGCGGCCCGGTGATGAGATATGCGTGGCGCGGCTTCTCTGTAGCAACGTGTTCTTGCAGTAAACTCACTGCCCATTCATGTCCCAGCATGTCCCAGTTCATAGGCAGGATTTTAGCTCAGGGTGCAGATCCTGGCAACTGGAAAATCTTATTTGTTGACACGTCTATAGGCTGACGGTAGAATGTTGGCACGATGAACATTCTCGATGGGCTCAACTCCCAACAACAACAGGCTGTGACTGCCGGTCGGGGGCCGGTCCTGGTGCTGGCTGGCCCAGGCTCCGGTAAAACCCGCGTTTTGACTCACCGTATTGCATACCTGATCGGGTCTATGGGCGCTCAACCCTATAACCTCCTGGCCGTCACCTTTACCAATAAAGCTGCTCGTGAGATGGGGAACCGTGTTATTCAGATCCTGGGCGAGCAAGGCGCTCACGGTATTACCCTGGGGACCTTTCACGCCACCTGCGCCCGCATCATACGGCGCGAATCCGAGCATCTGCCCATTGGCTCGAATTTTGTCATCTTTGACAGCGACGATCAGATCAGCCTGGTGAAGCGCGCCCTGGAGGATTTTAACCTGGACAACAAGCGCAACAGCCCTGCGGGTATTCATGCTGCCATCTCGAATGCTAAAAACGAACTGGTCTTACCGGATGATTACCCCGTCCACAATTATAGGGATGAAGTGGTGGCGCGTGTCTACCGGCGGTACCAGGAGTTGTTGATGGCAAGCAACGCCGTGGATTTTGACGACCTGTTGCTCTGGACGGCGTTTCTCCTGGAAGAAAACCAATCCGTCCGTGAAAAGTATGCCCGCCGTTACGAGCACATCCTGGTGGACGAGTTCCAGGATACCAACCAGGCTCAGTATACGCTTCTCAAGCATCTGGCCTCCTTCCACCGAAACCTGTTCGTAGTCGGGGACACGGACCAGTCGATCTATCGCTGGCGCGGAGCAGACTATCGCAACGTATTGCGCTTCGAGCAGGATTACCCGGATGCACAGGTGATCCTGCTGGAGCAGAACTACCGCTCCACCCAGAACATTTTGGACGTGGCCATGGCGGTGATTGACCGTCACCCTTACCGGACACCGAAGCGGTTGTTTACCGATCGCGGCGTGGGGGAGAAAGCGGTGTTGCACGAAGCTCACGATGAACGCAGCGAGGCGGACTTCGTCGTGGAGACGATCACCCGGCTGGTGTCTCGCAAAGAGTCCCAACCGGGCGATTTTGCCATCATGTACCGCACCAACGCCCAATCCCGCCTCCTGGAAGAGGCCTTTCTACGGATGGGTCTGTCATATAAACTGGTAGGGGCGCAGCGCTTCTACGGTCGCCGCGAGGTCAAGGACGTGATCGCCTACCTGCGCCTGGTGCAGAATCCGAACGACGAGATTAGCCTGATGCGAGTAATCAACCTGCCGCCGCGCGGGATAGGCAATAAAACGGTCATCTCTTTACGCACACACGCCAAAGCAGCTGGCCTTACCCCTGGGGAGTGGTTGTTAAAAAATGGGAGCAAGACCTCGACCGGGGAAGTCGACACTTTTACACCACGGGCGGCAATGGCTCTGGCTCGTTTTGGTGAGATGCTGGCCGGTTGGCGCGCCGGCCAGGAGGAGCTTACCCCACTCAGGCTGATGGATCGCATACTGGAAAACGTCAATTACCGCGATTATATAGACGATGGCACGGATGAGGGGCGCGACCGCTGGGAGAACGTTATGGAATTAAGGAGGCTGGCAGCCGAGTATCAGGAGCGGAGGATCGAGGCATTCCTGGAACAGGTAGCCCTGGTTTCTGACCAGGATACGATCCAGGAAAGCGCCAGTGTACCCACTTTGCTCACGCTGCACGCTGCTAAAGGATTGGAATTCCCTATTGTTTTTATCGTTGGCGTGAACGAAGGGACTTTACCGCATAGTCGCTCATTGGAAGATCCCGAAGCCATGCAGGAGGAACGCCGCCTGTTTTACGTGGGTATCACCCGCGCCAAGGATCGCCTTTACCTGGTGTATGCCCAGAACCGTAACGCCTACGGTTTTTTTGAGCCAGTCGACCCTTCCCGTTATCTGGAGGACCTGCCGTTCGAGAAGGTAGATACCATGAGTTCACCCCTTGCCAGACAGTCTCTGGGGGCAACCGCTTATTCAACCGGACGCTGGCAAGCCGCGGAGCCTGCTTCTACCCCTGCCGCAATCGCTCGCTTTCATCCCGGTATGCAGGTAGAGCACGGCGTTTGGGGAGAAGGCTTGGTGCTTAACAGCCGGCTTCAAGACGACGATGAGATCGTGGACATATTCTTTCAGGATGTGGGCCTGAAACGCGTGGCCGCTTCGTTAGCAAAGCTGGCTATCAAATCAGGATAAGCCTTGCTCGCCTACCTTCCACGCTTCTGGAGTAAGGGCGTATAATCCAACTCGGTATGCCCGTTTTTGACAACCATTCGATGGAATTTATCAGCCGGAGCGCCGACCAGACCCGCCGGTTAGGGATGCGTCTCGGTTCCTTTCTGCAATCGGGAGACCTGATCTGCCTGGTGGGCGAGCTGGGCTCCGGAAAAACCACTCTCGTCCAGGGCATTGCTTCTGGCTGGGGTTCGTTAGATCAGGCTACAAGCCCGACCTTTGTTCTGGTGAATGTATACCGAAACCCCGGCGGAGGATCACTTTACCATTTAGATGCCTACCGCTTGAGTGGCGCGCCGGAAGCCATGGACCTGGATCTGGACGCCATGCAAGAGCGCGGCCCGTTACTAGTGGAATGGGCTGAACGCATCCAGGAAGCCCTACCTCAGGAGTACCTTTGGGTAAATTTTTATATGGTGAGCGAGGATCAGCGGGATATGGTGTTTACTGCCCACGGTGAGCGGTACGAGGCGTTGATTGCAGGACTTCGTAAACAGGTATTTGGAGTGGCTAGATGAGCATATCTCTACCGGTCTTGCTCGCCCTGGATACTTCTACCCGTTTAGTAGGATTGGCCTTATATGATGGAGCCCAGGTGCTTGCTGAAAGCGCCTGGCTGAGCAACGATTACCACACCGTGGAGTTAGCCCCTGCGGTGGATGCGCTTCTAGCCAGATGTGGTCTCAAGCCCTCCGACCTGGACGCCATTGCGGTGTCCATCGGGCCCGGATCATTCACGGGTATCCGCATTGGGTTAGCGCTGGCAAAAGGGCTGGCGTTGGCCCGGCATATTCCCCTGGTTGGCATCCCTACCCTGGATGTGCTGGTTTCGGCTCAACCCCAGCAGCCATTACCCATGGCCGCGGTCTTACGCGCCGGGCGGGGAAGGCTGGCCGTTGGCTGGTACCGCTGGTCTGATGATGCCTGGCGACCTTCGAATAAAATCGAAGTGTTAACTCCTGAGGAATTGATAGACCGTATTCTTGAGCCTACAATCGTCTGTGGTGAGTTGGGCGCAGAGGAGAGACAATTGTTTGCCAGGAAGCGAAACGAAGCGCTGCTCGCAACTCCTGCATGGTCATTACGCCGCGCCTCCTTTTTGGCTGAAACCGGTTGGCAGCGCTGGCAGGCGGGACAGATCGATGATCCTGTCAGCCTGGCTCCTATATATCTACACTACAACGATCCTATCCCATGACTATACTTCAGGACGCTCATGGCCCTCTCCACATCCGCCCAATGCAAGAGGTAGACCTGGAACAGGTTCACGCCATCGACCAGATGTCTTTTTCCCTGCCCTGGCCGGCAAGCTCCTTTCGTTATGAACTGTTCGAAAACCCAAACTCACTTTTGTGGGTCGCCGAGATTGAGGTGCAAGGCGGGCAAAGACAGGTTGTTGGCGCCATCGTGATCTGGCTGGTCGTGGACGAAGCCCATATAGCCTCGATTGCCGTCCATCCGGATTACCGCACCAGGTGTATTGGCAGCAGGTTACTGGTTACCGCTTTGGAGGAGACCATTCGTAAGGGCTGCCGATCCGCAACCCTGGAAGTGCGCGCCGGAAACCTCATCAGCCAGGATTTCTACCGCCGATTTCGCTTTGAAGTTGTAGGCCGCCGTCCGCGTTATTACCGGGATAATAACGAAGACGCTTTGCTGATGACCTTGGACGGACTGGGCCTGGATTATTTCAAATGGTTGGAGAGCGGTGAATGGCAGAAGCGAGCCCCCGTGAACGTTATGAGACAGGCGAAGTAGAACGCTGTTACTCGGATTTTATGCTATTTCGGAGGAGTAATGTGGACCCAACTGAAGAGTTGAAACGCGTGTCACAGGAAATTGCCGTGTGTGAAAAATGTGAGCTTCACTTTTCGAGAAAACATGCAGTGCCCGGCGAAGGTCTGGCGAATGCGGATATTGTTTTCATTGGTGAAGGGCCAGGATTTCACGAAAACGAGCAGGGACGCCCCTTCGTTGGCGCAGCTGGTAAATTTTTAGAAGAGCTGTTGGCTAAAATTGGCATGAAGCGCGAGCAGGTTTATATCACCAATGTTGTGAAGTGCCGCCCGCCAGGCAACCGCGACCCAAAGCCGGAGGAAGTGGAGATCTGCACCAACAGTTACCTGGACCGCCAGCTTCAGGCGATTAACCCGAAAGTAATCGTTACTCTGGGGCGATATTCGATGAGCCGCTTTCTACCCAACGCCAAGATCAGCAATGTTCACGGCCAGCCTCTGCGGGCGAAGGGCTGTCTGGTTGTGCCTATGTATCACCCAGCGGCTGCCTTGCACCAGGCTTCGCTAAAACCGGTCATCGAGCGTGATTTCAGCAGGTTGCCTGAGCTGATTGCCAAAGCTTCTGATGCCCCGGAGTATAGCGAACCATCCTCTTTTAATGACAATAAAGAACCACCGAAACAATTGAGCCTGTTTTGAGGTGACTATGCGTTCTATAAAAGATACTTTGATCCAACGTTTACGCCAGCGGGAGGCGAAAGTCGCCATTCTTGGACTGGGTTACGTAGGTTTGCCCTTGGCGGTAGTCTTTGCCGAGGCCGGGTTTGAAGTAACCGGTATTGACCCCGCACCCGATAAAGTAGAAATGATTAAGCGTGGTGGCAGTCACATTCAGGACGTGTCCTCCGACCAGGTTGAGCGGTTGGTCGCCGCCGGCAAATTAAAAGCTACTACCGATTTTGCCGCCTTGCGAGAAGCGGATGCCGTCAGCATTTGCGTACCCACGCCCTTGAGAAAAACCGGCGATCCTGACCTGTCGTTCATTATTGACGCCACGGCTGAGTTAACGAAATTTGTGCACGAAGGCATGGTTGTAGTTTTGGAGTCCACAACTTACCCCGGTACAACCCGGGAAATCTTGCTTTCTCGTCTTGAAGAAAAGGGTGGCCTGAGCATAGGCCAAAATTTTTTCCTGGCATTTTCCCCCGAACGCGTCGATCCCGGCCGGAAAGACTGGACGACCCTGAACACCCCAAAGGTGGTGGGCGGGATAACCCCTGCTTGCACGGAAGTCGCTACGACCTGGTACAGCCAGGCATTACAAAAAGTCGTGTCCGTTTCCTCTGCCGAGGTGGCAGAGATGGCCAAGCTTTTGGAAAACACCTTTCGGATGGTCAATATCGGGATGGTTAATGAGATGGCGATCATGTGCGAGCGGCTAGGGATAGATGTCTGGGAGGTGATCGAGGCTGCCGCGACGAAACCGTTTGGCTTCATGAAGTTCACGCCTGGTCCCGGATTGGGTGGTCACTGTATCCCGATTGATCCGCTCTACCTTTCCTGGAAACTGCGCGCCCTGAACTACACTGCTCGTTTCATTGAACTGGCTTCGGAGATCAACACGAATATGCCCAGATATGTGGTGGGAAAAATCCAGGACGCGCTCAATGAACACGCCAAAGCCTTGAAAGGCAGTTGCGTCCTGGTGTTGGGTGTAGCCTATAAACCGGATATTGATGACATACGCGAATCCCCTGCTCTGGACATAATTGGCTTGCTTAAGCAGAAGGGGGCGGAGGTCTGTTACCACGATCCCCATATTCCTCACCTTCGTGACGACAATGGGGAGATCGATAGCGTCGCCGACCTGATGTCTGCAGTGAGCGCTGCCGATTGCGTGGTCATCGTGACCAACCACTCTGCCTACGATTACGCCTCGATCCTGAATGCTTCCAGGTTGATCGTTGATACGCGCAATGCCCTGGGCAGCACAAAGCGCAGTAACCCCAAGGTATTCAGCCTTTAATTGCAGGGTATCGCCCGGGTATTAATTGGGAGTAAATATGGCAAATTATCTGGTGACCGGTGTAGCCGGGTTTATTGGCGCCCGCACAGCCGAGTTATTACTGGAGGCGGGGCATACGGTGGTGGGGGTAGATGATCTGAATGACGCCTACGATGTGCGCGTCAAAGAACACAGGCTTCAAATGTTGAAAAAGCGATCTGGATTTAATTTTCAATATCTGGATTTCAGCCAATGGGAACTCCTGGATGGCATGTTAACCAGGGTGCTCGAACCACCTGACGCCTCACCCTTTAACGCGGTCATCAACCTGGCAGCTCGCGCCGGGGTGCGGCAATCCGTTATTAATCCCTGGATTTACCTGCAAACGAACATCACTGGTACCCTTAACCTGTTAGAGGCCTGCCGGAAATATGATATTCCCAAATTCATCCTGGCCTCGACCTCCAGTGTGTACGGTGAAAACGCCCCTCTGCCTACAGCGGAAGAGGCCAACAGCGACCGCCCTCTCCAACCTTACGCCGCCAGTAAAAAGGCTGCAGAAGTCCTCTGCCATACTTACCATTACCTGTATGGTCTGGATGTAACGGTCTTCCGATATTTCACTGTCTATGGCCCAGCTGGCCGCCCGGATATGGTGATGTTCCGTTTTATCCAGTGGATTAGCGAGGGGCGACAGGTAAAGGTGAATGGCGATGGGCAGCAATCGCGTGGCTTTACCTATGTTGACGATGTTGCCCGTGGGACAATCCTTGGGTTGAAGCCTTTGGGATACCAGGTTATCAACCTGGGGGGGCACGAGTGCCTTAAAGTCACCGAACTGATCAGTGTGCTGGAAAACCTGATCGGGAAGAAAGCCCGCCTCGAGTACCTGCCTCGACACCCCGCCGATATGCTTGTCAACTGGGCGAACGTGGACAAAGCCAGGCAACTGCTGGGCTGGGAGCCACAGGTGTCTTTGAAACAAGGCATATCCGCTGCTGTAGATTGGTATAGCACCGAGCGTAATTGGGCTAGCCAGGTAAACACGGAATAATCATGCCACCTGCTTCATCTTGGGCGGCCAGCCTCTACTATCGTCTGCTGGGTGATCCTCTCGTAAGCAGAGTCGTCAAAAATTCGGGGTATCTATTCAGCGCGACCGGGATAACGGCAGTCCTCAGCCTGATTCAGGGCATATTGGTGGCGCGCCTGTTGGGGGTGGCCGGATATGGAATACTTGGGGCGATGATCACCTTTACCAGCGTGATCAACCGCTTTGCCTCCTTTCGGATGAGCGAGCTGGTGATCAAATACGTGGGGCAATATACGGAAACCGGCGATCCACAACGCGCCGCAGCCGTGTTCAAAGTAGCTGCTGTTTTCGAAATGCTGGCCTCGCTGATCGCCTTTGGATTGATCTTGCTGCTGGCTCCCTTGGGGGCTCGTTACCTTGCCAAGGATGACAGCATGGCGAGCTGGTTCGTGATCTATGGTCTGATTGTTTTGGTTAACTTAATCGCTGAAAGCTCTACTGGGTTGTTGCAAATCTTTGATCGCTTCCGCCGGATGGCAGGATTGAATGTTGCACAGAGCGCTTTGACTTTGATTATTATTTCTGTGGTCTATGTATCCCAGGGCGGCTTCGTGGGAGTGCTGGTTGCCTATCTGGCGGGCAAAGCTCTGGGAGCCCTGGGGCTGACAGTCTCGGCTCTCTACGAAGCCACACGCCGCTGGGGTAGGGATTGGTGGCGTGCTCCCCTCAGCCTACTGCGTAAACAGGGGGGTGAGTTAGCTCGATTTGCCGTGAGCACCAACATTAGCTCGACACTGAGCTTGATCAACAAAGACAGCGAGCTCCTTTGGATTTCTCTCTTGAGAAATCCGGTCGAGACCGGTTACTATCGGCTGGCCCTATCCCTGGCAAACCTGTTACAGATGCCTGTCAGCCCTTTGCCTCAAGCGACTTATCCGGAACTATCCCGCGAAGTAGCGCGCAATCATTGGAAAAACGTCCGTCATGTCTTGCGCCGGGGTTCTTTTCTTGCGGGTGGATATACGGTAATAGCGTCATTGTTCTTAATCGTTTTCGGTCGCTTGTTGATTTTTTATCTTTACAAACCCGAGTATCTCCCCGCTTATCCGGCCTTGCTCATCCTTCTGGCAGGCTTTCTGGTCGCCAACACCTTTTATTGGAATCGCACTGCGCTCCTGGCGATTGGGCGGCCCGATTTCCCTGCAAAGGTTAACCTGGTTCTGGCTGCACTTAAAATTGCTGGGATTTTCCTGCTGGTGCCCGTTTATGGCTACCTGGCTAACGCCGGTCTTTTAGCCGGTTCTTACGCCCTGGGTGTATCTGCGTGCGTTTGGGTGTTTTGGCGGGATTTCTCCAGCCGAAGTGCGCTTCCAAATGCCCTAACGGCGGATGACCGGACG
>Ga0299912_10004912_pt1 | contig 10969 bp, 11 predicted proteins | sample RVTome_2_FD_207667 | JGI IMG/M metagenome (GOLD analysis project Ga0299912, IMG submission 207667) | Soil microbial communities from uranium-contaminated site in the Upper Colorado River Basin, Wyoming, United States - RVT95D214 (version 2) ... | reverse complement strand
CGTGCTTTCTCAGGCAAACCGTAATCGCGCTGAAACAGATTGACGGCTTGCAGGATGATCTCCGGCAGGAGATATTACATGAAGTGCTTTCTATCATTCAGAAAGCGGACATGAACAAACCGCCTGCCTACTCTACAACATTCATACACAAAACAATAAGGGACAGAATCGGGAATGACCCCTTCAAAAAAATAAAGTCCCTATACAACACGATTGCTATGGGACTGTATCCTGAATTAAAGGAAAAAGTTCTCAGCAGCCGCGATCCCTTATGGACAGCTGCCAGGCTGGCCATCGCAGGCAATATCATTGATTTTGGGATATTCACATCAATTGATATCAGCAAGTCTGTTGGAGACGCTCTGAAGGAGACCATCGCAATTGATGATTATGATTCTTTCAAAAAGGCGGTCATTGAAACAGATACTATCCTCTACCTGCTTGATAACTCAGGCGAGATCGTATTTGACAAACTCCTGATAGAAGAGCTTCTCCGGAAAGGGAAAAAGGTCAAGGCTGTGGTAAAAGGCTCGCCTGTTTTAAACGACGTGACCATGGATGATGCATGCCAGAGCCGCCTGACAGAGCTATGCGAAGTCGTTGATAACGGCTCGGATGCTGTAGGCACCATACTTGAATGGACATCCCCGGAATTTCAGGCGCACTTCCAGTCCGCTGACCTCATTATAAGCAAAGGCCAGGGCAACTTCGAAACCCTCACTGATATCGGCGCTGATAATGGAAAAAGGACGTACTTCCTCTTTCAATCCAAGTGTGAAGTGGTCTCTAAATATTTAGGACTTCCATCCGGTTCCATGCTTCTTAAGAAGTCCTGATCTGGTTAGCTGTTTAAATAGCAGGCTTGCAAGCAGGCAGCTATCTTCTTTCCCCTCTTCTGCTGTCACCATAGCCGCCCCGGCTCTTGAAACCACCGCCGCCGCCCGGGCCTCTCTTTTCCTGCGGTTTTGCTTCATTGACAACAATGGACCTGTCCATAACCTGTTTCCCGTTAAACATCTCGATGGCCTTTTTCCCGGCTTCCTCTGAAGCCATCTCGACAAACCCGAACCCTCTGAGCCGGCCGGTTGCAGCGTCCTCGATCAGCTTCACGTTTAAAACCTCTCCTGCCTGTGAAAATAGCTCGCGAAGATCGTCCTCTGTTGCCTTAAAAGAGATGTTCCCTACATACAGTCTCATTGCACTCATGCGTCCTCCTAAAAGATAGTTAAATCTCCTGAATTAACTCACAGGATAGCCTAAATATGACTAATCCTGATATTTTTGTCAAGAACTAAATATAAGACTTTCTAAAGAAAAGATTATTATGCTACCATCTCAAAATGACAATCATGCGGCCTGCTGAAACAGGAATCTCCGAAGCCCTTGAAAAGGCCTCGGGGATAATTAAAAAAGGGGGCGTCATCGCCTACCCCACAGAGACCTTTTATGGCCTCGGTGTTAAATATGACGACATCGCAGCACTTAAAAAACTATACGGGATCAAACACCGCTCCTGGAATAAGGCTCTGCCGCTCATTATAGGGGAAAAGGGGGAGCTTGACCTGGTAACCTCAGGCATAACAGTCTCAGCAGAAAAACTGGCCGAAAAATTCTGGCCTGGCCCACTCACTCTGCTGCTACCCGCAAGGCCTGATATTTCAGAGTTCATTACAGCAAAAACAGGAAAAATCGCGGTAAGGATTCCAGGTGAATCCTTCGCCCTGGATCTTGCACGGTCGCTGGGGTTCCCGATCACGGCCACAAGCGCAAATATCTCAGGCATGCCTCCTGCTGACACTGCGGACGATGTGATCAGGTATTTCGGAGATGCCCTGGACCTTATCATCGACTGCGGGAAGACACCAGGGGGAAAGCCTTCTACCATTGTAGATGCTTCCGGGGAGAAGATACGGTTTTTAAGGGCAGGCGCTATATCGATAGAAGATGTATTTAATGTACTTTAAATGGGCAGTGAGCGCCGTCATTGCGGCTTGTCCGCAATCCTTCTGAAAGATTCCAGACAAGCTGGAATGACAATCATTAAGGAAAGAGATTTAAGACGTCTGCACTAAAAACCTTCCAACTTCAGCCTATGTCCCCCTCCCTGCTCTCACTTATTATCTTCTCAATATCAGCCTTATCAAGGATCTCCTCTTTGATAAGCGCCTCTGCCAGACTATCAAGCACCTTTCTGTTTTTGAGCAATATCTCCTTTGCGCGCGATTCCGCAACATTAAGAAGCTTTTGTATCTCCTGGTCTATAAGCCATGCCATCTCTTCGCTGTAGCGTTTCGGCTGGGCAAGCTCCATGCCGAGGAAGGGATGTTCCTCTCCCCTTCCAAGATTCACCGGTCCTATTTTTTCACTCATGCCCCACTGCGCCACCATCTTTTCCGCAAGCTTGGTAGCTTCCTTCAGGTCATTCTGCGCACCGCTGCTGACATCATCAAAGACGATTTTCTCAGCGTTTCTGCCTCCGAGCGCCACGCTCAACTTGTTCATAAGATATGTCATCGGATAATAATGCCTGTCTTCCTCAGGCAGCAGCTGTGTAACACCCATTGCCATTCCACGAGGGATAATGCTCACTTTATAAATTGGGTCTGAGCCGGGCAGTTCCCAGGCAACAAGGGCATGTCCTGCCTCATGATAAGCAGTTATCTTTTTTTCCATATCATTGATTGTCTCTTCCCTTACCGCCCCCATCAATAAAATGTCCCTCGCCTCTTCAAAGTCGCGCATATAAACGCGGTCTTTTTTGCTCCTCAGGGCTACAAGCGCAGCCTCATTAGCCAGGTTTTCGAGGTCCGCCCCTGTCATTCCAGGCGTCCCTCTTGCGATGATTTCGAGGTTGACATCATCTGCCAGGATCTTGCCCCTCACATGGATCTCAAGGATCGCCTTGCGTTCCTTCCATCCAGGCCTGTCGATAACAATATGTCTGTCGAACCGGCCCGGCCTTAAAAGAGCAGGGTCAAGCACATCAGGCCTGTTCGTTGCAGCCATGACAATCACTTCAGTATGAGGATCAAAACCGTCCATTTCGCTTAAAAGCTGGTTGAGGGTCTGCTCCCTCTCATCATGTCCCCCTCCTAATCCAGTACCCCGTGTGCGGCCCACAGCATCAATTTCATCTATAAAAATAATGCTCGGGTGTGCCTCCTTGGCCTTTTTGAACATATCCCTCACTCGGGAAGCCCCGACGCCTACGAACATCTCTATGAACTCAGAGGCGCTGATGCTGAAAAACGGCACTCCCGCCTCGCCTGCTGTTGCGCGTGCAAGAAGGGTTTTTCCTGTGCCGGGAGGTCCCACCAGAAGCACTCCTTTAGGGACTTTCGCACCGATCTTTGCATAACGGGAAGGGTCCTTAAGAAATTCAATAGTCTCCCTGAGTTCGTTTTTTACCTTGTCCATGCCGGCAACATCCATGAATGTTATCCCCGGCTTTTTGGCATCAAAGAGTCTGGCCTTGCTCGCACCGAAGCTGAAAACACCGCCCGGACCGCCCTGCATCTGCTGCTGTGTGCGCCTCATCAGAAAGATCCATACTCCGATTATCAGGGCCCAGGGGAGAATTCCCATTATAATCTGCCCTAGAAGAGACCTCTCTTCTTCAGGTTCTATTGTAATAATCACATGCTTTTCTTCAAGCTTCTCCATGAGCGCTTCCCCCTGAAATAACGGCAGGAAGGTCCTGAAGTTCTTTACTGTTACAGCCTTCACCTCACCCGGTACAGTGACTTGGATATCCTTATTAAAAGCACCTGTAACAACAAGTTTTTTTATCGAAACAGACTTGATATTGCCTGCGTCGAGCTGCTCGACAAACTTGCTGTAGCTTATGTTATATAGCACCTGGTTGTTGTCAGAAAAATATTGGGTCCATAAGATCAGGAAAGCAAAGATAAGAAGGGAGGTTATAATTGCGCGCCACTGGGGGCTTTTTAATTTATCTGTCAGCTTTTCTTCCGCAGCCATGGCTTCATTGTAGCATCTTATTCATCCTTCTCCAAAGCAAAGAATGTGTTATGTCTGAAAGGCCTTGCAAATCAAAGCATTAATGGGAAAAAACTGAGTAAGGTCTTTAATTTTTGCTTCAGGTAAGTCTATAATGTTTATATTTGTAACTGCTTGGGTTTTGTGTGATCACCTAAAAACCTTCTGCCTTCAGACTATCTACCTGAGTAGTTCTTATATTTACTTAGTATCGATATCATTAACAGCAAGGGGCCTAAATGAACGAACATATTAACAGAGAAGAATCAGTTCATGGGGAGCAATGGGGTGAGTTGCACGGCGGATATTTTTCAGACCCTGTGATCGCGCTGCCTTTTGTGGAGAAAGTAAAAGAGCTTTTAATGGGAGAGAGAGCTGATGTTATGGTTGACTTGGGGGGTGGAACGGGTTTTCTGCTGTCTCAACTGGCTGGGAAGGGACTCTGCGAGGGCCTGGCTATGGTGAATCTTGACGGCTCTGATGTCCAACTCGCCTCAGCACGCGAGGCCGGCATTACGTGTTTTCGGGCCCTGGTTACAGATTTCCGGCGCGGTGATGTTGGACCAAAAGACAAGCGGTTTTTATTCATGATGCGTTCAGTCCTCCACTACTTCGGGGAAGCTGGACTGCTGCCTGCGCTTCTCCATCTTCATAGTCAGGCAAGGGAAGGCGAGATATTCGTGCATCAGACCGCATCCTTTGAAGACAAGAGAGATGCCGCCTGCCTCAATGCTCTGTACAGACATATGCACTCGGACAAATGGTATCCCACAGTCAGCGAACTTAAAAGCAGCATGACAAAGGCCGGCTGGCATGTGGCTGACATATCCCCTGCACCACCACTCTTGCTGACATCAGACGACCTGGCCAGAAGATATGCGCTGCAGATGGATTATGTTATGCGAACACGCAATGTTATGGTGCAAGAGTTCGGCGGACAAACCAAAGTCTTTGGAGTGCTGCCCAATGGCTTCTGGGCAAAACTCCACTATCGCATCTACACGTGTGTCGCTGCTTAACCCGAATAAAGCAATTAATCACAGAGAACTGAAAAGAAGAAGCAGGCAGGTTCATCTGGACTATGAAGGTAGTCAGTCAATTCCCTAAAGCTTTTCGTCAACACAACTTCAGGCGGGTCAGTTGTAGACGGTTTATTCGGCTTGCTTTTACTACCACCCCTATATCTCCCTCTACCAACCCATACTTTGAGATATCATGTTTCAGCACAACGGTATCTAATTCTTTAATCATGTAAACCTCAGTATCCACACCTGATAAGCAGCTCAAATCGTAATGAATTCAAGCTGCAATTTTTGAATGTTCAAGTACCTCAGTAAGAAACGAATCCTTTTCTTTTGACTCTATCTCCAGCGTGGTGTAACCTTTTGCCTGAATAGGCTGCATTATTCTTGCCGAGGCGATCCCCAGCACCTCAAGCCTTTCCCTTATATTCATGCTCTCAAAGTCCTTTGATACAACGATGAGGTCAATATCGCTGTCTTCCCTCGGATGACCCTTCGCGTAAGAACCGAATAACATCACTCGCTCAACTCCTATGCCCAAGTCTATGAGTTTTGATGTATATTGTTTTATTATCTCTTCAATCTGCTGTCCTGTCTTAACCAATTCAGCACCTCCTTTGTCCTGTCATAATACTCGTGCGAAGTTAGCGAGCCTCAGGTCTTCAAATCCTATAATACCGTGCCTGAGCCCGCCACAAGCCGGAATGACAAATGGTAAGTTTTCGATACCTCGCTGCTCTGCTGCGGGCTATTCATTCTATTTATATTTATAAAGCGTCAAAAACTCTTCAACAGTTAATCCCGCCTTCGCTATCTGGTTTCTTAACAGCCCCTGCTTGAGAGGTTTACCTTTATGCACAAGGATTGAAAGGATGTTGATATTGCCCTCTTTTGAAAGCTGGATATGACTTCCTTTCTGTCTTTCTACATTCCAGCCTGCTTTCTCAAACGCTTTTACAACCCTGTCAGGCTTAAGATTATGAAGACTGCTCACGAGGCTTTTCTGACAGCCTTCCTGGACTGTGCTACTTCAATGTGCCCTTCAATGGCATCCTTGATCATTTCAAGTGCCTCTTCTATGGTATCGCCCTGGGAAGCACACCCCGGCAGTGCAGGGCACTCTATCCAGTAACCGCCATCCTCTGTGTCAGGATGAAGGACGACGGAATATTTCTTACCTTTGACAGATACAGAATACTTCTTTTCTTTATTGAGGGCCACCAACTCGCCCTTGAGGCTTTCCATTATCTCTCCTAAGGCGATTGAGAAAACGAGCTGGCCACTTTTGAGGGTGTCGATGATCTCTTTTTTATCCTTGGTCAGGACAAATATCGTCTCCCCGTCAGTCAGGAACTTCACCTCTGAAAGAGGTTTCTTTATTTCAGGCATGTTCTTCTTGAGGTAGTTTATTGTTTTCCGGATCTTCTGAAGGCTGATGCCCTTATCAAGCAGGGTTTTGGCAACCGTCAGCTGGACCAAATCGCCAAAGGAATAGAGCCTGACAGAGCCATGCCCGGAGGCCTCGCTTATCGAAGGCTTTATAAAGTGGGCACTGTCCCAGTAATCAATCCTCCTGAAACTCAGGCCAATAATCTTGGAAACTGTCTTGCTGTTGAAATACATCCCGTGCCTCCGGTGCTATTTTAATTACACTGATGTATTTATAATACAATAACAAAAAGAACTGTTCAACCCAAAAATGTGTTTTAAACAAATAAGCGCGGAGATGTGTAAAAAGTGGCGGGAGCGTGTGGGAATCGAACCATACGACTGGCCTTGTAACATATTGATATTAAACTATATTTTTGCCTTGGAAAGTGCCCTGTTCACGGTTTGTTCACGGTTTTTGTTTTTTTAATTCTCTTTGTTCTCAAGTTCTTTATTCTCAAGCAACAATCTTTTACTCTGGTCTATATACTCCTTTTCCAATACTTCACCTACAGAATATCGGGTCTCGTTAACCTCAACCACCGCTTCGCCCGCTAATAGCAGATGAAGATTTCTTGCAAGCACAACCGATGATTTTTCGATGTGTTCTTTTATTTTCGAGGTATCGATACCTTGCCCCTCCAGCTTTAGAGACAAATTCAAAATTGCTTCAATTGCTTCGACTTTTTTCGGAATTGAGACCACTTTACCCTCATGAGTAAAGTTTCTATATAAATAAGAAGCCCCAGACGCAATCAAATCCGTCATTAAAGTTGTGACTTTAGAATCGCCGAAGAATTTTACCCAAAAACTGCCAGACTCTATTTTAGCTATCTTCGCAGGATGCTCATTTACAGAAATACCCATAAGACTACAGAGTTCCGTGTATATTTCACTAATAGCTGACAGTTTCTTTGCAAATAAATCAAGATCTAAATGTGAAATTAGAAAAACTTTAAGAGACCCCATATTCTCATATGATTCCATGGGGTTTTCTAACTGACTTCTGATCGACAACAATGTCTCCTTAAAAATCAGTAATGCAGCTAACAACTTCCCAGCAATCACTATCAACTCCATCGATCTAAAACCGTCATAGCTACGCACAAATAACTCGTATTGAGATGAAAAATGGGTTATCAGATTTTTTAAACGAATTATTGATCTATCTGGAGAGTTCATTAACTCATTATCATAGTTTTGTAAAGCGTTTTCTATACCGTCTATTGTAACAAATAACTTTCTGGAACTAACTTGTTTGATTACCTCACCACTCTTAAGAACCGCAGCACGAACAGAATCGTGAGCAGTAATTGCACCAGCACCACTAGTGTTCAGTGTTGACGCAAGCTTGGAAACAAGCTCTTCATTAGAATCTACAATTTGCATCAATGTTACTAATAGAGAGTTTTTGTCGCTTAATATGTTCAACAGATTATCAATTTTTTTGCAAGCTCATATGAATTCATTAACCTCTTTATCCTCCTTATCAACAGAACTTCAATTATCTAATTTTTTTCTGAGACTTTAATTTATTAACAACTCCACTCTGTGCCGCGAAAACCTGTGATTGAGAGAGAATATTTACATGAGAATATTTTTGCGTAGTTCTAATATCCGTATGCCCCAAGACTTCCTTTATTATTGCTATTGATACCCCGCTGGATGCTGCCATAGACGCTCCAGAATGCCTTGTAGCTTGTAAAGCTCGATATCGACACTTGCGGCCTTACATGTCTCTTTCCAGAGCCTCTGGAGCGTATCAGTGAGATATGGCTTGCCTGAATTTGGGTTGATGAATGAATAGATATTTTGCCGGCTGGAAGGAATAGAAGAAGCAAGGGGCAAGAGAGTTTTCTTGATATTTCTTGCGAGTCCCAAATCCCAGGTCACTTATCCCCCCTATCCGAAATTATGTAACAAGATACTGGAAGGCCTTTTCTTATGTCAAGACAAAAACTCGTTTCTCTCCAGGCAGGACTTGAACTTAGTTTCCAATTATTGAAATGCAGACTCGTCTTTTCTGAAAACCTTGCCGGTCTCTGCTACCTCAATGTGCCCTTCAATGGCATCCTCTATCATTTCAAGCGCCTCTTCTATGGTATCGTCTTGGGAGGCGCACCCCGGCAGGGCCGGGCACTCTATCTTGTAGCCGCCATCCTCTGTGTCAGGATGAAGGACAACGGAATGACAGCAATGGGTGCACGCAGGCGGTTTGTTAGTCTTACTAAGCCCTAGTAACATCATACCACGTCGCCTTGCGGTCGCCGTGTTTTGTGAGATAACCCTTTTTGACCAGCTTCTGTATATGGTCTCTTATGGTCCTTTCATTGGCCTTGATGCTTCCCGCAGCCTGCGACAAAGTGAGCCTTCCTTCGATCTTTGCAAGCTCCAGGAGCTGAAGAGACAGCGGCGGGAGGTCCATAAGGCCAGCGGAACCGTTCTGCCCTATCTTCCTGCCGAGATTATCTTTTTGTGTCTTGAGCACCCGCAGAAAGAACAAGACCCACGGGCTGATATTGTATTGGTCCGAATAAAGCGTCTTTTGGGAGCGCCTGAGCGCAAGATAATAACTCTCTTTATTGGCCTCTATCACCGCCTCAAGGGATGCGTAGGAAACATACAGATACCCCTGCCGCAGGAGCAGCAACATGGTCAGTATCCTAGCAAGCCTGCCGTTTCCGTCCTGAAAGGGATGCACCGCCAGAAAGTGGACGACAAAAGCTGCTATCACAAGCAAGGGATGCAGGTCCTTTTCAGCCAACGTCCCTGTAGTCCATTTCACGAGGTCATTTATCTTCCTCGGCGTTTCGAAGGGCGATGTTGTCTCAAAGATGACCCCGAGGGCCTTTCCGTCAGGGTCGAAGGCCTCCACATTATTAGGCAATTTCTTGTATTCCCCTCTGTGCCAGGCGTCTTTAGTGCTGTATTTGAGTAAGACCGAATGCAGCTGTCTGATATGATTTTCAGTGAGGGTTAGCTCATTGTATGAGGCAAAGACCAGCTCCATAGCCTCGGCATATCCGGCAACCTCTTCTTCATCCCTGGACTGAAAGGAGTGCGCTGAAAGGCCTGACAACAGTCTTTCCACTTCTGCATCGGAAAGCCTTGCGCCCTCAATCCGCGTAGATGAGCCCACTGATTCAATGGTCGCCACCTTGCGCAGTTTGTCCAGGGCGTCCGGCCTGAGAAAACTTAAATATTTCCAGCCCCCCTTGAATTCGTCTATCTCAGCTATCAAATTAAGGATGACGCTGTTAAGCTCGATCTCTGGTTTCATAAATACCATTATAGCTGAAACGTCGATAAATATGTCGATAAATGTCGATAAGAGGGTTCAGAGCTATTATAAAATCATTTGCCTACACAAGAAAAATATAGTGGAATGGGTTAAAGAAGTTAAAATAATAGTACAAATTCACGGCATATCTTTTGGCGGGAGCGTGTGGGAATCGAACCCACCCTTCCAGCTTTTGACCGGAAACACCGGCTTTGAAGGCCGGGCGGGACACCAGAACCCGATGCACTCCCGATGATGTTGCATAATAATATTACTGTATTTTTCAGGTTACTTCAAGCAGAACGGTCTCGCAAAAAGTCCATATGCTGCGTTACGCTGCATCCTTCGTCACTGCGGAGTACAACTAAGTACGCCTCATTCCTCAGAATTTGCGCGCCTTGCCTCTGGAACTTTTTACAAAGCCGTCTATTTTTTTGACTTCTTACGAGTTCGTCAATCATAACTTATGTAATTTGTGACTGGCATATTATTATTCCTTCGAAAATCCTGGCTCATTGCTTGTTTGCTGACAGCTCTTGTCAAAAAAAGGGGGGACCGGAATCCCCCCTTTTTGCTCTTTAGTTCAGTGCTGATTATTTATGCGCTGCTGCCTCAGCCCTTAATTTGGCTGACTCATCTTTTATCTTCTGCAGGGTCTCCTTCATTGGCGCCCAGCCATACCAGTGCATATAGTCCGGGTTCATATGGAAGGCACCCTGGAAGGCCCTCATCCTGTATTCCAGGAACATCACATAGAGGTCCTGTTCAATGGCGCTCTTTGCCTCATAGAACTGCAGCAGGTCCGGAGCGAAGGTCCAGTCAGCAGGCTTTTTGAGTATGTTATCTTTGTAGAGTCCCTGTACTTCGCGGATCGCCTCTGCCATGATCTTGTCGATGTCCTTTACAACCCTGTCTCCTGCATCGAGCTGGGCAGTCGCATAGGATTTGCCGTGGCACTGTGAGCAGATATTGATCATCTTGTCGCGTTCCTGCTGGAACTCCTCTTTGGTAAGGCGTGCTACTCTCCCTGCTTTTACGAGTTCAAGACGCGCAGTAGGAGTGCCTTTTTCATCGAGAACTCCAAGTGCCTGCAAAATAGCCACCCGGTCGTTCATCCAGTCCTTGTCGTCTTCAGGCAGGCGTACTGCGAGGAAGCCCCATGAAGTGAGCACATTATGGTCTCCGTTGCTCATGTGGCAGGTCTGACATGTTGGCGCGCGCTTGCCGCCCTTGCCTTCTA
>Ga0299912_10004911_pt1 | contig 10969 bp, 4 predicted proteins | sample RVTome_2_FD_207667 | JGI IMG/M metagenome (GOLD analysis project Ga0299912, IMG submission 207667) | Soil microbial communities from uranium-contaminated site in the Upper Colorado River Basin, Wyoming, United States - RVT95D214 (version 2) ... | reverse complement strand
TTGGACTGAGCAGGTTGTTGCGGTGGGGCGTGCTGTTCATCCTCCAATCGAATGCCACTTGGGCCCCGTTGGTTGTGTTGCTCGTCACATAGAAGTTCTCCCCGATCCATGACCAGGAATAACCTTGCGCCTCGACGCGGTCCCGCACCGACGAGCCGTCGGAACCGGTGTGCACAGGCCGCGAGCACGTCAAGTCCCCACATTTCGAGCGCGCTCGACCTGCCTCGGGCGTCCGAAACCAGGCCTGTTCCGGATTGACTCCCCTCGATTCCGGGCCATACTGGGATTGGTCCAGGGCAGCTGGACTACCGCGCAGCTTCCATCCTGCCCCCGCCGCACCTCCGCTCGACACCCGGGCAAGCATCCCATCACCCGCGGGCATCGCCGCTCCATCCACTCCAACGGACTGCTGACCGTCGATCCGAGATTCTGGTCTCCACCGGCCAGAGCCTGGAGTTGCACCTCGCTACTGCTGGAATGCGGTGGCCCGTATCGGCGGTCAAGGGGGCGTCTCTGCCGCGCCCTTTCGGGGGGGCCTTTGGTCACTCGAGCGAACCTGCCTGACCCAAGCCTCACCCATCAACCGAAGGTCGCGCGCAGCGTTCGGCGCGCGGGCACCACTTCTCGCCTCGACCCATCCCACCGATCAGCCCACCGCCAGTTGGCCCCATCGTCCTCACCGCGTTGGCGCGCAAGCCTGTCCACAAGCCCCATAGAACTCTCGGCCAAGGCCTCGTCACAAGAGATCACGAACCATCGTTCGGGCAGCTCGGTCGACCGTGATCCATTCCGGAGAGCCGATGCACTTCGCCGGCTCACCCCGGCACACGATTCGCGAAGTCCGTAGGCAAACCCTTCCTGGTGCACAGGAGGTTCCCTCATGAGCAACCTCGATCCGCGAATGGAGAAGATCCTGCGTCACCTGCAGAGCCCGAAAGCAGGTACACGCTTCGAGGCCTGTGAGGAGCTGCGGGTGGCGCCCGCCTTGCCCCCCGAGGCGATTCAAGCTCTGCAGGCCGTCCTCACCGACAAAGCGGCCTCCGTGGCAGACGCAGCCCGTAAAGCCCTCGAGGCCCATACCGGTGGCAGTGCCCCCCGCCAGCCCAGCAATGCGCCATCTCCCGCCGATGTCAACAGCCGCGCAGACGAGGCGGGCATGACCTGCCCGAATTGCGGCGCGGCCGCCGGGAAGACCCTGCTGCGCTGCCATGCCTGCGGCGAGATCTATGACCGGCGTGCCCTCGAGCGGCTCCAGCACCTGGACTACCTGCTGGCGTGGCTTGAAGCGAGGTCCTCTGTGATCGGCGAGCGCCTCACTCGGCAGTTGCAGGCCGCCGCGACTGGCGAGCGCGAGGCGGCCCTGGCTGCCCTCCGCCCCGCACCAGCCCCGGTGGAGCCCGAGAAACGCCCCAGCGAGGTTCTGCCCGTGCCGGTCGTCGCGGTCGAGCCCGCCGTCGCCATTGCGACCCCCATGCCGGCCGCGGCAGCCATTGCGATACCCCCGCAGGTTGCCGTTCCCTCGGCGGAGGCACCTCACCCGGCCCCGCCGCAGCCCAAGTTCGACTGGGCCACCTGGTGGGAGAGGACCTGGAACATCGTCGTATCCGGCGCGCTGCTGCGCGGCCTGCTCTATCTGGGCGCCCTGATGATCGTGGTCTCGGCGGCGGTCCTGGTCGTGCGCTTCTGGGACATCTTCCCCCGGGGAATGCAGCTCGCCTTCATCGCCGCCGTCCCAACATCTTTCTATCTCGCCAGCTGGCTGGTGCGGACCCGATTGAAGTTGCCACAGGCCGGCGGCGTGCTGGCTGGAATCGGGGCACTCTTGCTGGCGGTCGACTTCGTGGCGGTCTTCCAGCTCGGAGGTCTGGCTGGAAAGTTGGACGCCACGGCGTACTGGCTGGGAGCGTCGGTGATCTGCACGGCGGTCTACCTCCTCAGCGCGTGGCGGCTGCCCACGGAGTTCTTCGGCTACATCACGCTCCTCGGGCTCGCCAGTACGTTGTTGGCGTTTGCGCGCTTGCTACATCTTCCACTGGAATGGCAAATCGCCGTCGTCTCCGCCATGGCGCCCCTTATGATCGCAGGCAGTGCGCGGCTGGGCCGAGGATCCGATCGCTGGGTCCATCTTGCGCACGCAGGCAGGCGTCTGGCACATGCCTGGCTTCTGGCCAGCATCGGCCTCGTGGCGTTCGTCCCGGGCCGGGCGGCGCTCGGCCAGATGGCGACGTTTATCCTGGCCTCGCTTGGCTTCGGGCTGCTGGCCTCCAGCTCCGCGCGAGCGCTGTACGCTCACCTCGCGGTGTGGACGTCGATTGGGGCGTGGGCATTCCTCCTGCGGGCGACTGCGCTGCCGGGGGAGTGGTACGCGGTCGTCGTCGGGGCTCTCTCGATCGGCTACACCCTCGCCGGGCGGAGGCTGACGCGTCCCCCAGTCGAGGGCCCGGCGGTGGCCAGGCGCTTCTCGAGGGCGATCGACGTCGCCGGCTGGTCGCTGTTGGGCGCCGGCATTCTCGGAGGCTTTGCAGCCTTGGCGCTCGACTTATGGGCCGGCGTCGCGGCGCTAACGCTGGGCGCGCTGATCTTGTGCTGGCAGTCCCGGCTTCGCAACCAGCCCGTCCTTGGCCTGCTCGGCGGGGGGCTGTTCGTGATCCCGTTCCCTCTCGCCGTTCAGCGCGTCTTGAGCGACCTCGCCGTACCCCAGCCTGAGGTCTGGCTCATGGCCACTTGGGCAGGTCTGGCGCTGGCCTACCTGGGGGTCGGCGTGGCGCTTGGCCGGGCTCCGAAATACGCGGCCTGGTTCTACCTGCTGGCACATGCGCTTGCGATTGGGGCCATCCTTGGGGAGTTGGCCCGGTTCCTATCTACGCAGACCGCAGGATTCGCGGCCCCGACCCTCGCCTCGCTGGGCGGCGTCATCCTGGTCTATGGCGCCTCGGCCGCCCTTCACGACAGCGGTCGTCATCCGGGGCTCTCCGGGCCTCTGGATCCTCTCACCCCACTGCTTCGCCGGACCGTGTTCCTGTGGCCCGTCGGGGCGTTGCTGCCCATCTGGCTGGCGGTTGCGTGGCACGCCAGCGCGCTCCCAGCACATTGGCTGGGCGTTGCGATCGGTACGCTCGCCATCGTCTACGTCGGACTGGGCGTGATCCTTGCCCGCCGCAAGTCCGAATACCACTGGCCACCTGACATCTATGCCCACGTGTTGTGCCTGGCTGGAATCCTGGTGGCCATCGGGGATCGGTGGGCGCTGCTTGCTTCGCTGTACCTGGCGGTTGGCGCGCTCGGCGCGGTGGCCTTCGCGCGCCGCTGGGCATGGCAGGCGACGCTGGCCTCGCTGCTGCTTCTCTGGCCGTTCGAGTTGTCGCTGGAGCTATCGCCCCTGCGTGTCCATGTGTACTCCCTGGCCTATGCCGCTCTGGCATCGGTAGTCTTCGTCCCGCTGGGGAACGCGCTGGGGAAGGCGGGCCGTAGATTCGCTTTTCCCCAGCATGTCATGGGCTACGCGGTCGCGGCGCTTGCCCTGCTCCTGTCTCTTCTGGGCAGGTTCGGCATCTACGCCATGGACCTTCCCTGGGTGGGCGTGGTAACGCCGCTCGTGGTCTCCGCGCTGCTCGCTTATGGTGTCTACCGTTTCCGCGCTGCCCACTTCGCGTGGGCGGCCGTCGGCGTGTTCGCCATCGCCTATGGCCAAGCCCTCACGCTCGTCCATGTTCCGGTGGACCTGTTGGCCTCAGCCTGGATCGTGCTCGCCCTGGTCTACGTGCTGTGTGAGCGAGCCATGGCGCGCGTTCCATCGGCCCATCTTGAAGCGTGGCGGCGGGGCTTTCGGCTGCCTCTGCCACTGGGAGCCGTTGCATCCGGCGCGTTGGGGCTGGTCCTGACCGCACCCGACACCGCAGCCATCTTCGCTGGCACTCTTCGCCCGAGCACCTTCCCCGCGATCCTGGCGCAGGCGCTTGGCCTGGTCGTCTGCCTGCTGTCCGCCCGGCTGTACCGCAGCCGCTGGTTGATGTACGTCGCCGCCGTGCTCAGCTTCTTCCCTTACACGTCGGCCTGGATCGGCTACGGGCCCAACTTCAGCGCGCCGCAGACCGGGTGGATCTGGACCGGCCTGGCGGCGATCCTGCTCGTGGCAGGCTTCGCGCTCGACCGCTCCAAAGAGCGTTACGCGCATGGACCGTACCTGGTGGGCTATCTCCTGGGCCTGCTCGCCATCGGATGGTCCGCTCCCGAGCGCCTGGCCAACATCTACACCCTGGCTGCCTGGCTGGTGCTGCTGATCGCTTCGCAGCTGGTCGTGCACCGGGGGCGGCACCGCTCCTTCGACGATTTCGTGAATTGGATCTGGCGGGATCCTCGAACCATCGCGCACCGGGCCGCGAGCGTGTTGTTCCTCGGGGCCGCCGCCCTCGTCTTTCCGATCGGGCTGACCCAGCTGCTGACCTATCACACTGTCCCCATGGCTTGGCAAGGCCTGGCGCTGGCGCTGACAGCCCCTCTCTACATTGCCGCCGGGCTGGCCCTCCAACGCGCCAAGGCCGAGTACACCTGGCCCCTCTACGGCGTGGGGTATGCCTTGACGGCGATCGGCGCCATGGTCGCCTTCGAGGATCAGGCGCTTGCGATATACGTCCTGGGGATCGATGCCCTGGTCTACGCCGTATCGGCCTACATCTTCCGGCAAGGATCCTGGTTGTACCTCTCTACCGCGCTGGTGCCGGTGATCGCGCTGATCACGCTCAACTACAACGGCCTCCTGAACGCGCTCTGGGTGGCGCCGATCTTCATGGGTCTGGCCTTCGTGTACTTCGGAGCTGGAAGGCTGTTCGATCGGGGCAAGCCAGCCAGAGCACCGGGCGTGACGCAGTACGCGTTGCCCTTCTACGCCATGGGCTACCTGCTGAGCGCCGTTGCGCTGGCCGTGGCAAGCACCGAGAGGGGTCTGGCGTTGGAGATCTACTCCTCGGCCGTCGTCCTGTATGGCCTCGCCGCCTGGAGCTTTCGCGAGCCGCTCTTCCTCTACCCTGCGGTGTGGCTGGCTGGCGTGCCTTACTACCTCGGGATGACGATGACCGGGCTGTCGTCCGACGAGTATGGTCTCGGCTGGCTTCCGCTCATCCTCCTCACCCTGATCCTCGGCCGGGCCGCCTTCCACAAGCAGCCTCTCGGGATCCGGGGTCTCCGGACCTTCTTCGCCGCGCTGCCTCACCCGGCCATGCCGTTCTACCTCTTGGCCTACGGCCTGAGCGTGAGCATGATCTTGCTCTCGCGGGGCAATGTACTAGCCTTGACGCTGGCGCTGACCATCGCCGCCGCCCTCTACTTCGGCTCGGCCGGGTTGTTCCGCCGATCGATCTGGCTCTTCCCGGGCCTCCTGGCGGCTCACGCCGCCCTGGCGACCTTCCTCATGCTGCGACCCTCCGGCCGGCCCGAGGCCTACGCGGCGCTTCCCTTCCTCGGACTCACCTGGGTCGTGGCACTGCTGGGTGAGGGTCTTGCTCGGCGCTTCCCGGTCGCCACGCCGGCACAGCCGAAGGATCGGACTGTCACGCTCCTCGGTCGCGGGCTCAACTTGGGCGTCTGGCCCTTCGTCGATGGGCTTGACCGGCCCTCCTGGTCACAGCCCTTCTTTCTGTTCGCGGTGGTGGACGTCTTTCTGTGGCAGATCGTGGCCCAGCCCGGCCTCGACGTTTCGGTCTTCACAGCTTGCGGATTTGCCGTGCTCCTCGGACTGCTGGCCATGCGATGGAGCGATCCTGTTCTCGCCCATGTCTCGCTGGCGTTCGCCGCCGTGGCGGTGGCCGATCGGGCGCGCTGGAACGGGATGGCTTTCCCCTATGGCCTCGCCTGGCTCGGTGGGCTGGGCTTTGCCTTCTACCTGCTTGCCCGGATCGTCGAGCTGGTCGTAAGTCGCGCCAAGCAGGGAACGGCCATGCTGGAGGTGTGGCGGGGTCCGCTGACGAACCTGGCCGTAATTCTGACAAGTGTGGCGGTCGTCGGGACGCTGCCATGGATCGCCACCTACCCTCGCGCCTTCGTCGCCGCACTGGCGTTCTGCGGCGCACTCTATCTGGCGATCGCCTACCGAGGCCGTTACGCGCGTCTGGGCTATCTCGGGCTGGCCATGTTGGAGCTGGCGTGGATCCTGGCGCTCTTGGACCGCGGCATCCAACAGCCGCAGCTGTACGCCATCCCATCGGGCTTGTACTTCAGCGCCGTGGGCACCCTGGAGGTTCGCCAGGGCCGCAAGTCCTTCGGCTCCCTGCTCGAGGCATTTGGGCTGTGCGTGCTGGTCATCACCGCCTTCATCCAATCGCTCAACGGTGCGGCCGGGTTCCCGTACTTTGTGCTGTTGCTGGCCGAGGGGCTGGCCATCATATGGTGGGGCGCGGCGCAGCGCCGCAAGGTGCCCTTCCTCATCGGCCTGGCGGCCAGCGTGCTGAACGTGATCGCCCAGGTGGTTGTGCTCGTCAACGTCTACCAGGTGGAGCGCTGGGTGATCGTGCTGGCCGCCGGCCTGCTTCTGGTCTCCTTGGCCGTGTTCGTCGAGCGCAAGCGGGAGCAGATCATCAGCGCGGCCAGGGAGTGGCGTGATGCTCTGGAGGCCTGGGGCTGAGGGGTTCGGGAAGGCGTGGCCAGACACCCGGGCGGTCGTTGGGATCCTCGTCGCAACCACAGCGCGGTGAGGTCCGGGGTGAGGTGGGCATGACGGCGCAGACGGATGGCGGAGCACGGGCAGCAAGCACCGTACCTTCTAGTGGACAGGCGCGCAAGGAGCGCTCCGTTCGCTGGGTCTACCTCTGGCTTCTCTTCTCCTCGCTCCTCACCGTCCCATGGATGGTCTGGAACCTCCGCCAATTGGAGGCCCGTTCCGAGGAGCCGGTGCAACCCTGGACGGGGAGCGAACCCGCCTGGTCGCCTGACGGGCAGTCGATCGCCTTCGTTTCTGACCGAACGGGGTGGAAGACGCTTTACGTCATGAATGCCGATGGGACCGCGCCTCGGGCGGTGCTGCGGGCAGAGTATGCGATCGACTATGACCCGGACTGGTCACCCGACGGCCGCCAGATCGCCTATTCCTCCAATCGGAGGGGCAACTTCGAGATCTATGTGGCGGACCTGGATACCGGCATCTCCCGCAGGCTCACGCAAGACCAGTCCAACGACGAGAACCCCTCCTGGTCGCCCGATGGGCGTCGCATCGCCTTCTGGTCGAATCGCAGAGGGAATAGAGCCGTCTTCGTGATGAATGCCGATGGAAGCAGCGTCCGCAATCTGACGAACCTACGGGCCAACAACTATTGGGCGGACTGGTTCCCGGACGGGGAGTCGCTCGCCTTCACCTCAGACCGGAACGGGGACGAGGACATCTACCTGATGGATCGGGATGGCGGGAGCGAACGCCAGCTCACCCTCGGGGAGTACGACGAGAGTTGGCCGCGATGGTCGCCCGACGGACGATTGCTGATGTACACCACCTATCTGCATGGTCATGCCGAGATCGCGCTGCTGGCGATGGAGAACGGGACCCCTAGGCCCTTGCCGCCCACCCGGGTGGAAGGTCACAGCGCGGCGTGGTCACCGGACGGGGAGTCGATCGTATTCTCCGCGCCCTGGGGGGACGAGACGGGACTATTCGTGATGAAGCGTGATGGAACCGGGATTCGAAACCTGTCTGCGGTTGCGACCGATGCTGAGAGACCCGCCGTGGCCGTCCACTCAATCGAGTATGTGGCAGGCGTCGCCCGGCCGGCGGTGCTCCTGCTCTTGCTGCTTGTCCCATTAGGCTCGCGCTTGGTATACGTCCGCCGGCATGCCCAACAGGCCGTACTGTTGGGCGTGGTTCGCGTGGGCTCCACCGTCCTGCTGATGGGCCTGACGCGAGGGGCACTGGTCGGGCCGTGGATCATCATCAACGGCGGTTTGTGGATCTTTGGCACCGCCTGGGGTCTAGGGCAGATCGGACGCGGCGACTGCTGGCTGATGCGGCGCAGGGGAGAGATCTCCGAGCTGCCACGGCCCTGGGCGGCGCGGCGGGTAGCAGAGCTCGGGACGGCGACCTTGGACGAGGCGCCAATCCGCACGCAGGCGGGCGCCTCGGATGTGGAGGCGCTGCGCGCCGCCTTCCGGGCGGGCTCGCCCGAGGAGCGCAAGCGGGCTATCGAAGCGCTTAAGACTATGGGCGAGATCGAGGAGTTCTAGGAGGTCGGCAATGAACGAGTCCAATGCTGCCCCGACCAAGCTCTGGGCGTATGTGGCTGTCGTGGTCGGGGCGGTCCTTCTCCTCCTGGGCGTGGGAACGGCCATTGGCTACCTGGGGCTGCCGTTCCTTGAGCTTGGCGAGTACCTCCTGGCCTCTCAACTCGGCCAGATGGCCGGGATCTTCCTGGGACTGCTGTGCGGCTCGCTGGCGGTCGCGCACGGCGTCGCCTCGATTCGTCGGCGCAAGTCGCGGACGCTGACCCTGGCGCCGATCCACGTCTTTGCCATTGTCTTTGCCGTAGTCTTGGGCCTGGGGAGCCTCGTCCTGACATTCGGCGTCGCCGAGGAGTTCCTGTTCCCGCCTCTGTTTGCCCTCGGCGCGGCGCTGCCCACGGTGGCGGTCCTTGCCTGGGCGCTGAGAAGGCTCGGATGGCCGATCACCTGGAGGCAGGGAGCTCTCGCCCTCGTCGCCGGCGCCACGCTGTCGTTGTTCCTTGCCATCATCCTGGAGACTGCGCTTCCGATCTTGGCCTCGATGCTGATCGATCCGCTGGGCATTCTGGCGGAGAGCTTCGGCGACGCGCTCTCGTCAGGCGGCCCCTTGGATCGGCTCTTGTATTCGCCGGCGGTAATCGTGTTTCTGGCATTCATCGCCGTGGAGGCCCCGCTGCCGGAGGAGTTGACCAAGGCACTGGGACTGACGCTCTTCGGCCGGAAACGCATCACGCAGGCCGGGCAGGCCTTTGCGGTCGGCATGGCCTGCGGCGCCGGCTTCGCCATCGTGGAGAATATGCTCTACGAGGGATTGTACGCGCAGACGGAGGGTTGGAGCTGGGCGGGAATCACCCTGCTGCGAGCGATTGGCTCCGTGCTGCATCCCCTCTGCACGGGCCTCGTTGCCCTCGGGTGGTTTCGGATGCGCGAGTCGGGCGGCATGGCGCTGTTGAAGAGCTACCTGCTGGCGGTGGGCCTGCACACGTTGTGGAATGGCGGCTTCCTGCCGTTCGTGTATTTGACCGGATTGGACTACGTAACGGAGTTCGATGCCTCGGTGTCGCTCTTTGGGCTGGCCGAGGAGGCTCTGCTGGTCGTGTTCTTGCTGGCCCTCTCGGTCGGGCTGTGGTGGTACCTCGGCCGCCTGACCTTGACCCTGGGGTCCAAGGCCGAGGCCGCGCCCGCGCCCGAGCCCGCGGCCGTTACCCCCCGGGCGCTGGCGGTGTGGGCCGGAGCTTGCCTGCTGGTGATCGTCCCCGTCGGCGCGGCGCTGGGCCCCGCGTGGCGGCAGATCCAGGCGGTCCTGTTCGGAGGCCCGTGAACAAAAGCCGGAGGTTGTGCGCCTGCCGGCGTTGAAGCTCGGGCGCCCTCTCGTTCCTATTCCACATTGCACGGGTGCCCGCGCGGCCGCAGGACGGTCGAGGGGGCGCACCAGGTGATGGACCGGTTCATCTCTTGCCAGAAGGACCCACGCCTCCCCGAGGTGTCGGAGCCAGATATCGCACGATCATCGACCGGGTGGGCATTCCACAACGACACGGGACGTAACTTGAGACCTATGCCCCAGTGGGTCGAGCAGATCGGTTGCCTCGAAGGGAGCGATGCGCCTGAGAGGGGCGGGGTGGACAAGATCGGAGAGCGAAGCGTTGAGTGGAGCTGAGCGAAGCCGAGAACGAGAGATCGGGGAGCACCTCCTCCCACGCGATCTTGCCTTCGCTCACCCCGGCCGGGCGAACACCACGACGAAGTAGCCGCCGTGATCGCTTTCCGCGTCGTAGATGTACCCGACCCCGAACTGCGTGTAGTTCGGGCTGAGCAAATTGTTGCGGTGGGGCGTGCTGTTCATCCACCAATCGAATGCCACTTGGGCCCCGTTAGCTGTGTTGCCGGTGACGTAGAAGTTCTCCCCGATCCATGACCAGGAATAACCTTGCGCCTCGACCCGGTCGCGCACTGACGAGCCGTCCGACCCGGTGTGCGAGGTGAAGTGGTTGCAGGCCATGTCGGCCGCTTGCACGCGCGCCGCGGCGGTCAGCCGGCTATTGAGCGCGTAGTCCGCCAATCCCCGGAGGTCGCGTTCTGCGTTGATCAGCTCGGCCACCTGGCCTTCCACGCCGGCATTGGCGGAGGCGCTGCAGGTCGAGGGTGTAGGCGCAGTCGTAGGAGTGTCGGAGGCGCCTCCCTCGGTCGGCTGGCTTTCGGGGCTAGATGCCGCGGTGGACTCAGAGGACGAGGCCGTCTGGGTGGCGGTCCTCGTCGGGGTGCGCGTAGCCGAACGGGTCACGGTCGGCGTGCGGGTGGCGGGCGGCACAGGAGTGCGTGTCAACGTCGCCGAGGGGGTGGAGGTGGTCGAAGACGTCGGCGTGAGGCTCTCGGTTGAGGTTGGCGTCTCGGTCGGGGTGTCGGTGGGCGTCGAGGTCGACGATGGGGTGGCCGTCAGCGAAGGGGGCGCGGTGGGCGAGGGCATCTCAATCGCTGCGACGAAGTCGGCTGGCATGGGCTGGAATGGCGTCGGAGAGGGTCTGAGATCGACCGACGTCGGTTGGGGGGCCATCGGTGAGGCTGCGAGGCCGGTGTACGCCAGGAGGCCCTGCGCCGCCTCCTCCAGCGTGGATAGCGTGCCGAGTCCCATCGCCTCGGCGGCGAGGACCAGGCCGAAGAAGGTGATGGCGAAGACGACCGGCAGCAGGACGAGGCCGAGCAGGACCGTCCCACACGGGACGCCCCGGCCGCGGCGGCGGTGTGGCATACGCCATTGTGGTCGCCGGGTGGG
>Ga0299912_10004909_pt1 | contig 10970 bp, 10 predicted proteins | sample RVTome_2_FD_207667 | JGI IMG/M metagenome (GOLD analysis project Ga0299912, IMG submission 207667) | Soil microbial communities from uranium-contaminated site in the Upper Colorado River Basin, Wyoming, United States - RVT95D214 (version 2) ... | reverse complement strand
CTGCTGTGAGATACACTGTAATAATAGACGAGCGCCTGGAGAAAAATTCGCTTACGCGTCAAAAACTGCGTTTTTCTTGAGATGGTTTCTTTCTATGTGTTCGAGTTTTGGCTAATCGGCACGAAATCGCCGTTTTTTGTGCGCCAAAATATCTGTAAAAGTGCCCCGGAGCATTGAAATTCGAGCGGTTTTTTAGTACCATAAAATAAGAGCGTAATAGGAAAAGGCTTTCCGAAAAGACTCACATGGGAAAAGCCGGGAAAATTGTTGGAGGACATATCATGATAAGTCGCAGGTCTTTATTTCTTTTATTGGTTTCGGTTTCTTGCTTTTCAGCGATACTGCTGGTCTGCATAGGAGCCCGGCGGCCTTCTGCGGTTCACAAACCGCCGCTTCCTGAGCAGGTTCTGACCGGCCGGGATACCCGGTATCGAACTCGTAAACCAGAACGATTAGATAAGATCAGAGTTCCGGCGGATGTTTCTCTCGACCTGGTGAATTCTTCGAAACCGGGAGGTCCGGTGATGATCCTTATCTCTGCATCGTCGCAGATTCCTGTTGGTTCGGGGATTCTTAAGTTGAAAATACCGCAGATCGGTGGAATTCCCGCCGAGACACAGGTGCTCTGGTCGAAGGCTCCCTCGGATTTCGTTGCTGAGACAGTTGAGTACACGATTGATAGCTTACCGGCGGGCCAGTACCATTTCATCGCAATTTTCGAATTTACGCCGGACAGTAAGAATGCCGGGGAGCTTTTCACTTCGAAGTCGCTGTATCTGGACGTCAGGCCCACGAAAATTCTTTCTTCCAATATATCCTTTAATCAGATCAAGCGGGTGGAGCTTCGGAAGGAATTAGAACATCGCGTCCTTATGGATTTGAAGCAGAACTCGTCAGCCATAGGTATGAAAACGGTAGCTCGGGAAGTTATGACGGCGGAGAATCTTGATCCTGACGTCTTAGCAAGCAGGATTGCAGAGCTAAAAGTTTCTGATCCGGAAGTTGCCCGGAGGATTATGGAATTGAACCAGATTAAGGCAGTACCGGGGGTAGGCTTTGACACCATAGATACAAATGAAAAAATCCAACAGGCATTTGAAGATGTGGTCTACGTTCCTGAGGGACTTCAGGATTAACAAGACAGTAGCGGATAACAAGCAAAGGTTGTCTGCTTATAATGAGGATGTGAACCATGACAAAATCATTTACTAATTTAAGATCACTTGTTGTACTTGTACTAGCGTTAGCTTTGGCACCGGTGGATGCCAGTGCTCAACCAGACCTAAGCCTTGAATCTATGAGTGTCCAGGGGATAAACGTTGGCTACACATACCAACCAGGTGACAAAGTCGTTATGTCATTTTGGGTTCGTAACATCGGCAACCAACATTCAGATAGCTACAGCCTCGACTTTTATGCATACTCATCGTATGAATACATTGGCATAGGTTCCAGCAATAGCTTCGAGGGTTTGAGCCCGGGGGAACAGGATTTACAAGGTGCATGGTGTTACCTTCCCGGCGACATTCCTCCAGGCGATTATAGTGTCCATGGAGTGCTCAATTGTTCAAACGATGTTGACACTACTAACAACACAGGAGATTACAGTAGCATTACGGTCATTGGACCGGATCCACAAAACCTACAGATTCAGTCTGTCGATACTGTTGATGGCATTTACCAACCTGGTGACCCGATAATAGTAAGTGTAAGTATTCAAAATCTGGGTGGCGCCAGTACTGACAATTATACGATTGATTACTATGTGTCGACTGATACCGTAATCACGGTTGACGATCATAAGATCAAGAGCCTAAGTCATGCCAGCCTGATGATGCCTGACGAATATGACAGCTTTGATACAACCTGTCAACTCCCCGCCGATATCTCTTTGGGTAAGTATTATATTGGGATAATAATCACTTATCCAGATGGCGGTGACTCCGAAAATGTAGCCTTTGACTCTACACCTATTTACATAGGTGTGCCCGCAGATTTGGCGATCCAATCCGTAGATGCCACAAATGGGACCTACTCACCATGTGATCAAATCGTAGTCCAAAGCCTTATTGAGAATGTCGGTCAGCAAACTTCAGACAACTATAGTATTGATTACTACGCATCGACGGACAGCATCATCACGACCACCGATTATAAAATAGGTCATACGGACCAATCCGGGTTGTCCGCGGGTGAGCAACACAATTTCGATACGACCTGTCAATTCCCGCTCAATATTTCTATGGGCAACTATTACATTGGAGTGATAGTCGCTTGCTCCAATGACATCGACGCAGAGAACGATGTCATGTACGATGGCGGCACGATAAGAATTATACTGCCTCTCGACAGCGTTAGTGGCCGGTTGAAATACCAGGACAGAGACGGCGGGGAATATCCCATACGGTACGCTCTTGTCAAGATATGTGACGGCAACACTGACCAGTTGCTCGAAGAGACATATACGGACGGCAATGGAAATTATAGTGTCAGAGTGGCAAATGATGGCCAATCTGTTCAGGATATTTACGTCAATGTCTACACCGAAGGAGTCAGCGGAGCTTATCCGGATGCCATGAGCAAGATCTGTAGTGTAAGAGATGATATCTTCCATGAAATCTATTATTTGAAAAGCGATCTCTATCCAAATCCTCAAGATGCATCAGTAGTAATCAATATGACAGCACATGGCGACAGCGGAGAATTTATGGTCTATGATTCGATCGTAGAAGGCTTCGAAAAGGCATGGGAATTTTTCGACATTGAGCTCAGTGAAGTCTGTGCATACTGGCCCTGCGAGGAAGACATGTCGTATTACGATCCGTGCGACTGGGGAATTTATATCGCTCAGGAGGACCGCGGCGACCGGGACGTGGTTATGCATGAGTACGGTCACTATATTTCACAAACATACCATTTTGCCCAGGGTGCCGTCGGTGACAGTGCGATGCACATTTGGAATGCCGACCTGCGACGCTTCCCGGAAGTAAATCGCACCGATGAAGAAGCGAGGAATCTGGCCTTCCGCGAAGCCTGGGCTTCGCTGTTCAGCATTGCGACACAGTACGGGGACACCGGTTATCCGTATGCCGGCGACACAAAGTACCAGGACATGGATGAGGGCAGCGGCGAGGTTTTCGAGATCGATCTTGAAAGAGACAGAGGCAGTCGATACTCGCCGGGCGAATTTTACGAAAATATGAACTGCTGTGCGCTGTGGGATATTTTTGACGATGAAAGCGTTGGCGACATCTATCTTGATTTGCTCAGCGACCTGTCCCTTTCCATGATTTGGACCGTGTCGCGCGATTATCGACCCGATGATATTATAGATTTCTGGGAGAGCTGGTTCACAAGTTACGAGTTCGAGCGTCAGATGAAGTATATCTTCCGGGCGCATAACATGCCGTTCGCCAGGCCGGAGAAGCCCGTTACGCCTGCTCCTAATTCTCCCCCCGTTGCCGACGCAGGTCCGGACCAGACAGTTGACCATGTTCATGCAGGAGGGGCTCAGGTATATTTTGATGGTTCGGGATCTTATGATCCTGATGGTGATGATTTGACATACGAATGGCGGAATGCTGGGCATGTGATGAGTAAAAACGTAACAACCATTCGTACGATGCCACCAGGTACAACAACGATTACTTTGGCTGTTTCTGATGGTCAGGAGTATGGTTATGATACCGTAGTAATAACGGTAGTCCCCACCGATCCTAATACGTGGATCACGGAATAGTAGAAGTTTGCTGAATCTTGTCACATAGCTGGTCGCGGGAATCGCGTGGTGCTTTGATTGCTTATTGTCCTGAGGCCGGGCTTGCTAAAAGGGGCAGGCTTTTCGCGGGAATGACTGTGCGGCTCAAGAACTAATTCCGATTGGTATAATACAAAAGACAACTGCCAGGTTGTTGTTATTACCTATCAGGTCGGCGAGAGCTCTTTCTTCAAATCCTTTTCGAGGCTGGTCAGAATTTCCGCAAGACATTTATCGAGGGCTTCGACGAGGGCTTCAGGTGTGTTGGATTGCAGTGGACAAGAGGCCTTGTATGTTTCTCCGAAGACTACCGATTCGGTGGTTTGATCGTTGGCGATGAGAAAGGCACGCAATTCCATAACGGCACTCGGTGAAGATTTGTCGCGAACATCGGTATAAAGGGCGGTAATGTTGGCCTCAAGTGTATGTGTGGATTCGAGCTGGCTGCCGGGCACGAGGACTCTTTCACAGACTCCCGAGCGGCACAGCCAATGCCGGGTTTTTTCACTCACCATGACGGCCGGCGAGACCAGAAATTGATTATAGAAGTCGGACTCATACTCATGCTCACCCCTGCGGTAGACGAAACCTTTACCGGCATAAGCCGAGTCGATAGTAAAGCGGCGTACGTCGATTGTGGCATGACTTTCAGCTTCTCCGGGCTCCGGCTGCCGGGTTGCATCGAGGATATACGTGCGTTTGCTGTAAGACATCCGGCCGCAGCCCGTGAGCAGTATTGAGAACACAATAAAAGTCGAGTAAACGTACATTTTGGACCATCTACCGTTCATTTCAACGCCTCCGATTTGGATGGTGGTTGGCTGAGCAACAGTTCCGAGGGAAGTTCCTTCAGGCTGGCGGTCAGGTCTTTGATGTTATCTGATATTTCCCTGAAGTTGGCCAGTATGATTTCCAGTTCCGGCCTTTCATTTGCGATGAGCTTGTCTATACGAGACAATGCACTATTAATTCGAGCGATCATATCGGGAATATTGCTCTGTGTTGCAGTCGGGCTGGCGAGCAGCTTTTGCAGGTTCTCGTTTGTCTGGCGGACCTCGGCGATGAAACTTTGAAGCTGCTGGCTAAGCTCGGGCACGTTGGCGTCAACGACGGTCCGGTCCAGGGAAGTGAGTACCTGATTGGCAGATGCGCTGAGCGTTTCGGTGTCAAGAGCGCTGACTTTGAGACGGGCTTCGCTCAAGAGGCCTATAGCTTGCTGACTCAATTCACCCACATTGGCGTCGGTGATAGCCTTATCGAGAGAGTCCAGGACTTTCTCCACATCTATTTTCCGGAGCATATCAAGAACATTATTGACGGATTCTCTCAAAGTGGTCATATCGCTTGGGGCCGAAGGAATGTAAATATACTTGGGCTTCCATTCTATCTCGAACGCAGGGAATTCCTTAGGATCGAAGTAATCGGCTTGGAGGTAGGACTGACCGGTAAGTAAGTTTGAGGTGATTTGAAAACGCAGGCCACGAGCAACCATCTGCAACAGCAGAGCATTCGCCTGTTCCAGATTGAGGCCTTGCCAACTTTCCCGAGGTGCAGAACCCACGACTACGACGCATAGGCCGTATTTGGTGGTCTGTTGGATACTTTGTACCATGTCTCCGTATATCTTGCTGACGAAAGCGATATTCTCGACCTTGCCGATATTAACGCCTCTCAACTCAATGGGCGAACCTACGTTCAGGCCGCTTATGGGTTCAGTGAAATAGGTTTCGAAATATATTTTCTCCTGAGCGAAGAGCCCTGCGCCGAAAACCACGGCTGCGCCGAAAATCAGGGCAATCGCGAGAATAACAAATACTCCTATCTTGAAGTAGTTCGGTTTCATGCTCATCTAATCAACCCATCCAATTATATTTTTGGCCAGGAACGAGGTCATACGCCTCGCCCACGTCTTGTGTTAAAAAACATTTACGCCTGACGATTAAAAAACTGCCGGACCCACGGATTATCGCTGTGATCGCGCAGTTCGGCCGGTTTTCCGGTTGCAATGATTGTCTTAGTTTCCTTATCGAGCATGACGACTCTATCGGCAACGGTGAAAATACTCGACAGTTCATGTGTTACTATTACGAAGGTAATTCTTAAGCTGTGCGACAGCTCCAGAATCAGCTTATCGAGTTGGGCCGAAGTGATTGGATCGAGGCCGGCCGAGGGCTCATCAAGGAACAACACCTTTGGGTCCAGGCTGAGGGCCCTTGCGATAGCAGCCCTTTTTCTCATTCCACCGCTAAGCTCAGCGGGCATTTTATGGGTTGCGTTACCAAGACCTACGATTTTGAGCTTCATCCGGGCAATCATCTCCATCGCATCCTTAGGCAGGTCGGTGAATTCTTCGAGGGCCAGGCAGATGTTCTCCATCAGATTCATGGATCCGAAGAGCGCGCCGTTCTGGTAAGCGACGCCAATCTTTCTGAGGACGCCGAGCCGGTCGGAGCCCTGGGCGGTAATGATATCCGTGCCGTCGATGAGCACACTGCCGCCCAGTGGTTGCAACAGGCCGATCATGTGTTTGAGCAGCGTGCTCTTGCCGCATCCGGAACCGCCAAGGATGGTGAAGATTTCACCGGTCAGTATCTCGAAATCAATGTTCCTCAGTACGATGTTGTTGTTGTAGCCGATCGTGAGGTCTTTGACTCGAATTACAGGTTTAGCTTCCGGGCTCATTTTTTACTCAAATATTTAGGAAGTAATAAAGGACGGCAAAAGCACCGTCGGCCACCACGATGGCAACAATGCCGCTCACAACCGCGCGGGTGGCCGAATCTCCGACGGCGCTGGGTCCGGCGCCGGTCTGGATGCCTCGCAGGCACCCGATACCGGCAATCAATGCTCCAAAAACGAAGGTCTTGGCCAGACCTCCTAACAGATCGGTCATAGTGGCCGCCTGCTGGATCCGATGCAGATAGGTCACCGGCGGAGAGCCAAAAAACGACATCACAACGCCACAACCGATCAGACCGAAAAGGTTGTTGAACATAGTCAGCAGCGGGACCACACAGATGGCGGCGATAAGCCTGGGGACCACGAGGAACCGGACGGGATCCATGCCCATGGTGGTTAGGGCATCGATTTCTTCGTTGATCTTCATAGTTCCGATCTCGGCGGCAAAGGCCGAGCCGCTGCGACTGGCCAGAACGAACGCAGTAATCAGGGGACCGAGTTCACGAAACAAGGCTAAACAGACAAGATCCGTGACGAAGACTTGTGCACCGAACTTCTGCATGGCGACAGCGGATTGAAATGCCAGAATCAACCCAATCAGAAAGCCCAGCAGGGCAGTGATACCAACAGCGTTTGCACCGGCCTTTTCGGCGATAAGAAAGGTATCGCGCCAGCGGAGAGTGCGGGGGTGAATCAAGGTGGTCAGCAGCTTGATGAAGGCTTCGCCGATAAAGCTGATCTGGGCTTTGACAGCCTGGAGCCAATGAGTGGTTTTTTTGCCTAAACTTTCGATCCGTTGAGCAAGCGATGCGCGTTTTGGCGGCGGCTCGGCGGCCTGTCCCGGATCGAAGAGTTTCAAGAGTGGCTGAAAGTCAGGGCTCAGGCCGGTTATTTGGATTCGGCGGTTGTTCTGCTTCTGTGTTTGCGTGAGCTCTAACAAAAGGCCGATTCCGGCGCCGTCACAGTACTCGATTTTCGAGGCATCGACGAGTAGCTCCCGGGGTTTTGTCCCGGCGATAGTCTTGATGATCTTTCGCCAGAGTGAGCCTGTGGTTTCGACGTCCAGACGGCCTTTTATGACAAGGCGCAGCCGGTCTTCGTCGAGTTTTTCCCAATCCACGGAGGCCGTATTACTATTGTCCATAATGTCTGCCCGCTGGGATTTACTATTTAAGACGCTTAGAATTATTCCTGAATATACCGAGCTCTATGAAAAACTTGGGAAGAAAAAACTTTTCCTGCCTTATATTATATCATATTATCGGAAAAACTACTAATTAGTCACTTTTTTTCTCCTTTACATTATATTATCAAACTATAAATGGGCATAGTTCGAAATCGGATAACACTTTTCTGAACCAGGCGTACCGCTGTGTTGCTCATAACTTCTTTTGCAACAGATTTTTATAAGTATTTATGGCCATTGCACCACCTTGAAAAATGTTACCCTTGAACATGTCAGATTAAGCCAGGCTCAGAAATGCAAAATTTATCGCCAAACAATTTGGTATGTTTTATTGCCCCGGATTTAACAATTAGTGACTGGAAAATGAACCGGATTTTTATAGTATATAGCTGATTGAAACCAATCAAGCCGATCGGTCGGCGGATTCTAATGAATTTAGGGGCTTGTTAGATCATGTATGAGCTACATTCCGGTATATATATTTGCATTTTCAATTACCCCATATACGGAGAACGGTTATGTATACAAGGAAAATGACGGTTGTTGTTTCGATTCTAACGGCAGCTATTTGCGGGTGCACAACGACGCAGAAGGCCCCAGCCGGGCGGTCTCAGGGTGAGATGGCACCCGTGTTTGACGCCTCTCGGGTGCTTCCGAAAGAGATTCTTCGGGGGCCAAACTACCAGATTGCCGAACATGTCCCAGTGGAGGAGTATCAATACGTGTTCACGGTTAATTCGGACTTCGGCACTATCACCGCGCGGGGGCGGGATATGCTTGACCTGCGTCTGCGCGAGTTGAAATCGATTAAAGCCGCCCAGGAGTTAAGCAAGGATCCGCTTCTTGTCGATGGCATCCTCACCCCGCTGAAAGACACGGAGAAAGGATTGAAGCTCATCATCACCGAGCCACTCGAATCACTCGAGCGTGCCCCCAAAGGTTTTGACCTCATGGTCAATCAGTATATCGATCCGGCAGACCGGCGGGCGGGCTCTCCCGATCGCCGGAAGCTGGCCACCGAACTCGATTGTGATCCTGAGACGGCCAATCCCGTGCTGAAGAAGCTGCTCGACGAAATGACGCTCAAACTGTTTGGTGGAAGCCTTCTTACGCAAGCCGCCATGTCTTTCGTCCCCGGCTTGAGCGTACCTGCCACGACAGCACAGATGAAAGAGATTATCGCCAAAAGCCCGCCGAGCGCAATCAATGACGAACTCGATGGGGAGCTTGAGGCCGCCGGTGTCGAAAAATCTATCCGATCTCGATTCCACTACTCGACCGCGTTCACAACCATGCAGCGTCTACAACTCATAGACCAATTCAGGGCCCTGGAGGGCGTCCAAAATCGGGCAGCTCTCATCGAGGGTGCAGCGGAGGCACACACCGAGGTCGGTGCTCTCTGCTGCATCCGTGAGGGCATGATGCTGGTTGACATTCGGGAAAGAAAACCAATCCGGCAACTGAAGTTTATCGGATTGCCATTAGCAGTGCTCGACAATGGAACATATGTCCTTGTCTGCCCGTACGATTACGTCACCAACACCCGGGAGGTGGTTGACAGTGTAGGTGAATACCGGTCGTCCAATCCGAACGTCACTACGGTGCTCGTAACCGCCGGACGAGTGTCACCGGCCGCACGTAAAACGATGGAGTCAGCCGGCATCAGGATCGTAGAGGAAGGAACGCCTGACTGGTGATTGGGCGGAACATGAGATTCGGCTTTGAGGATTTTCGGGCCCAAAAATCCAGCCTGGAGTATACGCCATTTCGCATTGCGTGTTGCGTATGTCATGGCGAAATCGTGGCGAAATCGTGGCGAATTGGCGATTAGCTGCGAGTCATAAGGTTGCGGATTGCAAAAGTCGATTGCAGTTGTTATCATACGGGCCATTTACAATGGATAATATGAATTAAGAATGAGACTTTTCGCAAATGATAAAAACGCAGGAGATAAATATCAAGACAAAAGGCAACTGCGAAGTCGTTAATATTACCGAGCAGGTCGGCAGGGCGGTGGCGCGGTCGGATATCAGCGATGGTGCCGTGACGGTTTTCAATATCGGCTCGACGGCGGGAATTACGACGACCGAATATGAGCCGGGACTGGCGAACTACGATTTAAAGGCGGCGTTCGAGAAGATCGCCCCGGAGAACGGCAGGTACGAGCACGAAGAGACCTGGCATGATGATAACGGTCACGCCCACGTGCGGGCTTCGCTGCTGGGGCCTTCGCTGAGCGTGCCAATCGTTGCCGGCCGGCTCACACTCGGGACCTGGCAGCAAATCATCCTCGTCGATTTCGACACCAGAGCTCGAACCAGAACCATCATCTGTCAAATCATCGGAGAATAATACAATCGACTTTCAAGCCATACTTTTCGACCTGGACGGCACGTTGCTGGACACACTGGCCGATATTGCCTGTGCCGCGAACGCGGGGCTCAAAGCATTGGGCTTTCCGACGCATCCTATTGAAAGTTACCGGCGTTTTGTCGGCGACGGCGCGGGTTGCCTGGCCCGGCGGGCTCTGCCCGAAGACCACCAGGATGACGGTACGGTAGAACGCTGCAGGGAAGTTATCAGGGCCGAATACGCAAAATGCTGGGCGGACAATACAAAGCCGTATCCCGGCGTCCCGGAATTGCTGGCCGAGCTGCAGGCACGCGGCGTTCCGATGGCCGTGCTGTCTAACAAGCCTCATGATGCTACTCGATCCGTAGTCGAGGGGTATTTCAAGGACTGTCATTTCCAGGTCGTTCGCGGTGCTTTGCCGTCGGTTCCCATCAAGCCCGATCCAGCCGGGGCGCTTCAGATCGCCGAGGAGCTCGACATTATGCCCGGACGTTTTGTCTATCTCGGCGATACGGACACCGATATGCGCACGGCCGTTGCTGCAGGCATGTTCCCCGCCGGGGCCCTCTGGGGTTTCCGCACCGCCGAGGAACTGACCGCAAACGGAGCGAAGATCCTGCTAAAACTGCCGCAGGATCTTCTGACTCTCCTAAACGGGCGTTAAAGACAAAGGAAGGTAAAAAAGAAGGTAAAATCAGCGGATAAGGCTTTATGTACAGCTTCAATCCTGCCATCGCATCCAAAATAGCCAAGCAGCTTTCTGATATTCTGAACAGATGCTATCATAAGATTCTGTATTTGCACCTTTGCTATGCCCCTGAAGCGGGCACGCTTGTAGCCATGATTGTTGGAAGCATCGGCGAATGAGCCTTCGGCTCTGTATTTTCGTCTGCCTAAAAGATGGTGATGCTCATGCCTGCTCAAACATCTATCTGCCCATTCGATATATTCGTCATCGATATTTCGCACTGCCGAGAAACTGACCGCAAACGGAGC
>Ga0299912_10004908_pt1 | contig 10970 bp, 12 predicted proteins | sample RVTome_2_FD_207667 | JGI IMG/M metagenome (GOLD analysis project Ga0299912, IMG submission 207667) | Soil microbial communities from uranium-contaminated site in the Upper Colorado River Basin, Wyoming, United States - RVT95D214 (version 2) ... | reverse complement strand
GTATCAAGATATTGGGATCTAGGCTGTAGTTGTAGCAAAGAATATTTCGCCCTTAGATTCACTTGTGTAAGTGTCTATGTATATCACAGCAGAAATATATTTGTCAAGCAGCAGCCGACTCCGGTTCTGTTCAATTTTGGTGTCAATGGGTTTATAATACCCCTAGCAATAAAGCAAGGGGCGTAAATTTATGCGACAAAGATTTCTCAATCCCACAGTCATTACTGGTTATGCCTCAATTATATTTTCGCTCATTCCCTTTTTTGAGGAGGGGGCGAAAATGAACATAACCACTTGGATATTAGCTATTTTAACTGGTATTACTGCATGGAAAGAATTTTGTCCTTAATGGGAGAGCAACCTTGATTGAACAGAACCCCGACTCCTCAAAGGTTCCCTTTTTTAAAACTAACCGAAACGGCGATACATCCCACAAAAGTCAGTTTTGTGTTGCCTCGTCGTCAGTCCTTTGCTAATATAGTTTCATGGATTCCAGTTCGTATGAAGAGTACCTGAAACCGACGGAACTCTGTGATTTCGATCAAGCACCAGAGATTAGGTATACTGCCATTGCACTCACCTCGGGCTTGACCGACACCCGCTACAAGGTTGTTACAATCGCCACATTCGTAAAGGAATTGAAGTATGTGTACGAGGATTGGACCGTGAGAGCGTCTCAGACTCTTGTCACACAGAAGGGGATGTGTTCCTCAAAGACCAACCTCTTCATAGCTTTACTCAGGTGCGTCGACATACCAGCCAGGTATCGCGTATTCCGCGTTAAGGCTGAATTAGATCTCTTCGAGTGGTTGATTACCCAAGACATGAGAATTGAATGGGCTAACTATATTGAGCTTCAGGATCATGTGGTTGCGGATGTGCTTCTGGACGACTGGCATGCATATGATCTGTCGAAAGATACCGCTTATGAAAACGGACTGAAAAAACTGGGAATACCCTTGGAACTTCATCCGGTCCGCGGTGGACTACTAACGCTGGCATCCTTTGATGAATGGGCATTCAGACGGCAACAGAAACGGAAACCCAAAGAAAATGAACCGGGTGTATTCTCCCTTGCCAACGAACAGCTCGAGAGAATACGGTTGCTGGGAAAACCGTAGGTGGCATATAAGATGCCTTAAGCCTAAGCCGGTCGAGTGTTGGTATACGAAACGTCATTTCGTTATTGCCCACTTCTGGATTGAGGATTTGACACACGTTAAAAGTGGGATATATTCGGTTATAGTTTGTTGCTAAAACAGTGAAATGAAAATAAAAAAGTGGCAGCAACTGGATATGAAGAAAGTCACTATTAAAACACATAAGATATGATATGCTACAACATGGAGATTGAGGAGAGAAATTATGTCAAAAGAAGAGAAAACCAATAAAAAGCAGGCAACCGACAACTTTGTCGAAATATTCAGGGCATTTGGTCAGGCAATTGGCGAAGTGTTCGACGACCCGGAATTGAAAAAAAAGGCAAAAGAATTCGCCGATAGCGCTACAAATTCAGCAAAAACCCTGGCAAAAAGATTTAAGGACGAAGAGGTCAAGTCCAAGTTCAGAGACGTTGGAAAGGCAGCTGAAGAATTCGGCAAAAGTGTGGCGGAGCATTTCAAGAAAGAAAAGATAACTTAAGGGTAAAGGTGTTTGGAGCAGCACATTCCTAAACCGAGTCTTGGACGTTCTTTAGGCTATGACTACTGGTTCTTTCTTTATTTTTGTTGCATTATTGGTGACTCTGACGCATCCTCCAAATCGACGCCCGACCTAGTAAAGGAACATAGTGACCTTTACACAGCTGTTTTAGTGTGATTCAGGAAGCAGAGTCGGTCTTAGAGACCAACTCTTGTATGAAATGGCGTTGCAGGCTAGCTGGATCGGAATTCCTCCACGATCCATCGATGTTGTCCCGGTGCATATGTTAAACGTACATATCCGAGGTCTCCAAACCGAAAGACGATCCCCTGGTCATTCCCCCATGGCACCACCCCAAATATCGTCCGCAATGCCGCATTCAGTATCCCCCCGTGCGCCACGACCAGATACTGCCCCGCTCCCCGTTGTACGACTTTTTCTACCGCCCGCCCTGCTCGGTTGTACAAGCCCCATTCGCTTTCGCCCTTCCCCGCGATCGGCTCATACGGATTACGAAATATCGACCTCGGATAACGGGTGGCTGCTTCATTGAGTGGCAGCCCTGCTAATGGACCATTATCCATTTCCGCCCAATCCGTATCCGTTTCCACCGTTATACTCAAGTACCTCGCTACTATCTGCGCCGTCTCCTGGGCTCGCTGCAGAGGACTGGCAATAATCAGTCGGTAGCCAAGCCCCTGAGCCAGAAGTTCTTGACCTCGTCTCTCAGCCTGAGCACGGCCTACCTCTGTCAATGGAGAGTCGTAACGCCCTTCGTGGACACCCTCATCATCCGCGCGAGAGCGTCCATGTCGCAGAAACGTGACCCCTATTTCACTTTCCATTATTGTCCCGACTTAACCTACCCATCATAACGGATCAGTTGACACTCCCCTGGTGAGATACGTCCCGACCAGTCACAATAATAACAGTCGATAGAAGTGTCAAGCAAGTGGTGTGCCGTTCGCAGAGACGCTCTCATCTTCGGAGTATTACGCTGATCAGTACATCAAAATGTTAAGAATAACCATGATTTCGGAGATGAAACACCACGCTTTTCAGCTGACTAAAACATCGGCTTTCCAAAAACAACTAGTAGCATAATAGTATCAAAACCTATGGCTGAAATTCATAATCTGCGCAGACCCAAGTAGCACAATCCTGACAATTGTTTAACCAGAGCTCGGAATAGTGTAATCCTCTTTTCTTCAATAGATACGTATTTAAGTCTGTCCTCGTTTAGAGTAAACTGAGTGATAGCGAAAAAGGAAAAAAGCAATATAAAATGCTTTCTGAAATTAAAGCTATTACCTTATCACTACCCTATAGATTAGGCGGCGTAAATTGCTATCTCCTAAAAACGGATGACGGAGGTTATATCCTTGTCGATTCGGGAAGTTCAAATAAGCGTAAGGAGCTTGAAGAAGAACTCGGAAAGAACGGCTGTCAGCCAGGTAATCTCAGACTAATTATTTTAACACATGGAGATTTTGATCATACCGCCAATGCCGCTTATTTTCGTAAAAAGTTTGGTTCAAAGATAGCAATTCATTATGATGATTCAGGAATGGTTGAACAGGGAGACATGTTCTTTAACAGAAAGAGGGGTAATATTTTACTAAAAATCTTAATAAAAGTATTAACTTCTATCTTTTTTGGATTTGGCAAATCGGAAAGGTTTAAACCGGATTTATATGTTGATGATGGGTATAACCTTTCTGAGTATGGACTGAATGCTAGGGTTATCCATATTCCTGGTCATTCGAAGGGTTCAATAGGAATTCTCACCGGTAATGGTGACTTGTTTTGCGGAGACCTATTAACCAATGGTAATTATCCCTTGACTGTATAAGTAAAGTGTGCTATTATGAGTGTAATCAAGTATTGGAGAACGAAAATGGCACCAGCAAATAGGAAAAACCCAAGATTGGCTAAAACTTCGGAATCGGAATATACTCTCACTCAGTTTGATAGAGAATTCCCAAACGATAACGCTTGCCTTGAATGGCTCTGGCGTAATCGGTATTCCACTGACGGAGAACATTCTTATTGCCCGAAGTGCGAGCAAAAGCGTGTATTCAAGCGATATGAGACTACTCAGCAAAGGCAGTCGTGGACTTGTACGGCTTGCGGGAATCACATTCACCCGACCGCAGGAACTATATTCCACAAGTCCTCTACTTCCCTGCACCTGTGGTTCTACGCTATGTATCTTATGACCAGCACTCGTTGTGGCATATCCGCTAAACAGCTTGAGAGAGAACTCGGAGTGACCTACAAGACAGCCTACCGAATAGCAAGGTCTATCCGTGCAACCTTGATGGTTCAAACCGATGGGCAACTTGGCAAGAACGGCGTTGTTGAAATGGACGAGACTTACATCGGTGGCAAAGCAGAAAATATGCACCTTGCTAGACGTAAACAACTTGGTGGGCGTGGTACAGCAGGAAAGCAACCCGTATTCGGGGCTGTGGAGCGCAGGGGTAAGGTTTTGGCTTTGACTGTGCCGAATACTGACGGAGTAACCTTGTTGCCCCACGTTACCCAGCATCTCATTCCAGCCGCAAAGGTCTACACTGACGAGATGGGAGCTTACAAGCACCTTAACGAGCATGGATTCGACCATGAGAAGATAAACCACATGGAAAAGGTTTATGTCAGCGGGGATGTTCACACTAACACAATTGAGGGATTCTGGTCTCTCGTTAAGAGGGGAATAGACGGAGTCTACCACAACGTTTCCGCTAAGCATCTTCAGCCCTACCTGAACGAGTATGCTTGGCGGTATAACCATCGGAACGAGGAGCGGGCGAAGTTTGAGACGCTACTTCTTCGGGCTGTGAGCAGGTAAGGGCTTGGTTGTTTTTTTGAGATTTTCTAGAAACTCGCCCTTTGTGGGCACGGGAATCTCGTGCCCTTTGGGAGTCTTTTGTATCTGAGGTTTTTTTCTCATGGTTAATATTCCACCTTCTCATGAATTGTATCACAGTCGGCTCCAGTGTGACGGGGCGAAACGTGGCCTCAATGGGTTGTCCAAACGAATTGCCCGATACAAGAGCAATCCATTGAGAATATCCACCAAAAACTACGACGGGGAAATCGAATTCAAGTGGCCTGCCCTCGTCCCTGACTCTTGGAGTGCCATCGTGAGTGAAATCGCTCACGGTCTGAGAGCCAGCCTCAATTATGTTGTGTGGCAGTTGGCTGTTAAGAATCTTGGTGGAGTGCGTAAACCCAGTCGCCAGACGCAGTTTCCCATCTGCGATAGTCCAGGGAATTCCAGCGGAGGGTTCAAGTATCAGTTGTCGAAGCAAGTGGCCGACGTTCTCCCTTCGGCCATAACGGACATCGAATACTTTCAGCCGTACCATAGACCTGACCGCCCGGAAACCCATCTTTTGGCCGTCTTGAGAGAACTCTCTAACAGCACCAATCACCAGTTCCTTATTCAACCGCAAGGTGGAGCAGTAGTCATACTCGACGCGAGGCGGGGGACAGGTCACATTGGTGTCTCTCTCGACAAGCGCAATCCACGCATGATACTGACCATCACAGACGAGTATGGGATAACAAAGGAACTCAATCCACCCGTTACCTTCCAAATAAGCATCCAAGTTCCCACGTTGACCCCTACCTACTATGACATCTCCGTCCTGAATGGCATATACGACCTCATCAGAAACAACATACTGCCACGATTTTCGGGCTATTTTTAGCAATTCATATGAATATAATGAGTTTCCCAATTTTCTCCCCCTTATACAGTAAAGGTACAAGTACCTTAACCAATGGGGACAGAACAGACCAACCAAAACTCAATTCCATTATCGACGATATAGTATTAGCAAATGCCAGTGTTAAAAAATTGAGAAACTCGAAAACTAATACCGTGTATCCCGGGCATGGTAAGCCATTTCCGATGGAAGCGTTTATAAGAGACAGCCGGCTACTCGATATCTGAAGACAATTACTTTGCTGGATAATTAACCACGGTAACATTCTAGCGGATTGTTCTGCATGAAGGACTAAAGTATAATTTGGGCATGCAATCCATTAAGCTCGTTCGATATCGCTCAGAGTACCTAGAGCCAATGCTCACGCTCCATCGGAGCGCTGGGATCGGACTCACGATAGACATAAGTCAGTATGATGAAGAGGCCGACCTTAGAGCCATCGAACAAGTTTATCTGCACAATGGCGGTGAGTTTCTTATCGGATTACTCAATGGAACGGTCATTGCTATGGGAGGTTTTCAGCGATTATCGGAAGATACAGCTGAGTTGCGTCGAATGCGAATCCGGAAGGATCTACAAGATCAAGGCTACGGAAGCCAGTTGCTGCAAGCGTTGGAACAAATGGCGTTACGGTCTGGTATTAACAAATTCTCCTTTGAGACTGCTAAGGCTCGATCTTTAACATTAGAGTTCTATCGCAAGCACGGATATCAAGAGACGGGAAGTGGTTTTTATCATGGGGTCGAGACGGTTCACTTCAGCAAAGTGCTTGATGAACAAGTCATGTAATGACGTCTTTTAATTAACAATTGGGCGGAATGTTACCTCGTGGGATAGATTTTATAGACATTGCCAGCTAAAGAGCGGTATACTCGACCCGCAACTAATGAGAATTGGAGGAAAGCAAATGTCAGCAGATGATAACAAGAAATTGATGCTATTGTTTCTTGAGGAAACGAATGCAGCTCTTGGAGACATTATTAAAATACGGTCTTTGTACGAAAAATACTGTCTGCCCAATTTCATTCATCATGATCCTTCGGGCGGTGAGACAAATATGGAACAGAGAATAATGTCAACCAGCATGGCTTTTGCAGCATTCCCGGACGCCAAATACTACGCTGATGATATTATAGCTGAGGGTGACAAGGTCGTAACGAGATATACTTTACAGGCAACTCATAAAGAACCATTTATGGGTGTTCCCCCAACCGGAAAACAGATGATTATCAGAGGGGTCAACATTTACAGAATTGAGAATGGTAAGTGTGCCGAAGCTTGGGAGTTCATGGATAGGATGGGTATGATGGTTCAGGTGGGCGCTGTTCTAACGTTTCCGACCTCAAAATAACCAGAAACTTTGATTAGATATAAATAAACAGAAGTCCAAATTGTATACTATCGTAATCGAGAAGTCATTGAAGACTTGGAAATTGGATGCTTCCGGCCAGGTTGAAGTTAACTAAAAGAGTTTATTGATATCCCAGCCGCGTTGCCTGGCTAACCGACGCAATTCCAAGTAAAACCGGGTGCGTTTTGCCTGTTCGGCGTGTCCTTCAGGAGTATTCATGGCTTCTATATGCTGTTTAACCTTTTGTCCCATGTAATACTTAAAGCCCGCCTCAAATAGATTGTGCGCCGCTGCCTACTTGCTAATATTCTCCATTCTTGCGATTAAGGCAATGCCCGTAAAGTCCTGTTCGTTGAACCATACGGGTCGAAAATATTCTTTTGGATATCTTCCATGTGCATATATACCTTTCTTAGGAGCTATTAAACGCTTTATGATGTGGTCTAATAAAACGGACACCACAAGAAGAGTCAAGTTAAAATGAAAGAAAAGAGGTGTTCGATTGACCAGCCAAAAGAAGAGACGATATACGAGGGAGTTTAAGAAAGAAGCGGTAGAACTGGTTACAAACCAAGGTTATACCGTTGCCGAAACAGCCCGGAATCTGGGAATTAGTGACGGTATCCTGGGGCGCTGGCGTAGAGAACAGCTTAATGGTCAGCAGAATGCATTTCCTGGTACAGGGCACCAATCTCCTGAGGTAGAGGAATTGAAACGCCTCCGGGAGGAAAACCGGAGGTTGAAGATAGAAAGGGAAATACTAAAAAAAGCAGCAGCTTTCTTCGCCAAGGAGTCCGGGTAAAGTATGTGTTCATTTATTATCACCGGCGTCAATATCCGGTACGGATATGTTGCCAGGTATTGGAAGTCAGCCACAGTGGGTATTATGGATTTCTAAGGAGGCGGGGAGATAGCATCCGGCAAGCGGAACTGATTGTCTGGATCAGGGAGATTCACCGCAAGTCAAGATATACCTACGGCAGTCGGCGTATTATGCACCAGCTCCGCCATGATGGTTATACCATAGGTAGATACCGGGTTCGCCGGTTGATGTGGCTGGCTGGAGTCCGTGGTAGGAAGAAAAGGAGATACAAGATAACGACACGGAGTACTCACCGCTATCCTGTCTCCCCGAATCTCCTGAGTCAGAATTTCTGTGCCAGCGGGCCGAATCTGGTCTGGGCATCGGATATCACCTACATCAAGACGATGGAAGGCTGGTTATACTTGGCGGTAGTTATGGACCTGTATTCGCGGAAGGTGATAGGTTGGTCACTAGCGAGAAACATGAAGGTCGAGATGGTAATTAATGCCCTGCTCATGGCAATCGGCCGGAGGAAACCGGAGTCCGGATTGATTCACCATTCGGACCGGGGGATACAGTACGCCTGTGATGTGTACCGCCGGCTGCTACAGTGCAACGGCATGGTGAGCAGTATGTCCAGGTCGGGTAACTGCCTGGATAACGCCGCTGCAGAGAGATTTTTCGGGACACTGAAGACAGAGTGTTTGATGAACTGGACTGATATGCCAGCCGAGGAGGTGAAGCATGACATAGTAGATTACATCGAGATGTTTTACAACAACGAACGGTTACATTCATTCACGAGTTATTACAGCCCAAATGACTTTGAAAAATTAACAAAAACTCTTAATTGACTGTCCGTTTTTCCTTGACCACTACATTATTTTCTTGGTAATAGAGATGTGTTTTCGAGTGTGTTTGTTGTTATTTATCATAAATACGCTCAAAAATTGGTTCCTTACGTGTCCCTTACGGTAGTCTAATGACGGTCATATGGCGGTCTAATGGTAGTCTAATGACGGTCTAATAAAACCCTTATGGCGCCTTATGATCCCCTTATGGTCCGATATAGTGTATTAATCCACCGTAACCGCCATTCGGATGTCTTAGCAATAGGTAACAAAACAAGCGAATGTGACCTCTGCGTCAGGTATCTTTTACCATTGACATGGTAAAGCGAATAGTCTATCGTTCGAAGCAAGAAGGAGGTGAACACATGCAAGCATACTGTATGAAATGTAAGGCCAAGAAGGAAATGAAGAATGCCAAGGCTATCACTATGAAGAATAAGAGACTCGCTACCCAGGGTACGTGTCCAACCTGTGGCACTAAAATGTTCAGAATCGGCAAAGCCTAGGTTTTTCCGGGAAACGCCAGCACTAACGAAAAAGGCTGGGCATACCGCGTAAGGCGTACCATCCGGCCTCTTCAACGCCTATGGCACATTATGGACAAATGTTGTGTGTCAGTGACTATTCCCAGTCCAAGACGAGCTGGGTCCATTGTTTGCGCACGACAAATTCATCAGTTGATGGGACATAATCGGTGTCCTTCGAGTAAGCCCTTATGCGAAGCCCATTACTGAACGGACGCCCAGCAGCATCCCAAGCTCTGACCTGCTCGACAAGGCGCCTGGCAAGCTCGGTTCCACGTCCAAAACTTCGCACAAATAATTCGGAAGGCTGAGGACCATCCGGCTGCTCCGAGGAAGAATCCGGCTTAGGAGGGTGGACAAATATACAAAGTCCATCATCTCCTAACAGGCCGATAGTGCAGCTTATCTTCCATTCTCCCTGGTTTATCATGAAATAAGATACAATGCCCCGATCCGCAAATTGACCCTCTGCCGATAGGCCACACAACCCCGGCTCTCGTAAGCTCAGCCAGAGAGCCAAACCTCCGAAAACTACTTCGCCAGGATTTGCATGTACACCAGAGGACCGGTCTTCACTTGGGCCAGAGAGTAGCCCATAAACTGTATCCCCATTTACCTTGACTCCATCGTTAACCGAGATACTTAGGCCAGGTTCCGGGCCGAAGGAAATGGGGGAGATGGAGTCTTGTGGCTTTGCGAAAGCGCCCCTGAGGGTCATAAACCCGCAATCTTTGACCGAGATGCTTTCTAGATGGTCGTCTTTCTGATTAAAGGCAACTGATTTTTGAACGCCCCCCTTTATTTCCAGAGGTAGCAACAGCCGCCCACCAGGTTTCAATTGTTTCCACCACGCGGGGACAATGTCCCAGGCTCCTACCGTCAGAATTATCCTGTCGTAGGGCGCGTAGTCGGCGTACCCCAGACCCCCATCACCGCAAACCACTCTTACTCTATCCAGACCCGCTGACCTAAGATGCTCTCGTGCACTCTCGACGAGGTCCTCATCAATGTCTACTGTTACGACCTGTCCTGAGGCGCCTACCAGATACCCCATGAGCCCTGCGTTATAGCCTGTTCCCGTACCTATCTCCAAGACGTGGTGCCCAGGTTGTAGTTGAAGCTGCTCTAACATTATCGCCATGATGGCGGGCTGCGAGGACGAACTAACAACTTTCCCGTCTATGCGCTTGGTAAGAATTGCGTCGTCGCTATATACTCTTTCTAGAGCAACTCCTGGCAAGAACAAGTGGCGTGGGACTGCTCTGAAGGCTTCCTCAACGTTGGGGGACCGAATGCAGCCTATTCTAATTAGTTTCTTTACTAAAGCCTCGTGGAGCCCAGCGATTCCGTTGGCATTTGAAGGCTTATTCATCAGTGACACCCCCAGCCAAGAACTTCAGCCGGCATTTCCCATTTCAACTGGCAATGAGGCATCCCGGCCCTCATTAGTCTGGCCACCCATTTCTAGTCCTACTTCAGCCATTTGGGTACCCAGGCACCATCAAGTAAAATCGTATTGTTACTGCTCGAGATAAATTCCGATAAGTTCATTAGATATCCATTGGGATTAGCATCGTATGTGATGGGAAATTATACCATGAAAACTAAGTGCTTAAGCAAATGCTGATTACCAGCGAGGATCTTACCGGAATAAGTAAGTCACATTTCGCACAATTGTGCAACTAACATGTGCAACAACTAACTTAATAATCATTACAATATTGGCCGAATACATGAGAGATACAACGAGTCATGAATACCCTTTACCTCTTGACCTCGTGTGCTGAAGACGTTAGTATTTTCATGTCTATTGCTAAGGAGGTAGTATCAGAATGGCTGACAAAGTGGTTTACGAGGATAAATACTTCGTGGTAAACGTTCCGGAATCACCTCTTAATTGTCGGGATGACGGCGGTCATTTGGTTATGCGGAAAAGGGAAAAAGTCACAGATAGGTCGGACATGACGTACGAGGAGGCTGTAGATTTTATCCGGATTTCGATGGCGGTGGGGAAAGGTATGTATGAGGTCTTGGGCATTGAGAGGATGAACTATGAGGACTTAG
>Ga0299912_10004906_pt1 | contig 10971 bp, 8 predicted proteins | sample RVTome_2_FD_207667 | JGI IMG/M metagenome (GOLD analysis project Ga0299912, IMG submission 207667) | Soil microbial communities from uranium-contaminated site in the Upper Colorado River Basin, Wyoming, United States - RVT95D214 (version 2) ... | reverse complement strand
AAATTACTCATAGCGTATGGAAGTAAAGGAAAATTTTTTCATTTGAATGAATTTGCCAAAGCACTTGAAGAACTTGGAATTGAAACTAAATTAGTTAAAGATTCTGATTATAGCAATGGATTTCCAAGTAAAAAAATTTTAGATTGGTTTCCTAATAAAAAATTTCAAAAATTAATAAAAGATTTTAAACCAAATGCCATTTTCATTGATAGGCAATCTCATTTTGGAATAGACGCATTAAAAACTAAAATTCCTTTATTTGTTTTATTAAGAGGGCATTATTGGTCAGAACAAGAATGGGCAAAAAAAACAATACATACAGGTCTAAAAGTTAGAACTGTACTTTGGATGCGAAATAGACTTGCAGAAAAAATTTTTGAAAAATGTACAGCAATATTTCCAATTTCTAATTATTTAATTGATATTATAAAAGAACATCATCCTAATCAAAACACCCCAGTATTTTTTGAGGGTATAAATTATCTAGCATTGGATTCTAACAATAAAATGGAATTAAAACATCCATGTGTAGGTCTATTACAAGATGCAAACTGGTGGGGTAAAACCAAAGAAATGTTAATTTTAAAAAAGGTTTTACACAAAATGCCCAACTTAACTTTCTATTGGGCAGGTGGTGGACCATATACAAAAAAAATTGTTGAAGAGTTAGCAGAATTTAAAAATTTTAAATGGTTAGGAAGATTAGCCTATCCTGAAGAAGTAAGTAAATTTCTTTCCAGTATTGATGTTTATGCACTAATTAGCGGCATGGATTTAGCCCCTTTAACATTAAAAGAAGCTCAATTAATGGAAAAACCGGTTATTGCTACAAATGTAGGAGGAATTTATGAAATGATGGAAGACAAAGTAACTGGATTTTTAATTAAAGAGGATGATCCTGAAGATTTGATTGAAAAATTAACTACTTTATTTAATGACGATAATTTACGAGAAAAAATGGGAGTAAATGGAAAACAATTTGTAATTAAAAAATTTAATTGGAATATAATAGCAAAAAAGTTTATTGAAAATATAACACCATATATTAAAAATTAAGATTAATTTTTATAATTTTGTATTTGGAGATAATTCTTTAGTAATGAATAGTAGATACCATATTTCAAAAGCAAGTAATCCAAGAAATTTATTTATATATTTTATATCCAAATCTTCTTGATCAATGTATTTTTTTATCCAATCTTTACTTATCCACCCATCTTTCACAATGTTTGCATTATCAAGAAATTCTTTACATGTTGCATGTGCATGTAATTTCCATAAATTAACAGTATTAACATTGAAACCAAGTTTTTCTTTTGATATTAATGAATCAGCATGATTTTTTACGAGTAATTCTCTTAATGGAAGTTTTCCGACATTGCTCAATTTATCGTATTTGAATTTAGGTGGAATTTTTATTCCATAAGATATAATATTTTCACTTAATAGTGGTGCAATTACACTAATACCAAAACTTTTAGTAATTCTTGAGTTAATTGGATTAAAATTATATAAAAGTTTTCCATTATAATCAGCAACGAAAACTTGTTCCAACCTAGATAAAGAATTATCAAAATATGGTAACAATAATTCATAAATAGAATTCCAAGAAAAATTAGATTTGTGACTAAAAAGAAATTCTTGATCAGGAACTCGATCTCTTTCATGGCATAAAAGATATGCTTTTACTTTTTCTAGAGGTGTGGATTCAGAATTTGTTGATGAGAGGAATTTTTCATATCTAAATGTATAACCACCAAATATTTCATCACCACCATCGCCAGAAGCAAGGAGATTTGAAAGTGTTTGAGATTTTTTTACAACATAATACCAATGTAAATCCCAAAAAGGTTTCTCAATCAAACTAATAGCTTTTGGCAATTCAGACAAATAATTATCAACATCTACGATGTGGTGATTTGCTTCAAATTTTTCTGCAATTTTTGATGCACTAATTGTTTCATCAACGCTATTTGCAAATTTTATAGAAATTGCATCGATGGTAATATCAGGATAAGATTTACGAATTAATGAAAGTACCAATGTTGAATCAACACCTCCACTTAACGCTATTGATAATTTTTTAGGGTTAAATGATTCAATTTTTTGAGAAATATCTGCACAAATTAGCTTTTCAATTAGTTGGATATCGGGTGGCTGATTAATTGTTTCAAAATCTTTCCAAGATTTTTTAGGTAAATTTGGAATTATTGACGGATCATATCTTAGAGTTAGAATATTAGATATTGATGAAGGTGATATAGTAGATTTAGAGATTTCCACGACCCAATCCTCTAAAAATTATATTTTCTTTTTTTGCAGAAATAGGATCTACAATACCTGTAGTATCAACAAGTATTTTTGATTTCATTTTTGCGAAAGAAGAAATAGTAATTTTCTTAAAATCATCATGGCCTGTTACAATTACAGCTCCATCCATTTTTGGCAATATACTATCAAGTTCATCCTCAACTTTGATATCAAAGACTTCAGTTCCAGAATAAAATGGATCATAGATATGTACAATTATGCCTAAATTATGAAGTTTTTTTATAATATGTTTAGCAGCAGAAAGTTGAATATCCTTTACATTTGGTTTGTAAGATACGCCCAAAATTAAAAATGTACTATTTTTTAATGGTTTATTGCACTCCTTAAATGCATCAGAAATTAGTTGTATAACATGATCTGGCATTTTTTCATTGATCATCCTACCAGATTCAATCATGTTTAATTTTACTCCAGCACGTTTTGCCGTATTTAGGAGTTGATATGAATTAATAGGCAAGCATGGGCCACCAACACCAGAACCAGGGTAATGTACTTGAAAATTATATTTTTGTTTAGCAGCTTCTAAAACTTTCATAGTATCTATTCCTAATTTGTCAAACATCAATGCCAATTCATTTACAAATGCAATGTTAATATCACGAAAAACATTTGTTGTTAATTTAACTGCATTTGCGGTTTTACAATTTGGCATTTCGATAAGATCTACCGAGAAAACATGATGGTAGATTAATTTAATTATCTGTGTAATATTAGGGTTAATTCCAGCTACTAATCTTGGAAGATTTGTGAAATCATGTAAGATTTCACCAGGATTAGCATTTTCAGGACATACACCAATAGTAAAATTTTCTTCAATTTTTAATCTTCCTGATTTTGAAATTAATCCAATCATCTCATTTTCAATAAATCCAGGCTCTATTGTACTTTCAACTATTATCAAAGAATTCTTAAATAATATATCTGATAATTTAGAACCGACGTTTGTTAAAGCAGAATAATTTGGAACATTATTTTCATCCATCGGAGTAGGTAATGACAATAAAATTAAATCAGATTTTGAAACTGCATCTTCAATATTAGTAGTAGCTGAGAATGTTTTTGCCAATAAAACTTGATTAAAAATTTCTTCATATCCGGGTTCATCCTTTAGAGGAAAAATTCCTAAATTGATATTCTTAACCAAAATTTCATTAATGTCAACTCCAATTGTTTGTAAACCAGATTTTGCAAATGATAAAGCCGTCGGCAGACCAATTCGTCCTATTCCAATAACACAAACTTTGAGTGAACATGAATCTAGAGATTTTTCTACTTCTTCCAGATTATTCATATTTATTTTTAAATTTGACATAGAACTCACAAATGACGTTTTAAACCTACTTTAACCTTATTTTAATTAATTTAGACATTTATCTATCCAAAATCTTAAAAACTTAATGATTAGACTAGGAATGAGTTTTTGTGACTAAAGTTATAATTACAGCTGCTGGAAAAGGTACAAGATTACTACCATTTACAAAAGAAATGCCTAAAGAAATGATGCCAATCTTTTCAAAAAAATTTACCAACAAAAGAGTGATTTTGCCATTACTGCAATATGTTTTTGAACAATTATACTCTATGAATTTTAGAGATTATTGTTTTGTGGTAGGGAGGGAGAAAAGAACAATCGAAGATCATTTTACACCTCATGAATCATATTTACGAGATTTGAATGGAGATTATAAAAATATAATTTCTAAATTTTATCAAAAATTAGATACATCACATCTTGTTTGGATAAATCAAAATAGGCCATTAGGATTTGGCGATGCTGTAAAATGTTCAGAAAGATATGTTGGAAAAGAAGATTTTATTGTACACGCAGGAGATGTAACTATATTAAGTAAATTTAATCATCCAGTTCTACGCTTAATAGAAACAGCAAAAAAATATCCGGATGTGAAAGCAATTTTACTTTGTAAAAAAATTACAGATTTTAAAAGATATGGTGTACCGACTGTAAAAAAAATATCAGATAAATTATTTGAGGTAACTGCAGTTGAAGAAAAACCAACTAAACCAAAATCAAAATTTGGAATATTGCCAATATATTATTTTAAATCAGATATTTTTTGGAGTCTAAAAAAAATTAAACCAGGAAAAGGAAAAGAATATCAATTAACTGATGCAATACAAAAATTAATTCAAGAAAAACAAAAAGTTTTTGCCATAACGTTAGAAAAAAATGAAGAAGAAGTAGATGTGGGTACAGTGTCATCTTATAGAGATGCACAAGATATTACATTTAGAAAAGCATAACTTTTAAGATAAAGATAAAGGATTTTAAAATATGAAAATAGGAATCATCGGTTTAGGATTTGTAGGATTATCTCTTACTAGCGTATTAGCTGCAAAAGGACATGATGTTGTAGGAATAGATTCTGATAAAGAAAAATGTAATAAAATAATCAATCATAAATTACCATTTTATGAGCCTGATTTAGGTAAAAATTTGAAAAAAGGATTTGGAAAAAAATTAAAGATAAGTAGTGATATTTCATTGTTAAAAAATTATGATTTTATTTTCATTACAGTTGGAACGCCTCAAAAAAATGACGGTTCGATTGAATTATCCATGATAAAACAAGCAAGTACGTCAATAGGGAAAATCATTGGAAAAAGCAAAACAACGCCGATTATTTTAATAAAAAGTACGGTAATTCCAGGAACCATTGAAAATGTCATCTTACCAATTTTAGAAAAAGAATCTAAAAAGAAAAACGGAAGGGATTTTGGTTTAATATCAAATCCAGAATTTTTACAGGAAAGTACTGCAATCAGAGATACAAAATTTCCTCATGCAATAGTACTTGGAGGATCATTTGATAAATATATGAAAAAAACTAAAAAGATTTTTTCGTCATTACATCCCAAAGTACCAATAATTGTAACAAATTATCAAACAGCTGAAATGATAAAATATGCAAACAACTCATTTCTTGCTACAAAAATCAGTTTCATAAATCAATTATCAAACATTTGTCAGAACATACCAGGTGCAAATATAGATGATGTTGCAAAAACAATAGGATTAGATCCTAGAATTGGAAAATTATTTTTAAATGCTGGACCAGGTTATGGCGGATCTTGTTTACCAAAAGATGTGAAAGCCATAATAAATTTTTCAACAAAATTAGGAGTACGTCCAATTTTTCTTCAAGCTGTAGAAAAAACAAATCAGAAGCAAATTGAAATTCTAATAAAATTAATTGAAAAAAAATGCGGATGTATTAAAGGGAAAAATATTTCAATTTTAGGATTAGCATTTAAACCTAAAACTGACGATGTTAGAGATTCAATTTCATTAAAAATTATAGAAATATTATTAAAAAAATATGCAATTATCACAGTTCATGATCCCATGGCAACTGAAAATGTAAAAAAGAAATTCAAAGAAAAAATCAAATATGCAAAAACAATATCAGAAGTATTAACAAATAGTCATTGTGGAATAATAATGACTGCATGGCCTGAGTATTCTAAAATCACAGACAAAAATTTAACAAAAATGAAAAAACGAATAATAATTGATTCACGAAGAATTCTAAATAACGTAAATCTTGATTGTAACTATACAGCTATTGGGTTAGGAGACTAGTAATTCTAAGAAACGTATTTTAAAAGAATAAATTTTTGGAAAATATGAAAAAATTTCTTATTACAGGTGGAGCTGGTTTTGTTGGAAGTCATTTAGCAGAAGAATTAATCAAAAATGGTAATTCAGTAACTATTTTAGATGATCTTAATACAGGAAAAATAAGCAATCTTGAAAAAATAAAAAATAAAATTGAATTTGTTCAAGGAGATATTCGAGATAAAAATATTTTGAAAAAAATAATGAAAGATAAAGACGGAGTTTTTCATCAAGCTGCAAGAGCATCAGTACAAGAATCATTTAAAAAACCTGAAGAATATTATGATGTCAATGTTAATGGGACAGAGAATGTCTTCATGCAATCTAAAGAATATAAAATTAAAGTTGTATATGCAAGTTCATCAAGTGTTTATGGAAATCCTGCCGAATTACCAATTAAAGAAAATGCTTCAAAGAATCCAATAAATCCATATGCTAAAACAAAAGTAGAGAAAGAAAAACTTGCCGAGAAATATGCCAAGATGGGATTAAAAGTGATTGGAATGAGATATTTCAACATCTTTGGAGAAAGACAATCAAAAGAATATGCAGGGGTAGTGAAATTATTTTTAGAAAATATTCAAAATAAAATACCTCCAAAAATTAATGGTGATGGTTCTCAAGCTAGAGATTTTGTATATGTGGGAGATGTTGTCAAAGCAAATATCATGGCTATGGAAAGTGATATTGATCATGAATTTTTTAACATAGGAACAAATTCAAATATTTCAGTCCTAGAATTAGCAAATATCATGATTAAAGCATCAAATTTGAATATTGAACCAACTTTTGGCCCAGCCTTAGATGGAGATGTAAAAGTAACTATAGCAGACATCAGTTTAATTGAAAAATTATTAGGTTGGCACCCAACAATTACTATTAAAGAATGGTTACAGGAAAAAATTTAATTTAACTCCTTTTTAATTATCAGATAAGCTAAAGTATTAAAAAAGATAGGACATATTAATTAAAATGAAAATATTAATTGGTGCATCAAGTTCAAAAAAATTTCATTTAAAAGAATTTGCAAGTATTTTGAATGATTTTGGGGTTGAAACCATGGTAGTTTCAGACATAGAATATTCAGACGGATATCCAAGTAGAAAAATCTCAAATTGGATTAAAAAGGATAAAAAATTTAAAAAATTAATTCAAAAATTTAAACCAGATGTAATATTTGTAGATAGACAACGGCATTTTGGATTATCTGCAATTAAATCAAAAATTCCACTAATTGTTCATCTGAGAGGGGATTTTTGGGAAGAAATGAAAATGGCTGAAAAAACATTATACAAATCATTTCCAAAAAATATAGCTTTAAGAAAATGGGATCAAATTGCGCATAATTGTTTTAAAAAATCGAGAATAATTTTACCTATTTGCAAATATCTTAAGAATAAAACATTAGAATATTATCCAAATCAAAATGTTGAAGTATTGTATCAGGGGATAAATCCTGAAAATTGGTTTCAGGAAAATGGTATGAGTTTGAATCATCCATGTGTTGGATTAGTCCAAAGTGCAAATATTTGGGGAAAAACCAAGGAAATGCTGCTACTAACTAAAGTGATACCTAGATTTCCACATATTACATTCTATTGGGTTGGGGATGGACCATATGCTCAAAAAGTGTTACCAGAATTAGAGGGATTTGAAAATTTTAAATGGTTAGGTTCACTGGAGTATCCAAAAAAAATTAGAAAGTTTTTGTCAGAAATAGATGTGTATGCATTATTCAGCGGTATAGATATGTCTCCATTATCATTGTTAGAGGCACAATTAATGAAAAAACCAGTTATTGCTACAAACGTTGGAGGAATTTCAGAATTAATGATAAACAGTGAAACAGGATTTTTAGTGAATAAGGGAGATGAAAATGAATGGATTAAAAAATTAGAATTTTTATTTTCTAATGAAGAAAAAAGAAATAGCATGGGTGAAAATGGAAGAAAATTTGTGGAAGAAAATTTTAATTGGAATAAGATTGTAAAAGATTTTTTAAATATTTTGAAAATCCAAGGGATTTATTAAAAATCAATCTAATTTAATTATAATATGGATTGGTATAATTTAAGATAACTCTTTCCTATAACATTCCAATCATATTGTTTGATTTTATCAAATGCGGATTCAGAAAGTTTTTCACGTAATGGTTTATCTTGGATCAAGTGATTAATTGATTCGTTAAATAATTTATCATTTGTTGGTTCTATTAAAATTCCATTTTCTTGATTTTCAATCAATTCTAGATTACCACCCACATTTGATGCAATAATACATGTTTTACAAGCCATTGCTTCCAACAAAGTAGTGCTGATCCCTTCAGATAGGGAAGGTTGTATCAAAATATCTGAACCTTTAATGAGGGAAATTGTTTTTTCATGGTTTTGGAATCCCAAATAATGAATATTTTTCTTTTTTGAATCAATGTTCATAAATTTTTCTTGTTCGGGGCCTTCTCCAACAATTAAAAGATCCACATCATCGTCAAGATTATTACAAATTTTGAGTAATGTTTCTGTGCCTTTTTCTTTTGAGAGTCTTCCTGCATAGATTACCTGTTTGTCAAATCGTCTATCCGATTCTTGTTTAAAACTAGACAAGTCAATTCCATTTGGAATTTGATTTACATCATAACCAAGATTAGAATAATAATTTGACGATTCCTTTGAAATGGCTGTAATCGCATCTGCCCAAGACAATGCACGTGTCTCATATTTTTTAGATATATTTTCAGAGGATTTGCTATGAATTTCCCCTATTTGTTTAGAAAATATACCATGAATAGTAAGAATTTTTTTTCCCGAAGAATTTTTCATTGCAAGAGCAGATGGGATATTATGAGCGTGAACAATGTCAAAATTTTTTTTAAATTTTGATTTAATGAAAGACGATATCATAAAGCTGGGATTTTTCAATCCTTTAACAGGAATTGTAAAAGTATTTTCAGAAGATATAATTTCAACTTCATGTCCCGTATTTTGTAAAAATTTGGTTAATCCATGCACATGTTGTGCAATGCCACCAATACCAGATTGTGTAGGCGAAATTAACAGAATTTTCACAAAGCAAAATTAGTTGCAGACCTTTTAAGGTCTTGGATTAAAAAATAAGATTCTACATTGTTGCCTGAGCAGCGTCATGGAACATCTGACTCTTTGCACAGCCAGCGGCAAGCTCATCGCCTGCTCCACGTCTCATGAGTCCCCTATACAGACCGTCTTCCAGTTTGACGCCTTCTCGTTCTTCCCATTCCTCCACAGTGATAGAGTATTTCTTTTGGATTCTGTCCCTGTACCATTCTGGAATTACATTGAATGCACAGAACGGAACAATCCTAAGGTCTGGAGTCACATAGTGAATGTCACATCTTTGCAGTCTTTCAAGGTCTTCGTTGTATTTGTCCTGAAAGTGCATCATGCCAAGGAACAATCCCTTGACGTGCCATGAGCCGACTGAATCAAATGATCTCTTCATGAGTATGTTGCCAAACATCTTTGCCAAGTCCAATCCTGCCGGTTGCTTCTTCGTATCGACAAAGCCCTTGAGTTTTCTGACAACCTCAAGCATTGTAAAGTACTTGTTTTTGCCAGAGCGAATCTCTTCTGCCTTGTCCTCAAACAGTTCCAGCATTCCCTGAATGTCACAGAATTTTGTCAATGGGACAAACTTTTTCGTATCTGCATCCTCAAAGATGTATGTTCCTGCACCACAGGCAAAGTGAATTGATAATTCATACTTTGGTTTGCTTGAGAATGCCTCAATTACATTAGTCAGTGGCATGCAACTTGGGACTGGGAACCAGTCATCAACGGTTACCTCGCCGTTTGTCTGCTCTTCGATTCTTTGAACACAGTCAGGAACGGTAATTCTGTATTTTTCACGTTCAGTCTTTCCCATTCTTCCAGTTAATGATACTGGTTGAAAGTTTACTGCATGGACTACATCCATGTTCTTTTGTGCATATCTGATAATTCCACCTAGTTCGTGGTCATTAATTGATTTGATTACTGTTGGAACAAACACCACAGTAGTGCCTGTTTTTCTGCAACTGTCAAGTGCATACGGAATTTCCCAGTGATTTTTAGGATTTGTTCTTGCAGTTACACCGTCAAAGGAAAGGTACAGGTTGTTACATCCGGCAAGTCTGACTTCTCTTGCAGCTTCCGGATCCATTGCGTGTCTGATACCATTTGTATTCATCTGAATATGGTCAACACCCTCTTCTTTCATAATTTTGATAACATCGGCAATATCCTCTCTAAGCATCGGTTCGCCGCCGGTAATCTGCATAGAGTTTCCTGGAATTGGTCTCTCAGCTCGCAGAGTCTTCATCATGCCCCTAATTTGGGTATGGTCTGGCTCGTACATGTAGGCGCCTTCAAGGCCTTTCTTTACATAAAAGAAACAGTACCAGCATGTCAAGTCGCATCTGTTAGTTACAATCATGTTTGCCAAGCCACTGTGGGACAGGTGGTTTGAGCACAGACCGCAGTTGTTTGGACATGAGCACTTGTCAATCATTACGTTTGGAGAATGAGCGCCTTTGCCATCCATCCAGTATGTGCTGAATTTCTTGTACATTTCATAGGAACCAAAGTATAATTCCTCACATTCGCCGTGAGTTGGACAGACTTTTGACATGAAAACCTGGCTGTCTCGCTCAAAGACTTCTGCATCCAGAATCATGTTGCAGTCCGGACATATACTTTGGGTGAATCTGATTGTGGATTTTTTTCCTAAATTTTTAACTGATTGGTTGGATATCTGAATTAGTGCCATAGATGTAATGTTGATTTTTCTGAGATGGTATATAATCCATTTCACACTAGCCACCGGGTGGAATTTAGTAATCAGGCATATCTGATTTAAATACCAAAACTGATCGACTAGATCGCAGATGAGCATATCCGATAAAACACGAAAGTCATTGGAGAAAATCGGCCTTACAAGTTATGAAATCAGAACGTTTTCATCCTTGCTCCAGTCAGGGGAATCAACAG
>Ga0299912_10004905_pt1 | contig 10972 bp, 12 predicted proteins | sample RVTome_2_FD_207667 | JGI IMG/M metagenome (GOLD analysis project Ga0299912, IMG submission 207667) | Soil microbial communities from uranium-contaminated site in the Upper Colorado River Basin, Wyoming, United States - RVT95D214 (version 2) ... | reverse complement strand
GGTCTGGTGCTGGACTTCGAGACCCTGGCCGCCAGCACGCCGGCCAGCCACTGGACGCTGGCCGACTCCGACGTCGACGGCCTGATGGAGTTCACCTACACGGCGACGGTCAACAGCACCGTCAATGGCGTGGCGTCGCTGCCGACGGCGATCACCTATCGGGTCGAGGACGTCAACGAGGCGCCGGTGGTGACATCCAGCCAGATCTTCACGACGGCGGAGAACTCGGCGGCGGGGACGGTGGTCGGCACGCTGGCCTGGACCGATCCCGACACCCAGGCCAACAACCGCGATCCGAGATTCTCGATCTCGGGCGCCGGGTCGGAACTGTTCGCCATCGACCCGCTCACCGGCCAGATCACCGTGGCCGGGGCGCTCAACTACGAGGCCAGCACCTACTACGCCTTCACCGTGACCGCCACGGACCGGGGCGGAACCGGCCTGACCAGCAGCAAGTCGATGCGGGTCAATCTGACCAACGTCAACGAGGCGCCGGTCGTGTTGGCGCAGAGCTTCGCGGTGAACGAGAATTCCACAGCGGGAACCGTGGTCGGCACGGTGGCCTGGACCGATCAAGACACGGCCACGGCAAACCGCAACCCGCGCTTCGCTCTGACCGGCGCGGACGCGACGGCTTTCGTCGTCAACGCGGTCACCGGCCAGATCACCGTGACCGGGGCGCTGAATTACGAGATGAAGACGACCTACGGCTTCAATGTCGTGGTCACCGACCAGGCGGGGGCCGGCCTGTCGGCCACCCAGGCGATCACCGTCAATATCGGCGACGTCTATGAGGGCGGTGGCGGTGGCGGTGGCGGTGGCGGAGGCGGAGGCGGTGGTGGCGGGGGGGAAATACCGCCCGTGGTTCTTGATCTCGACGGGGATGGCCTGGAGCTGGTCTCACTGACGTCCTCGACGGTCCATTTCGACGCCGATGGCGATGGCCTGTCGCAGCGAACGGGCTGGGTCGGCGCGGATGACGGCTTGCTGGCCCTCGACCGCAACGGCGACGGCGTCATCGGCGACGTCTCGGAAATCAGCTTCGTCGGCGACGCTCCGGGCGCCTTCTCCGACCTCGAGGGCCTTGCGGCCTTCGACACCAACGCCAACGGCAGGCTGGACGCCGGCGATACCCGCTTCGGCGATTTCCGGGTCTGGCGAGACGCCAACCAGGATGGCGTCAGCCAGTCCGGCGAACTCCTTGGTCTCGGTCAGGCCAATGTCGCGTGGATCAGCCTGTCATCGACCCTGACCGGTGAAACGCCGGCGGCGGCTGTCGACAACGTCACCTTCGCCACCACCGGGTATGGCCGGATCGATGGCGGCCTCGGCCTCGTCGGAGACGTCTTCCTCCGATACGCGCCGGCCGAGGGACTCGCGGGGCAAGCGGACCAGATCGCTCTGGAGGACGTTGGCGTCCAGGGCGCGACCCGCGCCAGAAGTCTCTTTGAACACCATGGCTGGTACGATGGCCTCCTGACCATCTCGGCCGACAATGACATGACCGGTCTGATCCCGACCGGTGACGCCGACCCGATTTCAGCGTCGGACGGCCTGGTCCCGTCCGTCAGCCTGGGAACCGGAGACGCGGCCCCGGGCGCGGTGAACCGGACGGCCGGAAGCGGCCGGCGCGGCGCCTCTCGCAGCGCGTCCCAGAAGCTCGCCGATGCGCTCGGCCAGGACCATGGCTCCAGCGCGTCCTGGAACGAATCCGGCCTGGATGGCGGCCTCTCCCAACCCGCCGCCGCGAGAGCGCGGTCCGCGCCGCGGGGCCCTTCGGCCTTCGAGCCCGCCGCGCCGTCCGATCCCCTGGTCCGTATGCAGGCCGAGCCGTCCGACGATGCATTCATCCAGGCCGCGGAGCGGGCCTCGGCCCTTCATGATGGCTTGACGCTCGCCGCGAAAAGCCGCTTCAAGATCGTCGAGGCCATGGCGTCGTTCGGGGTCCAGGCCTCGGGCGAGTTCGACGCCGGCAACGGCAGACTGCACGATCCGCGGGCGATGGAGCTGCTGACCACGCTGCCGCAATTTAGGGCTGTTGGATGAACGAGACTTCGGGAGACGCCCCCGGGCGGACGCCCCCGCCGGGAACGCCTCGCTCCGTGGCGGAGGCGATCGGTCAGATCGTCTGGCTGCTGACCCAGTCGCCGCTCCATCGGGAACTGAAGCTGAAGGCGCTGGAAAACACGTTCATGCCCGCAGTGGTGCATGAGCAGTTCCGGATCTTCAGGTTCGGGCCGTTGCCCGGGCTGGAGGGCGCGGATCCAGCGTCGTTCGGCGCCATCGGCATGAGCAAGGAGGGGCTGGAGCAGCTTCCTCTGGGCGTGGCCATCTGGGCGCATCTGTCGGAAGCCGCCGAACGCAAGGTCGAGGCTGGCGAGCCTCTGGCCATGGAGGACTGGAAATCCGGCGACCGCACCTGGCTGCTGGAGTTGATCTCTCCGTTCGCCAACGACCAGAACAAGCTTTCCCAGGCCATGTTGCTCGACCTCATGCAGGGCCCGTTCAAGGCGCGGCCGTTCCACCTGCACCGAACCGATCCGGCGACGGGCAAGCGTGAGCGGGTCCATATCGACCAGCATCTTGCTTTCGGGCGGGGCGTGAACCAGGACGCCTGAGGCGCCTCCGGAGCGACCGCGCTGATCGCCCCGCCTATTCCGCCTGGATCTCCGGCTTGAACAGTCCGGCCGGCGAGGCGGTGAAGATCTCGACGCCGGTCTCGGTGACGCCGACGGAGTGTTCGCACTGGGCCGACAGCGACTTGTCGCGGGTCACCGCCGTCCAGCCGTCGCTGAGCACCTTCACCTGGTGCTTGCCCAGATTGACCATCGGCTCGATGGTGAAGAACATCCCGGGTTTCAGCACCTCGCCCGTGCCCGGCCGGCCGAAATGGACGACGTTGGGGGCGTCGTGGAACACCCGGCCGAGGCCATGGCCGCAGAAGTCGCGGACCACCGAGCAGCGCTGGGATTCTACGTAGGCCTGGATGGCGTGGCCGATGTCGCCGAAGGTGGCGCCGGGTTTGACGGCGGCCAGGCCGCGCTCCAGCCCCTCGTAGGTGACGTCGACCAGCCGGCGGGCGCGCGGCGAGACCTTGCCGACGCCGTACATGCGGCTGGTGTCGCCATGCCAGCCATCGATGATGACGGTGACGTCGATGTTGGCGATGTCGCCCTCGCGCAGCGGCCGGTCGCCGGGAATGCCGTGGCAGACCAGATGGTTGGGCGAGATGCACAGGGTGTGGGAATAGCCGCGGTAGAACAGGCAGGCCGGCAGGGCCCCGTGGTCGAGCACGAACTCCCGCGCCAGCCGGTCCAGCTCGGCGGTGGTGACGCCGGGAACCACGTGCGGAACCAGCATGTCCAGGCATTCGGCGGCCAGCCGGCCGGCCTTGCGCATGCCGGCGAAACCCTCGGGGCCATGGATCTTGATGGCGCCGTCGCGGGTCTCCGCCTCGTAGGCCTGGTCGGTGAGCGTCATGTCCTGGAACCTCTGGTCCCGCCGGGCGATGCGGCGGGTATGCTGTCGAGCCTATGTCGCAACCCTAGCACAAAAGTTCAACGGCCGGGCGGCGGCGTGGCGTTTGGACCCGCCTAGCGGCGCCACGGCATCCTGTGGCTCAGCCCGACACGCTCGATGGTCAGGTCACACCCATAGACCAGCACCTCCACCTCCGCGTCGGCCGCCCGCTCCAGCCCCCGGGCGAACACCGGATCCAGCTCATGGCAGGCGCTGAAGGCGTCGCAGTCCATGCGCTGGACGACGAACAGCGCCACCGCCCGGTGGCCCTCGGCGACCATGGCTTCCAGCTCGCGCAGATGCCTGGCTGACCGCGCCGCCACGCAGTCGGGGAACTCGGCCAGGGTCCCGGCCCGGCGCAGGTGGACGTTCTTGATCTCCAGCCAGCAGGGCGGCCGTCCCTCCGCCTCCAGCAGGAAATCGACCCGGCTGCCCGTCCCGTAGCGCACCTCCCGCCGGTGGCTGGCGTAGCCGGTCAGCTCGGGGAGGGCGTCGGCGGCCAGGGCCTCGGCGACCAGCCGGTTGGGATGCATCGTGTTGATCCCCACCAGTCCGCCGTCGACCTCGACCAGCTCCAGGGTGTGGGCCAGCTTGCGTTTGGCGTCGTTCGAGCGCGACGCCCAGACCGGCAGGCCCGGCCTGTTCAGCCCCAGCATGGCGCCGGGGTTGGGGCAGTGGGCGGTGATGGCCGAGCCGTCGTCCAGCTCTATATCGGCGAGGAAGCGCTTGTAGCGCTGAACCAGGCGGCCGGGGCTGAGCGGTTGCGGGAAATCCATGTGGCTGGACTTAATTCGCCGCTCATCCCCGCGAAAGCGGGGACCCAGGCTTTTTTCCTGCAACCCGCGCCGCCGAACGCTAAAACACCTGGGTCCCCGCATGCGCGGGGATGAGCGGAGTTCCCAATGAGCCAGGACCGAGTCACCGCCGCCGTGCTGATCATCGGGGACGAGATCCTCTCCGGCCGCACCCAGGACACCAACCTCAACGCCATCGCCCGCTATCTGGCGGTGCACGGCGTCGATCTGGCCGAGGCGCGGGTGGTTGGCGACATCGAGGCGGAGATCGTCGCGGCGGTGAACCACCTGCGCGGCCGCTACGACTATCTGATCACCACCGGCGGCATCGGTCCGACCCATGACGACATCACCGCCGACTGCGTGGCCAAGGCCTTCGGCGTCGCCCTCTACGAGCACCCGGAGATCATCGCCATGATGACCGCCCGCTGGAGCGGCGAGCTGAACGCCGCGCGGCGGCGGATGGCGCGGGTGCCGGAGGGCGGCAGCCTGGTCAACAATCCGGTCCAGGGCCCGCCCGGCTTCCAGATCGGCAATGTCTTCGTGCTGGCCGGGGTGCCGGTGATCATGCGCGGCATGCTGGAGGACGTCGGGCCGCGCCTGCGCACCGGGGCGGTGGTCATCGCCCGCACCCTGAGGGTCGACGGCTCGGGGGAGGGGGTCATCGCCGCGCCGCTGGAGGCGGTGGCGAAAGCCCATCCGGACCTGTCCCTGGGCAGCTATCCCTTCTTCTCGGCCGAGGGCTACGGCTCCAACCTGGTCATTCGCGGCCGGGACGCGGCCGAGGTCGAGGCGACGCTGCCCGAGCTGGAGGCGGCGCTCAGGGCGGCCGGCGTGACCAACCTGACGCTGCTCGACGCCGCCTGATCAGCGGCTGGCGCGCGGGCCGTTGGGGCGGTAAGCCAGGCCGGCGGGGACGTGGCGGAACGGTAGACGCAGCGGACTTAAAATCCGCTTCCGCGAGGAGTGTGGGTTCGACTCCCACCGTCCCCACCAGCCCTGGCCGGCGCGATGGCGGCGGCGCGCAGGAAAAAGCCGCCGCGGCGAACCGCGACGGCTTCAATTCCGGCCCCGGAAGACGGAGCGTGGACGTTTCCGTCCTTACGGCAGGGTCACCTTCAGCGACAGGGCCACGCGGTCGTCGGCGATGTCGACGCCGTCGATGTCGGTGGCCGAGTAGCGCAGGTCCGCGGCGACCTTGTCGGTGAAGGCATAGCCAACGCCGAGGTTCCAGGTCGAGTAGTCGCCGCCGATGTCGAAGGTCTGCTCGCCCAGGGCGGCCGAAACGGACCACTTGTCGGCGGGCGAGAAGCTCACGTTGCCCTCGTAGTAGGTGGCGTCACCGATGCCGCCGAAGAATTCCGGCGAGTAGAACACCGCCGCGCCGAGGGTCAGCGGGCCGGCCGGAACCTTGGCGGCGGCCTTGAATTCCCAGAAATCGTAGTCGCCGCCGCTGGGGGCGTTGACGTAGCCGTAGTAGAGCGCGGCCAGGTCGAACTTCACCGGGCCGGCTTCCGGCGTGATGCCGGCGTAGACGTCGATCTCGGCGTCCGTGCTGTCGAGGAAGTCGACATTGGAGGCCCAGACGCCCGCGTAGAACATGCCGGAGCTCAGATCAGCGCCGCCAAACAGTTGCACGCCTTCGTCGGTCTGGCTGACGCCGCGGAACACGTAGTCCGACGCGACGCCGATGTTGTAGGTGACCGACACATCCTCGGCGAACGCGGCGCTGCCGAAGGCGAGAGACGCCGTGGCGGCGCAAAGAGCAATTTTCAGAGCTTTCATCGTTATCCCCTGTTGTTGGCGCCGCTTCCGCGGTTTGGCGTGAAGCTGGCGTCGCCCCCGCCGTGCGGCGGAAGGCAAGTCCAATATTGATCGAAGTCTTACCCGGCCCCAGTGGGAGCTGACGCTGTGAGACCTCAACCTTCGTTGCTGGCGGCAATTTGTGCGCCGCGAACGGAATCTGCCTAAAATGACAGCGGTGGGATAGTGCGCGAAAGCCACTGTCGCGGGAAATGGGTGTCCGGGGACGGATCAGGGGCGGCGGCCCCTCCGCTCTACCGCCTGGTCAGCGGCGCGAAGCCCAGGTGGGTGCCGGCGTCGACCAGCAGGGTCTCGCCGGTGACATGGCGCGAGGCCGGCGCCGCCAGGAACACGGCCGCGCCGGCGACGTCCTCGGCGGTCGAGGCGGCCCGCAGCGGCGTGTTGCGAATCACCCCCTCGCGCATCCGCGACACGGTCTCGTCCGGCATGGACTTGCCGAACCAGGGTGTGTCGATGAAGCCCGGGCAGATGGCGTTGACGCGGATCCCGGGCGCCAGGGCGCGGGCCAGCGACAGGGTCAGGGTGGTCATCGCGCCCTTGGAGGCGGCGTAGGGGATCGAGGAGCCGATGCCCGTGACCCCGGCGATCGAGGCGGTGTTGACCACCGCGCCGGGCCGGGGCGCGGCCTCCAGCAGGGCGCGGGCGGCCCGCACCATCTGGAAGGCGCCGACGACATTGACCCGGTAGAGGCGCAGGAAATCATCGGCGTCGACGGCGTCGAGATCCTCGTGCCGGGGCGCGAACTTGGTCACGCCGGCGTTGTTGAACAGGGCGTCGATGCGGCCGAACGGCTCGGCCGCCGCGGCGATCCTGCGGCAGTCGGCGTCCTCGCCGACATCGCCCTGGACCAGCACGGCCCTGGCGCCCTCCGCCTCGACCAGACGACCCGTCTCTTCGGCCTCGGCCTGGCTGGAGGCGTAGTTGATCACCACCACCCCGGCCCCGCGCGACGCCGTTTCCACGCAGATGGCCCGGCCCAGTCCGGTCGATCCGCCCGTCACCACCACCACCCAGCCGTCGAAATCCCTGCCCGCCATGCGCGCCTCCCTGCGTTATGAGGGGTCTGATAGCGCGGGGCCGCCGGCTTGTCCCCCACCGAGCGGAGGACTACATCGCGCCCATGAGCGAGTTTCACCTCACCCAGCTTGGCCACGGCGTCGCGGCGCCGACCAGCCCGCGGGACGCCGTGCTCGAGCGCGTGGCCAATCCGCAGGCCGACACGCTGTATCTGGCGCGGTTCGTGGCCCCGGAGTTCACCTCGCTCTGCCCGGTCACCGGCCAGCCCGATTTCGCCCATCTGGTCATCGACTACGCGCCGGGCGACTGGCTGATCGAGTCCAAGTCGCTGAAGCTCTATCTGGGCGCCTTCCGCAACCACGGCGCCTTCCACGAGGACTGCACGGTCAGCATCGGCCGGCGGATCGTCGAGGTCGCCCAGCCCCGCTGGCTGCGCATCGGCGGCTACTGGTACCCGCGCGGCGGCATCCCCATCGACGTCTTCTGGCAGAGCGGCCCGCCGCCGGAAGGGCTGTGGATCCCCGACCAGGGCGTCGCCCCCTATCGCGGACGGGGTTGAGTAGAGTTTCGCGACTTGCCCGACGAATGGCTGAGCCTCTTCTCCCTTCCTCCTCGATGGAGGAAGGGCCGGGGATGGTGGTGTGGGCGATGGCATGAGGCGAAGGGCGTCATTGGGCGCCGGAGCCCTGCAGGGCCCTTCCCCCGGACCCGGTGGCCACACCACCACCCAACCCTCCTCCATCGAGGAGGAGGGCTTTCGCGGTTCTTGGTGCCGTCCGTTGGCTATCCTCGACAATCCTGCCTAGGTCAGGGCGTCCAGCGGCTGATCAGCGCGGCGACATCCGGCCGGGCCCGTTCCAGCGGCGGCTCGCCGGCGGTTCCCAGCATGACGAAGCCCGCCACCCGCTCTTCGGTCGTCAGGCCCAGGATGGCGCGCGCGTCGGCGTCATAGGCGTACCAGTCGGTGATCCAGTTGGCGCCATGGCCCATGGCCGTCGCCGCGTAGGTCAGGGTGGCGCAGACGGCCCCGGCCGACAGCAGCTGCTCCCAGTCCGGGATCTCGCCGGGGGTGATCCGCGAAACCACGGCCACGCAGAGGGGCGGCGCCTTCAGCTTGCCCAGCTTGGCGGTCAGCTTGCCGCCGTCGGGCCGCCCGGCCGCCAGCGCCTCCAGTCGCGCCGCGAAGGCGGCCTTGCCCTCGCCCTCCAGCACGACGAAACGCCAGGGCGCCAGCTTGCCGTGGTCCGGCACGCGGGCGGCGAGGGTCAGCAGGTCGCCGAGCTCTTCCGCCGACGGGCCAGGCGCGCGAAGCGTCAGGGCCGAGGCTGATCGCCGCCGGGCCAGGAAGGCCAGCACCTCGGGCGCGGGCGTCACGGGGAGCGCTTCGCCCAGCGCGGGGGGATCCTGGCGTCTTGGGCTCATGCTCAGACCGGACTCGGCTCCTCGGTATCCTCGAACATCGGGCGCAGCTTGATCCGCGTGTCGGGCGGGATCAGCCGGTAGACGGAATCGAACTCCGGCGCCGGCTCGCCGTCCAGGGTGGCCGTCGAGCGGATCTCGCCGGTGGCCTCGTCACGGACAAAGGTCTCGCAGGCCCGTTTGCCCTCCAGGTCGGCCAACGACTGGGACAGCACCACCAGGATCGGCAGGGCCTGTTCCGCCGGGGCGGGCTCGCCGTCCACCAGCACCACGATGTCGAGGTCGGCGAACTTGAACGTCGCGCACAGGGCGCCGCCCTGCATCGTCATCGTCTGGCGCACCGCCATCTGCAGATCCGGGTCGAGCGACACCCGGTAGCGGGTGATCTGGCGAATCTCCGCCCCGTCGACGGAATCCACATAGGCGACGTCCTCGCAGCTCCGGTCGCGGTCGCGCCAGCCGGAGCACCAGACCTGATCGCCTCTCAGCGCGGCGATCAGGCTGTCCCCGGCCAGCGGAATCTCGCCGGCACGGGCGGGAAGGGCGGCCGTCAGGGCCACCGCGGCGACGACGGCAAGGGCCTGTAAAGCGCGCATGGGCTACACCTAGGGCGCGGCGGGGCCGCGGGCAACCACGGCCTTGGCGAACCGCGTCACCAGCCCCATATGCGGTCAAAGGGCGAACTGGCGACGGTGCGGGGCTGTTCATGCTATACCGCCGCCGGTGAAGAGGGAGGGCTGTTCATGCCCAGAAAACTGGAAGTCGTCGTCTCCACGGCCGCGCCGCCCGTATGGGCCGCGTTGCGCAACGAGGCCGAGCGCGCCTCGCGGGACGAGCCGGCGCTGGCCAGCCTGCTCAACGCCGTGGTGCTGTCGCACGACCGCATGGCCGACGCGCTGTCCTACCAGTTCGCCCGCAAGATCGCCGACCAGGAGCTGCGGGCGATGAGCGCGCGCGAGATCGCCGACGAGGCCTACGAGGCCGATCCGTCGCTGATCACCGCCGCCGAGGCCGACCTGAAGGCGGTGTTCGAGCGCGACCCGGCCTGCAAGGGCTACGTCCAGCCGTTTCTGTTCTTCAAGGGCTTCCAGGCGCTGCAGACGCACCGCGTGGCGCACTGGCTGTGGGCCCACAGCCGCGAGACCCTGGCCTTCTATCTGCAAAGCCGCATGAGCGAGGTCTTCCAGGTGGATATCCACCCGGCGGCCAGGGTCGGCTCGGGCATCTTCATCGACCATGGCACCGGCATCGTCATCGGCGAGACGGCCACGGTGGGCGACGATGTCTCCATGCTGCACGGCGTCACCCTGGGCGGCACGGGGGCCGAGCGCGGCGACCGTCACCCCAAGATCGGCCGGGGCGTCCTGCTCGGCGCCGGGGCCAAGGTGCTGGGCAACATCACCATCGGCGACTACGCCAAGGTGGCCTCCGGCTCGGTGGTGCTCAAGCCCGTGCCGCCGCACTGCACGGCCGCCGGCGTCCCCGCGCGGCTGGTCAACTGCCCCACCAGCGCCGAACCGGCCCGGACCATGGACCACACCCTGGCCGACGACATTTACGACTACGTGATCTGACTTCGGTTTAGGGGTTGCGGCGGGCGCGGGGACGGTTAGGTTCGCCGCCCGTCAGCCTGCCGTAAGGATCGCCCCGTGGACGACAACCACATCAAGCAGATCGAAGCCCACCTGAAGCGCACCTTCGGCAACCCGCACGTGGCGGTGAAGGCCCGCAAGCAGAAGGATTCCGCCGAGGTCGAGCTCAAGGGCGAGTTCATCGGCGTCATCTACGAGGACGAGGACGAGGCCGGCTCGTTCCTGTTCGAGATGGCCATCCTGGCCGAAGACCTGGTGTAGGGCGCCGAAAAGGGTCCCGCGCCTTCGCGCGATCCGGGCGGTTTGATCCTCGTCAACGCGTCGCGCGCGGGGCGGGTTCAATGTGCCGCTCAACGCTGCAGCCTGTCGGCCAGCGGTCCCGCACGCAGGAGCCAGACCATGCCCAAATCGACCGTCAAAGCCGTCGCCGAAAACACCGAGGACTTCCTTGAGGACGCCGTTCACGCCCTGAAGAAGGCCGCCCGTCACGTCGGTGACGACGCGCAGGACGCCTTGAGCAAGGCCGTGGGCGATCTGGCCAAGGCGGCCGAGGCCCTGGTCGTGGAAGCCCGCACCAAGGGCGTTCCGGCGGTCCGGGACGCGGCCAAGGACGCCGTCAAGACGGCCAGGGAGCACCCGGTAGCGACCACCGCCGTGGTGGCGGCGGCCATCGCGCTGGCCGGTCTGGCCCTGAGCCGGCGCGGCCACGACTGATCCTGGCGCCCGTGACCTGAAGTCGGGCCGGACTCGCCCGGGCGAGCCCGGCCCTCCAGGTGTCCGTCAGAGAACCCCCAGCATCTCCGCCAC
>Ga0299912_10004904_pt1 | contig 10973 bp, 8 predicted proteins | sample RVTome_2_FD_207667 | JGI IMG/M metagenome (GOLD analysis project Ga0299912, IMG submission 207667) | Soil microbial communities from uranium-contaminated site in the Upper Colorado River Basin, Wyoming, United States - RVT95D214 (version 2) ... | reverse complement strand
CAGGACCCGCAGGACTACCTGCGGGTCTTTCAGACCGCCATTCCCGAGGTGCTCGAAGACTCAGGGATAGATCCCGGCGACGTGATCGGGATCGGGATCGATTTCACCGCCTGCACCATGCTTCCGGTCAAGGCCGACGGTACACCCCTGTGCGATCTGCCCGAATTCCGCGCCGTCCCGCATGCCTGGGTGAAACTGTGGAAGCACCACGCCGCCCAGCCTGAAGCGGATCAGATCAACGAAACCGCCCGCCGGATGGATCAGGCCTGGCTCGATCGCTACGGTGGCAAGATCTCGTCCGAGTGGTTTTTCTCGAAAGCACTCCAGATCTTGAATGAAGCGCCCGAGGTATACGCCGCCGCCGACCGGCTGATCGAAGCCGCCGACTGGGTCGTCTGGCAATTGTCGGGCGTCGAAACCCGCAACGCCTGCACGGCGGGCTACAAGGCGATCTGGTCCAAGCGCGAAGGGTTCCCGCCGCGAGACTACTTCGAATCGCTCCATCCGCGTCTGGCCGATGTGATCGACGATAAGATGACGCGCGACATCCGACCCGTCGGCCAGAAGGCGGGCGGGCTGACCGAGCTGGCCGCCGCCTGGACCGGGCTCAAGCCGGGGACGGCCGTGGCCATCGCCAACGTCGACGCCCACGTGGCCGTGCCGGCCGCCACGGTAACCGAGGCCGGACGGATGGTCATGATCATGGGAACGTCGATCTGCCACATGGTCCTGGGAACGGAAGAGCACATCGTTCCAGGCATGTGTGGATATGTCGAAGATGGGATCATCCCCGGTTTCTTCGGCTATGAAGCCGGACAATCGTGTGTCGGCGATCATTTCGCCTGGTTCGTCGAGCACTGCCTTCCGGCGGCGTACGATCGCGAAGCCCAGGCGCGCGGGATGGACATTCACGCGCTGCTCGAGGAGAAAGCCGGTCAGCTCGAGCCCGGGGAGAGTGGTCTGCTGGCGCTGGACTGGTGGAATGGGAATCGCTCGGTCCTGGTCGACGTCGATCTGACCGGGCTCTTGCTCGGCGCGACGCTGGCGACACGCCCGGAAGAGATCTATCGGGCACTGATCGAGGCCACGGCCTACGGCACGCGAGTGATCGTAGAGACGTTTCAGCAGAACGGGGTGCCGATCCACGAATTGGTGGCGTGCGGCGGCCTGCCCGAGAAGAACAAGCTGCTGATGCAGATCTATGCCGACGTGACGGGGTGTCCGATACGAGTCAGCGCCTCCAAGCAAACCCCGGCTCTGGGTTCGGCGATGTTCGGTGCGGTGGCCGCCGGCGCCTCGGCCGGCGGGTACGACTCGATCTACGCCGCGGCCCAGAAGATGGCTCGGCTCAAGGACGAGAAGTACACCCCTATCCCCGAGCATCAGGCGGTCTATGACCGGTTATACGCCGAGTATCTGCTCCTGCACGATTACTTCGGGCGCGGCGCCAACGATGTGATGAAGCGGGTCAAGCGCATCCGGGGCGAGATCCGCAACAAGATTGAGGCCCTGTATGCTTGAGACGCTTCGGGATGAGCTGTGCCGCCTGCACCTGGAGCTGCCCAGAAACGGGCTGGTGGCCTGGACGAGCGGCAACATCAGCGTTCGCGATCCGGCATCCGGTCACGTGATGATCAAACCCTCTGGGGTTCGCTACGAGCACCTGCGACCGGAGCACATGGTGATCGTCGACCTCGAGGGCACGGTGGTCGAGGGCGGATTGACGCCCTCTTCCGACACAGCCAGCCATCTGTACATCTACCGCGAGCGCTCCGACGTAGGCGGCATCGTCCACACGCATTCGGGGTACGCCACAGCCTTCGCCGCCGTCGGTCTGCCGATACCGGTATACCTGACGGCCCAGGCCGACGAGTTCGGTGGGCCGATCCCGTGCGGCGGGTTTGCCCTGGTCGGCGGGGAGGAGATCGGGAAGGTCGTGGTGGAATCGATCGGCGACTCGCCGGCGGTGCTGCTCAAGAACCACGGCGTGTTCACGATCGGTCCGACGGCCGAGGCGGCGCTGAAGACGGCGGTCATGGTCGAGGACGTCGCCCGGACGGCGTGGCTTGCGCTGCAGATCGGCCGTCCGGAGGTGATCCCGGCCGACTACGTGGCCGAGCTGCACAACCGCTACAAGCACGTGTACGGGCAGCGCTGAGGGAAAGCTGCCTTCGGCGACCCCGAGGTCGCCCGAACCGGACAGACCCCATTTCCGACCCGTTCATTCTCAAAGCCGACACGAGAGCCGGCCCGGTCCCCGAATTACGATGCAGCCTAGCTCGTCCGCCGCTGAGGGCTCCCGAGGGTCGGTGATGCTCCTTGACACGGCCCTCCCCGGTGCTATAGTCGTTGATAGCTGTTGGCGATTCCCCCGCAAGCGCACCCCGTCGGGATCGTGGACCAAGTCCGAGTTGGCATGGAGGCTGAGGTTGGATCGGGGCGTTGAACTTCCCTACGGCGCCCGGAAGCTCAAGTTGCGCCTGCCCGAAGCCAACCTGGCGGGCGTCTTCACGCCCCAACCGGTCGAGCCCTGCGCCGACCTGTCCGCCGAAGTCAGCCGCGCCCTGGCTGAGCCGCTAGACTGCCCTCCCCTCTCCGCAATCACCCACCCCGGCGAAAGAATCATCATCCTGCTGGAAGACCATACCCGCCCCACACCCACTGCGGACCTGCTGCCCTGGGTTCTGGAGGCGCTGGCCCAGGCCGGGGTCAAGGACGAGGACATCACGCTCATGATCACCCACGGCACCCATCGCCTGAGCACCGATCAGGAGGTGGAGCGCATTGTGGGGCCGGAGCCCTATCGGCGATTGCGCATCGTCCAGCACCGATGCGATGAGCCGGAGAATCAGGTCTACGCCGGGCTTACCAGCCGGGGCACCCCGGTCTGGGTGAACCGGCTGGTCGCCGAAGCGGATCGCCGCATAGGCATCGGCTACATCGGTCCGAGCCCCTATGCCGGCTACTCGGGGGGCTGGAAGCTGATTGTGCCGGGGGTGGCCGCGCTAGACACCATCAACGCCAACCACAGCATGGTCCCCTTGGGCTTCCGTCGAGCCGGCTGTGTTGAAGTACCGACCCGGCTGGACATCGAGGAAGCGGCGGCAATGGTCGGGATGGACCTGGTCCTGGACGTTGTGCTCTGTCAGGACGAGCGAGTGGCCCAGGCTTTCGCCGGCACCCCGGACGCGGTCTTCCATGCGGGGCTTGCGCTGTCCCGGCGGGTGTACGAGGTCGCCTGCCCCAGCGAGTTGGACATCGCCATTGCCGCGGGCTATCCCTATGATCTCGACCTCTATCAGGCGGTGCGGGCGGTCGAGTACTCCGATGCCGTCGTCCGTACCGGCGGCAGCATCGTGTTGGTGGCGACCTGCCCGGATGGCATCGGCGGCGAGGACTTTCACCGCCTGATGTCCGAATCCAGTTCGCGACCGGATGACTTCCTGCGCGCGGTGGCGCGCCGCAACGGAATGGTGACCTTCAGTGTTTTAGGCTATTGCCTGGCACGCATCAAGGAGGAGAAAAACCTCTACTTGCTGTCGGAGGGCATTCCCGAGGGGGAGGCAGCGGCCATGGGCTTTCGGCCGCTGACCGCGCTTCAGCAGGGCCTCGACGGTCTGCTCAGGGAGTACGGCCCGAACGCGCGTGCCGCCGTTTTCCCGATGGGTTCGTCCACGATCCCGATCCTGAGCTGAAAGGCCGAATCGGAAGACTGGGGGATGTTGGGAAGGAGGGCGTCCGTTCGTTGGATTCTTCATAATCTAGAAAGGAGTCAGAAGGCTATGGAGGAGAAACTACCTGAGAAGGTGCGCAGCACTACAAGTCAGATAGGCGGTGTGTCAATCGCCTGGGTGACTTTGTTCGGCGCTCTGTTGGGGGTGACCGGGCTGGTGCCAATCTTCCCCTATGTGGGTGGCGGCGGCTACGTTCCGCTCACCACGCCCCTTGCCGCCATCGCCCCGTTGCTACTGGGGCCGGTGGGGGGCGTCGTGTCGGCCCTCGTCGGAGGATTGATCGGGATGTTCATCGCCCCTGCCGCCTACCCGCTGCAGGTGGTGGACATCTTTCTGAACGCCGCGCTCCCTGCCCTGTTCGTGGCGCTCATGATCCGAGATGACCGCTACTGGAAGATCAATGTGCCCCTGTTTGTGGTCATCGGACTTGCCGGCTGGCTGGTCCCGTTCTACATCCCCGGTGCCGCGGCGGGCTTCGGCAAGGTCCCCGAGCCGCTCTACTTCCTGATGACCGCGCTGTACTGGGTCGTTCCGCTGGTCATCGCGGTGACCCCGCTGGGCACCCGCCTGATCCCCAAGTGGGTGACCTCTGCCAATCGCAGGCAACGGTATGGTGGGATCTTCCTGGCGGTCCTGGGAGCCCTTTTCATTTGGTGGCTGCCCTGGACACGCCCTTATTGGTATCTCTTCAACTTCTCCGCCGAGTTGGGCGTTGCCACCCACATCGCCTACTCCTGGTGGGTCCCGGCGCTCTCGGCCATCACGGCCGTCATCACCATCCCGATCGTCGAGGCCCTGGAGCGGAGCGGGCTGCCCAAGATCGCGGGCGCCATCTGGTAGTACGACAGCAGGCGTGACCCCTCCTTCCCAAGATCCTGGACACGCTGCGATCGAGTCGAGTCTCCCCCGGGTGAGCCTGCGCGGCGGGCTTGCCGGCTAGCGCGGCGAACGACGTACCAATCCCTGTCAAGAGGATGAGCATGCCTGGCGAGGAGGTCCTTGCGCTGCGGAAGGTGACATTCGCCTACGAAGGGGATGTGGTTGCGCTCCGTGACCTGAATCTCTCCGTGCGCAGGGGCGAATTCCTAGTTGTGCTCGGCGCCAACGGAGCGGGGAAATCCACCCTCTGCTACCTGATCAGCGGTATCGTCCCTCACATCTACGGAGGGCGGCGCAAGGGATACCTCACGGTGGCCGGCATTGACCCGTGGGATGAGCCGCTCTACGTCACTTCTCAGCACTGTGGGGTGCTGATGCAGGACCCCGAAGTGCAGTTGTTCATGCCCAGCCTGGGGGCGGAGCTGGCCTTTGGGCCGGCCAACCTGGGCGTGCCGCGGGAGGAGATTCTGCGCCGTTCGAAGGAAGCTCTGACCTTGGTCCGATTGGAGGGGTTGGAGCAGCACAACCCGCGCGATCTCTCGGGCGGACAGAAGCAGCGAGCGGCGCTCGCCGCGGTGCTCACCATGCAGCCCCGAGTGCTCGTGCTCGATGAGCCTACCTCCCAGCTCGATCCGCTGGGCAGGTGGGAGGTAGGTGAGGCCATCGAGCGGCTGAAGCAGGCCGGAGATCTCACCATCGTGATGACCACCCATGAGAGCGAGGAGATCCTACACCTGGCCGACCAAGTGCTGGTATTGGAGCAGGGCCAGGCGGTGTTGCAGGGCAGCCCGGAGGAGGTCTTTTCGCACCCGGACCGGCTCGAGCAGGCAGGCGTCAAGACGCCGGCGTTGATCCAGGCTCAGTCTAGACTGGTAGGGCTTGGCCGAAGTGGCGCATCCCTCCCGAGTCGGATGAACCTGAGCTTGCAGGCGGTTGCGGATCAGATCCGCCTGGAGGTGAAAGATCGGCGGTTGACCGTGCTCCCCCAGGCCCGGCCTGTACGGCAGGTTCCTGCCGACGAGGCGCCCGCCATTCTGGAGGCCCGGGATTTGACCTTCGAGTACCCCGGCCCCCCAGCGGTCCTCGCCCTGCAGGCTGTGAATGCGCAGTTGAGACAGGGCGAATTCGTGGGCATTGTCGGCCAGAACGGATCGGGCAAGAGCACGCTGGTGCGTTGTTTGGTCGGCCTACTGCGGCCAGGGCGAGGGGAGGTTCTCTTCCGCGGCGAGAGCATCCGCGGGCTCTCCGTGGGCGAGATGGCCCGTCGCGTGGGTCTGGTGCTGCAGAATCCTGATTACCAGCTATTCAGTGCCTCTTGCCGCGAGGAGATCGCGTTCGGCCTGCGCAACGTGGGCGTGGCGGACGGTGAGATCGAGGGCGCGGTAGAGCAGGCTCTACGCACGGTCGGGCTTGAGAATCAAGCCGACCTGTTCCCCTTCCGGCTTTCCTTCGGCGACCGGCGCAAGCTGGCCGCGGCGGCGACCATGGCCCTCGGTCCCGAGGTCTTGATCATGGATGAGCCGACCACGGCCCAGGATCACCGCGGGCGATACCAACTCGCCGACCTGGCCCGCCGCTTTCATCAGGAACAGGGCGGCACGGTAGCGATGATCACCCACGATGTCGATTTGATCGCCCGCTACGCGCATCGCCTGATCGTCCTGTACCAGGGGCGGGTGCTCCTGGACGGGCCAACTCCCGAGGTTTTTGCCCAGGTGGAAGAGCTGCGCAAGAGTTTCGTCGTGCCGCCGGTCGCCGGTCAGCTCGCGCGCGAGCTTTCGGCGCTCGGCCTGCCCCCGGACATCCTGACGCTAGACGAGCTTTTTCAGGTGCTGGTTCCAAGAGGAATCCAGGAAGGGGTTGGCTAGGTGCGGCCCGTATTTCGTTACCTCCCCCTGGATACCCCGATCCACCGACTGCACCCGCTGGTGAAACTGGCCCACGTCTTCCTGACGTTGCTGTTGGTCATGTTCCCCATCCGGGAGGGCGACCTGCCGGTCCTGCTCCTGTGGTTGGGTTTCTCCGGCGTCCTATGGACGGTGGGCCGGGTGGAGCTGAGCCGCTTTACCACGCTGCTCAAGCTCCTGACCGGCACTTTCATCTTCCTGATCTTGATTCAGGGCTTCACCTACCGCTTTGGTAAGACCCCTCTCATCGTCTTCGGTCACCTCAGGTTGTGGGAGGCGGACCTGGGGGTGATCACCAAGGAGGGCGTGCGGTTTGGCCTGGTGCTCTGCGTGCGCATCTTGGTGGCGACCTCGTCGCTTCCGCTCTTCGTGATGACCACCCCGGCCTCGGCCATCATGACCGCCATGAGCAAGCTGCGCGTTCCCCGTGTCGCGACCTTCATGTTCATCAGCGCGCTGTCGTTCACCACGCTCCTATTCGAAATGTGGGCCTCGATCGTCGAAGCGCAGAAGCTGCGGGCCTTCGACATCGACCGGATGAATGTGATCAAGCGGGCGGTGCGCGCCTACGTCCCCATCATCACCCCCCTGATCCTGCTGCTCTTCCGAAAGGCCAACGATTTCCAGATCGCCATGGAGACCAAGGGCTTCGGCGCCCCCATCGAGCCGACCGAGATCGAGACTCTGCATGCCCGGCCGGCGGACTTCGTCTGGCTGACTCTCATCGTCGCGGTTTTTGCCCTGTGCACCGCGCTTAGGTTCGGGCCGTGGCTGTGAGGGGCCGAAACGAAGAGCAGGGCAGGATGGGAAAGGCGCGGGTCATCTTCATCTGATGTGCAGAAGGGAGAATTCGGCATGGGCGAAAGTCCCTCGTATCCTGAGTTAGTCACGCGGCTGGGCGAGCTGTTCGCGCCTGCCCTCGCGCAAGATTGGCCCAATCTACCGGTGGAGCGCGCAGAGGGGGTGTATCTCTATGACAAGGACGGCCGCCGCTATCTGGACTTTCTGTCCGGTTTCGGCGCCTGTAACGCAGGGCACAACCACCCGCGCGTCGTGGCGGCGGCGCGGGAACAGATGGAGCGCATGGTCCATGCGCCGTTGGGGGTGATCGCTCCGGAAACGACCTTGCGGCTGGCCTGGGAGCTGGGCAAGATCGCCCCGGGCGGCGCAGACATGTACTTCTTCGGGAACAGCGGCGCCGAGGCCGTCGAGGGCGCCCTCAAGCTGGCGCGCTACGTGAGCGGCCGGCGTGCGATCATTGCGTTCCTGGGCAGCTTCCACGGCCGGACGATGGGGGCGGCCTCGGTCACCACCTCCAAGGTGAAATACCGCTCCGGGCATGGGCCCCTCCTACCGGACATCTACTTTGCGCGCTTCCCCTATCCCTTCCGGTCCGGGGCACCCGATCCGGAGGGCTGCGTCCGGGAGGCGCTAGAAGACCTTGACCGGCTGTTTGAACATGTGATCGCGCCGGAGGAGGTGGCAGCCTTCCTGGTGGAACCGATCCAGGGCGAGGGCGGCTACGTGGTGCCGCCGGCCGGCTGGCTGGGCGAACTTCGCAGGATCGCCGATGAGCACGGCATCCTGCTCATCGCCGATGAAGTGCAGACCGGATTCGGCCGCACCGGAGAGTGGTTCGCCTCCCACCTGTTCGGCTTGGAGCCCGACATCCTCTGCCTGGCCAAGGCCATGGCCAACGGGTTCCCTCTGGGGGCGACCGCAGCTCGCAAAGAGTTGATGGGGAAATGGGGGCCCGCTTCCCACGGGACCACGTTTGGCGGGAACCCCATCTCCTGCGCGGCGGCGCTGGCGACCCTGCAGGTCATCCGCGAGGAAAACCTTCTGGAGAACGCCCGCGTCCAGGGGAGGTACGTGCTCGAGCAGCTGCGCGAGCTGCAGGGCGAGACTCGGATCATCGGCGAGGTGAGGGGGGTTGGGTTGATGGTCGCCGTGGAATTTGTCCGCCCCGGCACCGACAAGGAGCCGGGGGCCGACGCTGTGCGCCGCATCCTCCAGCGCTCCCTTGATGGCGGGCTGCTAACGTACCCTTGCGGGCACTGGTCTCAGACGATTCGCCTGATCCCACCCCTGACGGTAACCCGCGAGCAGGTGGACGAGGGGCTGGCCATTTTCCGCCAGGCGGTGCTGGCCGAGTCGAGCTGAGCTCCCGGCAATTCGCTGCCCTATCGCAATCGAGTGGACCTGACCTCGCCCTCGGGTGCCTGTCTTCCCGCTAGGCATGGACTCGCGAATGTTCCATCCGCCGAAGAACGAGGAGGTGGAGGATGCAATGGCGATCGCGCATACCCTGGGAGTGAGAGCCCCCTATCTGCTGCATGTCGGCGCCATCGAATCCCGCAAGAACCTGGTTCGTGTGCTCGAGGCGCGCAGCAGCCTGTCCCATGCAGATCGGGGGGACGTTCCCGGTTGGCGCGTTGCGGTCCTCGAGGTTGGCGTGCTTCGGAACTGGACGGGGCCATTGCCGCGATCTTGATGGCATAGAGGACGAGTGGGAGATAGTTGAACCCAATACCCAGAAGACCTCATCCCGGGACAGAGAGGGTGAGGGATCGATTTCACCGCCTGCACCATACTTCCGGTCTTGGCCGACTACGTGGCCAAGCTGCATCACCGCTATGAGCACGTGCACGGGCAGCGCTGAGGCATAGCTGAGTAGCGCAGGTGAGGAGGATCAAACGGCGGGCACAATGTGCCCGCTGCAGTGTTTTCTAGGGCACCGAAGGAACTCCCCACAGGTTGAGTACGCCTTCGGCCATCGCCGCGACCAGGATCCTGCCATCCGGCGAGAACACCGCGCCCGCGACATCTGATCTACCGGCCAGATGCCACACCTCTTGTAAGGTGGACATGTCCAGCAGGGTAAGGTCCGTATTGGCGCTGGCCAGAAGCCTCCCGTCCGGCGAGAAGAAATGCAAACCGGCCGAGGGCACCTCTCGGATCATCTCCAGCGTTGTGACGTCCCACATGCTTCCGTCGTTCAAGACGATCTTCCTTCCATCCGGCGCAAAGGCCACGGCGGACGCAGGCGCATCCAATCCGCCGAGGCTCTCCCAGCCGGCGGTTTCCCAGAGTCCCACCCTGCCTGCGACCCCTGCGACCGCGATGAGCTTGCCATCTGGCGAGAATGCCAGGTCACGTACGCCTTCTCCAGGGATGTCTATGGTTCGCAGCTCATCCCCACTCTCCGCCTGAAGGACGATCAGGCGACCTCCCTGTGCCATGAACCCGTCCTTCGTCCCGACAACGAGCAGCCGGCCGTCTGGCGAGAAATCGACGCTCGTCACGTACAACCACGTCGGCTCGATCCGCAAAGGATCCGCGGCTGCATCGGTTCGCCATAGGCCGACTCCCCCATTGTGTATCTCGGCGGACCCTTCCGTTTCCAGGCTTTCTGTCGTTGAAGCCACAATCGTCCCGTCCGGTGAGAAGGCCAACGCCGGATAGGCGATATACGCCTCCCGGGACTCGTCACTCGCAAGGAATGTATCCAGAGTGTGTAGCCTCTCGCCGCTCTGAAGGTCCCAGAGGACCAGCTTTCCCAACTGCGCTGCCTGGCCCAGAGTGTGGCTGTCCGGCGAGCATGCGACCGCCGCGGCCCCGGGCTTGCTGGGAAGCTGCGCCAAGATCTTGAGCCGACCGACGTTCTCCGGTGAGATGACCTCCAGACCTGGAGGCAATAGGCCCGCATATTCCGTGTGAGTAGGGGCGGGATCGGGTCTGACACTCGGCGAAGGCCGGGCGGCGGCCGAAGGAACGCTCGGCGAGGGCGGCTGTGGTGCTTCCGGAGAATAAGGCTGTGGCTGCGCGCAGGATACGAGTTGTAGCAGGAGTGCAGCGATTACGGGCGGGGGTGGGAACCGGTGAACACCGGATCTCGACTTCAGAATCGTGCAGTTCCGAGAGTGGGCATCGGGAGTGGCTCCCATGTTCGGCTTCTCCGGAAGTTCGGGTGACCCGACAGGTGAGGCCGCGCTCAGGGTGAGGAGCAGCAGGACCGCGGCTCTCCGAGATCATTATCGCCCCAAAACCACTGCCGATTGATTCCTTCTACCAGTGTCCTTCACGCCCTGGCGGATGAGTCCGGGAGCGGCGATGCATGCACACGCACAGAAAGCGACTCCCCCACCCTGATGGAGTCGTGCGATTGACTCATCCTCGGGATTCTTCGCTCGCCACTTCGTGGCTCACTTCGCGCAGCACCACGTAGGACAGAATGACATTCTTCGTGCGCCGCTGCGCGGCGCTCTCAGAATGACAAGGGTGAGCGGGACTCTGCGCCGGGGGAGGCCCACTCAATGTCTCGTTTTTGGTTCGTTACAGGGCTCAGTTCTGCAGATGCGGCTCGATGGCGTTCTGAATGCGCCCTTTGGGCTGGAAGCCGACCAGGCGTTCCTTGACCTCACCGCCGACGAAGAGGATCAAACTTGGAACG
>Ga0299912_10004903_pt1 | contig 10973 bp, 9 predicted proteins | sample RVTome_2_FD_207667 | JGI IMG/M metagenome (GOLD analysis project Ga0299912, IMG submission 207667) | Soil microbial communities from uranium-contaminated site in the Upper Colorado River Basin, Wyoming, United States - RVT95D214 (version 2) ... | reverse complement strand
ATAGCTAGGGTAAGATAAGGCCAGCGTCGACGGCGAGTTGAGAGGCCGCCGCGACGGTGCGGAGGAAGACACCGCGGGAGAACACGGTCGGCACATGGTCTCGACTCTTCAGTTCCCGGGCCACCCGCATGAGCCTGCGACAGAGGGCATAGACGTCAGAAGGGTATGGGCCCGCCGCGGGCGTGCCGAGATTGTCAAGGACAGCTCCAACGACTCCTCGCGCTGTCCCGCCGTGGATGCCCGGATCGTGCCCTGCCAGGTCACTGAGCGTCCTGCTGAGTCTGTGTTGTTGTGCCTCAAGGAGCACGACAAGATGCCGTCGGGGACCAGGGGGCCGGAGCCTCAATGAGTACGCGAGACCAAGCTCGAACGGCATGTTGAAACGAGCTGGAGCTCCGACTCGGGAAAGATCATGCAGCGAGACTCGACAAGCCTCGATGAGTCCCATGATCCTCCGCAGTCTTCCCTGCCCCCTTTCGGGGATCTCAAGAACGCTGCGGGGCACTCGACCAAGCGAGACCAGAGCGGCGATCAGTGCAAGAAAGAGGGGTTCGTACGTGCGGTCGAAAGGTACGTTGAGGAAGACTGCTTTCTCGTCGGGCGCTGGAGCCGCAGCCGGCATTTCTCCCCCATTCATGAAGAGCGCGGTGGGTAAGGAAGTCTCTCAGAGGACGGAATCGATGGCTTCGATAGCCGCCTTGACGTCGGACTTCGGAATCCCGAGGCTTTCTCGGATCTCAGAGGCGGATGAGGGAGGCGTCGAATGAACGACCTTTGAGGTAGAGTCCGACTTCACCGCGAGGCGCCCCGAGTAGACTGTGGTCTTGTAGGCCCTCTTCGCGCTTCGTTTCCCCTTCACTACGTGCTTCTTTGGCATTCCCTGGCTCCTGGCAACCGTTCACGCTCTTGCTTCATGTCCGAGTCTAGCTCGCCGCAACACGGCTGTCAAGTCAACCGACGAATCCCCTCGCCCCCGGCGCGCTCAACCTCCCTGCCGCCCTGCCCGCCGCCCCCTCCCCGCCTCGCCCGCCGCACGGCCTCGCCCCTCGCAGTCCTCCTCGCAACGATTCTACAGTGGAGGCAGCCAGTAGGAGCTCCAATCATATTGGTCAAACGGGTTCGTCTCTTGGGTGCGAAGCTGCGTCTCCAGGTTCGCAAGCGCGGTGCGGCACAACCCAACAAGAAAACGCACGGGGTACTGAAGTTGCCAGGATTGCTCCCCTGGCTCATCCAAGTCTGAATACCTCGTGAGATGCGTATAGTACGCGTCATCCGTGTCCCACATCTCAAGGTCGTGGCCGAGTTGACGAAACTCATGCACCAACGCGTTACGATACGCGTACAGCAAGTTGACGTGCCGGAGCGATTCGGGGGCAACTCCCATCAACCTGATCGGTGTGCCATTCTCGACGGGCCAGTGGCTGACTACTTCATCGAAGCTGGGATCTCTTGCCACCGGGATCCTCTCCCCGGGGATCCAACCAGACATGCGGGAGATCGCGAAGCTGCGGAGACTAGCGCTCATAGAGTGGCCCGCTAGTCTGGAGAGTTGCGCGAGGTGCGGAAGGCTCACACGCTCGGCGGACTCCCAGCCGGCGTATGTGAGGACAAAGGAAATGAATCGATCGCGATTCCTACTCCTGCGGAAGAGAGGAAAGGACATCGCGTCGAGCATAGCGGCCAACAAGACCTTGCGGTGAACGCCACTTACCCTCGAGTCGGGGATCTCTTCCGTAACGACGCTAATGACTCCTTCGAACACCCGGATAAAGCGATCAATGCTGCCTGAGACCGACTCTGGCATACTTCCCTCAGTCGCCCGGGCAAAGCATCAGAAGCGGCCTTACGTCACAAAGTTGTGGTCCCACCCCACCCCGCCTCCCCGCTCGCCGCCCCGCGCTCGAAGACCCCGGTGCTCTCCCGGGACCCCTCCCCGCCTCGCCAGCCTCGCCCGCCCCGTTTCGCCCGCCTCGCCGCCCGCGCCACTCCCCCAACATAGCCCTCCTCTTGGCGACCCTTGCTGGACTGGCCGCCATGCCAGCCTCCAGGCTGCCCCAAGACACCATCTTCACTTGGCCTTCACCCGCTTCTCAGTAAGACGCCTCGCATCCGCGATGGTCCGGCAGGTCAGCAGGAGATCAAGCGCGCACCATACGCGCCCGTTCCGATAGAGGGCCCCCGTCTTCACATCCTTGGCCGGCCGGATGGCAGGGCCAAGTCTGTACAAGAAGCTCGGAGCAATCGACGTACTGGGGATCTCCTCGCAGGCTGAATGGAGATTGTCTATCACCGCATAGCTCTTGATGAAATGAACGGACTGTAGGCGTCCCTCGTACCTAAACCCGATGTACGTGGGCGGTTCCTTGGGCCATCCTGCGCCCATCGGATGGAAGTAGATGCGCTTCTTGGCGACCACATCCTTCCAAGAAACTCGCCAGCCCCTTGGGGTCTCCAGGCTTAGGGAGACGACGTAGACCAGGTTGCTCTGCCTATTCTGCATCGCTGTGATCCTTCTGAGGTAGAGGCTCAAATCCCTTGCCACACCGCGCTCGCGCCGTGGTCCGGCTCGAGAAGCCCTCCCTGCGAGACGCGTAAGAACCCGCCAAGACACGTGCCGGACCTGAACGCCCTTGACTGAAGATGGAAGATGCTGGCTTGCATATTCTGAGGAGCATGCGCTGAGCGTCACGATTCTTCTTTCGGTCTCGCGACCTAGCAAGAAGGATCGCCGCCCTGCATATTTACTGAGCTGGCTTTGGTGCGGCAGGATCCACCCCCTCTTCGCCTCTAGAATCAGGTGAAGGGCGCCCGGTGAATACAGTTCCAGGTCGGTGATTCCAGTCGCGGATTCATGTGTCTGAAGGAGGAGTTCGCTTGTGCCATGTACGGGGTCCTCGCCCAAGACAACTCTCAAGAACAGCGCGAGCAGCGAACTCGATCGCGAGAGGGCGTAGGCAATCGCCGAGGTGATGGCGTTCTCGTCTCCGCCCAACAGATCGAAGATGTCGTTGACCTCGTGCCCTCTGAGTTTTAGCTGCGCCAACTGTCCCTCCGAGCTTGGAGAAGGCTTCTAGGCTGCTTTCCCCACGCCCTACAGCACCTCGCCCCAGTCCCCCATTGGGCCCGCCTTGCGCCTTACGCGAGCCTCTCAGGGCTGTACTTCGCTAGCACTCTGGCCAAGGAAGGATTCGCGTCGATGATGAGAGCATGCAGTTCGGGCCAATGCGCCGTCACACGAAAGCGCGTGCGAATTCCACTTCTCACGAAGCCCGCACTGGACAGGATCGAGTGGTTCCTAAGTTGTCGAAGGTGGAGCGGGGACCGAAGTGTTGCCACGCGCTTGATCGGGGCCATCCAGTCATTGGCCTGTTTCCATCTCGCGTATTGGTATGCCACAGGACCGGAGAACTTGAAGATATCCCCGATGTAGCCAGAGGGCTTGGTTCTGTAGAAAAGAACGAGGTCATCCTCCGATGCCTGTGAGGGCGCACTCCATACCTGGTTGCCGGTTACTCTACCGATTTTCTCGCGGTATTGGCCTGTGACGGGGACAACCCACACGTTGAAACCCTTCCCGAAGTACCTCCTCAACTCCACGACCCTCAGCCGCGGAGGCGTTGACGGCCAGTCGTGGATCCAACACACAAGCCAATCACACTCCCTCGCGCTATGTCCGTGCGTCCGGAAGTTCCGCGACCTGTACTCAAACTCGATCCGCACTCGCTTCGTCCCTCGGTAGGCCACGCAATCTGGGAACCGCCCCCGAATGCTCTCCACCCTGAGTCCGAGCTCCTTCTTGGCTATCGCTGAGAACAAGTAGACCACACCCAACTCGTTTTCAGGTGCATAGTCAAGTGGAGCATTGTCCAGCCGGGTTCCGCGCCTGCTGCTCACTGCCATAAGGCCCTCCCAGAGGTGGCCACCCCCATCTCGGCCCGCGCGTGTCGCATGGCCCGCCCGCGGCCTGCCGCCCCGCCGCCTCGCGGACCTCTCCCCGCCTCGCCCGCCCCGCCGCGAGCGCCCTGAGCGAAGGCGAAGCCCTGAGCGACGGCTGCATATCGCCCCTGCCAGCGAGCCTCCTCCGTGCAGCCGGAGCCGAAGGGCCGCCTCTCAAGCCGGCGTTGTCGGGCCCGCGGCGGCCGCCAAAGTCGAAGGGTAGGCCTACCTCGCGCTCGCGACCGTCATCCGCCGACCGCTCGCCTCTCGAGCACAGTACCTATCAGCAAGCAGATACCTCCCGCCGGGAGCATCACGAGCAGGAAGTAATAGCTGGCCGCCGCGTCTCGGACCGTCCGCGCCACTCGGCCTGGCAGCCGCTGATCACTCGCCGATTGACTGATGACGTACTTCCAGTCGCCCCGACAGGTCCAGCCCCCGAACACGCTAAACACGCCGAACAGGATGAGCACGAATCCGGCGACAGTCAGGGTGCTTGCGTACCGTTGCAGTGTGAGCGGAGGGAACAGGCAGACGGCGCCCGCTGAGACAGCCATGGCGGCTGCAACGGCGACTGCCACTGATCTCAGATATCGGAGAAACATCGCATCCCCCGTCGAAGTTCGGTGGACGCGGCCCCAGTTCGCTTCCACTTTCCGCGGCCCCCACCCATTATCGCGCTCCCTGTCTGCCCCGCGCCCTCCCCGCCTCGCCCGCTCGCGCCTCGCTGCCCCCTCCCCGTCTCGCCCGCCCCGCCGCCAGCGGCCTCGACCTTCGCGCGGCAGCCCTGCGGGCCAGGCACACTTGCACTGGCGCTGCGCGCCAGCGCATTCCCTGGGTGTCCTGGTGGTCTTCCAGGGCTGCCCGGCCGCTCGGGCATCGCCCAACCCATTGTCGCGCGCCCCGGCGGGCCGGGCACGCGGTTACTCTCGCGCGCCGGCGGGAGCCCCGCGAGCTTCCCACGCCTGACCCATGCCCGCATCCGCTGTGCCAGGATACAATGTGAAGTGGCATTGCCTAGAGTGGAGACCATGCACAAGGGCTGCGTGCCCGCTCGCGAATTCGACTCTCTTTGGCAGTTCTCGAGACCTCAGCCCGGAGCCCCGATCATCCCGACTTGGCGGCCAGCACGCGCTCTGAGATTAACGATCCGGCGAGACCATCCCTAGGCACGCCGGAAGGCATCGCCTGCGTTCGTCTCAAAGGCACCCTGGGAGGGAGTCTCATGGCGATCTGGGAGTACGGGGCCATCTCGAGGGACAGCCCTTTCCTCATACGAAGTAGCGCATGTCCATTCTGTGGAGAAACCCTCACGTTGTTGACGTCTGACAAATCCGAAGAGGTGCTAGACCATCCGCAACACTACTTGATCTTCCAAGATGAGCTGGAAGTTGTAGTCTGTGGCACGTGCGGTTGGTGGAAGGCAATGAAGGTGCTCAGAACTCATACTTTCCCTCCACGGGGCGATGGTCCTTCTTCGCTATCAGGCAGACTGTCTACAAACTACTACGGGGCAGCTGCAAGCCTTAAGGAACTAGATCTCTCTGACATCTCAACACCGCTGGCGGAAGTGATGTCGTATCTGACGGCCAAGTATGAGTCGAGATTCGCGATTCACCCCAGGATCCTTGAGGAAACAGTCGCCTCAGTTTTCCGCGACATGGGCTATGACGTCCTTGTGACGGCCTACTCCGGAGATTCAGGCATCGACGTAATTATGACGCAGCGGTCGACGCACATAGGAGTCCAGGTAAAGCGGTACCGAGACAGCATCAAGGCAGAGCAGATCCGATCTCTGGCTGGCGCGTTGGTGCTTAACGGCCTTACGAGGGGCATCTTTGTGGCCACTTCATCTTTTCAGAAAGGAGCGATTAAGAGCGCGGATCAGTATGGACAGCTGGGCTATGACATCGACCTGATCGATGGCGAAAGGTTCCTCGAGGCCCTCAAGATTACCCAGCGAGCGATGTACCAGTCCAAAGGGCATTTCGTCAAGGTCCACGACTTACGCACCCTGCCGTTTATTGAGCAGAGGCCTTAGTAGGATTCGCCGCGGCATGCGGTCGTTCCGCGCTGGAAGCGCTTGAACTTGAAGGGCGCCGCATGAACCGGAGCACTGATCCACGATGCTCGATAGACTGAAGCGCACCTCGGCTTTGTTCACATCGAGGAACCACACGGACTGGCCCCTGGCAGCCTCAACCGCGGTCGTATCGCCGTCGTGAACCTGAAAGGCTGGATGGCCCCGTCTATGGTCATCCGGACCGAGCGTGGCAAGTCCTCCTCAAATGCCCGATCAAAGGATCTTGGTCACCCTCGCTATCCTGTTGTCCATCAATAGAGCCTCGCCTGTTCCCATCCTCTAGGGGCAACCATCCACTTCCCTCAGCCAGCTCCCCTACATGCTCCAATTGGAAGCTCTCATCGAGCGGGACATGCGATCCTTCCTGCTGAAGGTGGACCCGCTTCCATACGGGCGGTGCCTCCGCTTCGCCCCTCCAAGCCGGCGGCGGTTGTTCTCGATCGCCAGTTGCACTTTGCGCGCTATCGCATCTTTGGCGACCGGTTCCAGGTGCACTTGGGTGGACAGCCATTCCCTGTTCGGTCCACACAGCACCCTCGTTTCACACCCCAGTGCAATCTTGAGCTGCACCAAGCGTTAGGTTCTCAGAGACGCATGCGCCTCGGGGTGAGGGCTCGCCAACTCGCCGCCAAACAGCACGAGCTGAGCCGCCCGGCCGGCGCCAAGACAGTAGCTTGAATCTGATCTGCCGCGGCTCGCCGGGTCGGCTCCATCGAGTTGTTGGGCGGATAAGCATGGAGGCCGTCAGCTTGACTCCGGGGCCGGGACGCGAAGGATCCGCAGCGTCTCTTCATCAATGGCCCTCGAATCGACGCCTTGGATCGTGCGGCGCAGCTCCTCCTTGCCTAGTGATTGGGCCCAGGACCTAAGGCTGACGGCAGTGGGAGGGTCCTTGGCGTCGGACATGTAGCGAAAGCCGAGGCGGATCGAGTCGATGCGCTCTATGCCCATTAGCGACAGTACTGATGCTGGCACACAGTCGACGCCGAAGTAGGCGAAGAGCGGAAGCCTGGCTGCAAGAGAGCAGACCTCTTCGGGACCCAAGATGAGTTCCAGGATGCGCACGAGAGCATACATTCCCCAGGCGCCCGAGTTGGACAGCTGCTGGGTTGCATAGTTGCATGTGCGCTCCACGAGGCGGGTGGTCTCTGTCAGATGAGGCGAGTAGAGCTCAACGAGATCGTTGATTGAGGCGCCCTCGATCCAAGATGCAAGGAGGTCCCCATGAGGAGCGTTCGCGGGTCGCCAGTCCAGCTCTTCAACGGAGGCAACGGCATTGGCGGCGAGCTCAACCTGGGCCGTTGTGAGGGCCAATGGAGCAGAGGGAGCTGAGCGGAATGCGTCCTGGAGTTGGTGGTTCGCGATAGTGGCTTCGTGCAGGCGGTGGATTGCCCTTAGGGGCAATCCGACCCGCATCGCGATGCCGCGGAGTTCAGGTGTGATCTCTGTGAGTTTGCGATAGTGGGACATCCATGTCCGGAACCAGTGCTTAGCTGATTGCTTCGCTTCTGGCCGTTGGACCGCCAATAAGGAGCGGTCAATGACGGCGTCAATGAGGCCCTCATCCTCGTACGGCAGGACCTCCATCGCGTGGAGGACGGCGGCGCCGAACTGCCGAAGTGCTCTTCTTACTTCTTGCTTCCAATCCTGATCGCCCAAAGCCCATGCCTTGGCGAGGGCGTCCTCGTCGGGAGGCTTGTAGCTCTCTACAATCTCTAGGAATCGACTCAGTACGGGAGGATACGAGGGTCGCACGAAGTACTCGAGGGGAGAGATGCGAGCCTCGGAGTCGGGTGGCCTCACTTGTTTGTTGGTTCTGGATGGTTCGTAGAAGAGAACGAGGCCTTCTGTCTCGAGGCCGGCGCGCCCCGCACGGCCGGCAATGTTCCGGAACTTGGTGAGGTCAAGGGGCGTGGGTCGGATACCCTTACGAGGATCTGTGTGGTGAATCCAGTCCTCGAAAATCACGGTGCTGATTGGCAGGTTGACACCTTCGGCCAAGGTAGTAGTGCTAACAATGACGTCAATTTGGTTGGCACCAATCAGATCCTCGAGGTCGATTCTGATCCGTGGTGGAAGGTCAGCGTGGTGATATGCGATTCCATAGGAGAGAGATCTCTCAAGCAGGAAGCCTGGGGCGATCTCCCTGCGAATCTTTCTCTGGAGGGACTCAACCCCTGGGGCAGGGGGTGAGGAATCACCCGCAGAGGCGAGGCGGTCAACCATCGCGGCGACTATCTGCTCGCATCGGTCTTTGGTCATAGAGAAGACGAGGAGAGGGCCTTTCCGGCGGAGGGCGTCGGTGGCGAGGACTAGGCCGTCCAGAAGGCTACTAGGCTTTCTGGAGTACTGGGCCAGCCTGAGCGATAGTGGCGCGTCCTGGCTGGAGTCCTGTAGAGTGAGGAACAACTGGCATCCCCGTGGGGGGGTTGGGAGGAAGGCGATGGAGCCGAAACGTTGGCGCGTCGGTCTCCACTGAGACGATGAGACGGTGGCTTGGGATGACAACCATAGGCCGAATTGCTCCGCGTTGGGCAACATCGCGGAAAGAAGAATGATTCGCACATCAGGGAGAATTAGGAGCAACTTGACGACGACGAACTCTAGGCCGAGTCCTCGATCAGGATCGGAGACCATATGGGTCTCGTCAATGACAAAAGCCCGAGCCCGCTTGAGGGCCGGGTCGTCATGCCGGATGAGGAGATCCAGCTTCTCGGGCGTAAGGACGACTATCTCGGCGTTTTCGATCAGGGTGGCTTCTAGTTGGTCGCGCTGCAGAGCGCCGGTCGCTCCGACCACTCTGAAGCCGAACGCAGCCATCTTGGAGGCAAGGTCTCGGCTCTTTTCGGTGACAAGGGCCCTGGTGGGAACTACGTAAAAGCAGACGGATCCAGGGGATGCTGTGAGTTGCTGGATAATGGCGAGTTCGCCGCAGAGAGTCTTGCCAGAGCTGGTGGGTACCGACACGATGAAATGTTGCTTCGAGGGGTCAAGGAGGCCTAATTCGATAGCTGAGGTCTGGGACGGCCAGAGCTCGGGATAGGATCGCAAGTATTGATCGACGCGTTGCCGGGACGACGGATCGAGAGACGGCTGCCTTTGGATTACGCTTCGACTACTGAACTGGGTGAATCTCGCCAGGCAAAGGTGGAGAAGCCGACTGATGCGGTATGCTGTGGGATCATCCAGAGCGTTGGCAAGGATCGCGAGGTCGGAGAGTTGGGTGTTGTCGGGAATCTCGTCGCCGAGGAATCTGACGTAGTCAGCGACCATGTGAAGTGATTTGGCCAGGGATTGGAGGAGTGCCCTTTCGATCGGGGTGGACTCTTGGAGTGCGGGATCCTCCGACAAGAGACCGGATGAGAATTCGCTGAGCGCGGTGAAGTCGCGAGAGCTGAACTTGAGTGCAGCTTTGGCCACAACTGGAAGAAGATCGAAGGTTTCGGCGAGAATGAGACGCCGCGCAAGCACAGCACCGATGGGTGGGGCGGAGGCTAGCTGCCAGCCCATGGCTGAGAGGACGATGTCTGTGGGGGCGCGCTCGTAACTCGACAGGCCCGTCCCCTCGAGGATGAGAGCGTATGTTGCCCAGGCGTCGGCATCCTCTTGTCGAGCCGAAAGGAGCCCTACTTCAAGCAGGGCCGCGGCTCTGCGCAGCTTGGTTCGGATAGCAGTGATTTCGCCCTCTGTTGCGGTTGAGAGCTGGAGGCCGAGCCGCGCGGCCTGGACTTGGCTGTTATCTCGAATAAGGGAGGGCGGGTGCCCAGCTGGTGGGAGAGACCACCACCGGCCACCGCGTTCCGGTGTAGACAACAGGATGCTCCTAGTCGACCCGGAAAGCGGACTCGACTAGATCCGCTAATCTCGCGATCGCAAGCGTGAATGCGCGTCCAGCGGTAGGAAACGCCGCCGTTGCGACCGGCTTTGCAAAGTCATCCTGCCAGTTGGCGTGGTCTATGACGAGAGCGACGACAGCAACCATTGTGGGTTGGCTCCCAGGGACGCCCTGCGAATACGGGTCGAACCAATCAAGAAACAGATCCCGGAGAGCAGGACTTGTGTCGAGATTCGCGGCAATGATGGGAAGATCGTTGGCGAGTCCGTCCCCAAGAAGGTAGTCGTTGAGCTCGCGGATTGCGTCGTAAACGACAGAAGGCGTTCGGCCGGTCTGGGCCTGGGATGTCGTCTTGACCGAGATAGCATGGATGATCGGCGGTTGGGATGAAAGATCGAAGGCAAGGAGGTCCATCCCGAACTGGTGCTGGTTGGGGGATGTGTTAAGTCGCCACTTGTAGGTGAGGATCGTGAGCTGCTCGCACTCCTCTGCATACGCGCAGCTTACGAACTCGCTCAGATGGACGGCCTGATATCTCACCGACGAGGGGATGGGGATTCCTTTGGGGAGGTCAAGGCCGTGGCGGTGAAGGATTTCGACGACCTCGTCGTGACGTTTGTACATGAACGGGATCATGCGGCGCAGGCCGGCAACGAGAGACGCGTGGTGAGCATCCACCGGCTGGCGGAGCGAGGCGACCGCGAAGGGATTCCTTGTGTCGGCGAAAGACGCCTTCCGGACCTCGAGTAATTCCGGGAGGTGAATGGACGGCCGGCCTGAAGGGAGTAACTCGCTCACGACGTTTCTGCTGCCGATAGATGATAGTCAAGTTGTGGGTAGGCGCAATTGCCGGAGCCCCAGGGCTAGGAAGCCTTTGAGGTGCTTAGCAATCCGCCTAACTACATCATTTCTATCGCGCCACCAACTCCTCCGACAGCGGATCTATTCGCCTGCGAGAATGCGATGTGAGCACTCTACTCGGAAACGTTGGACGGCGCGGAGAGCCGCGAAGAAGCACGCTCAACCCCCTCACAACCACCGTCCCCCACCCCTTTCCCCCTTCCCTCCTACGGCCCCCTCGCCGCCTCCGCCCCCCGCGCTAGCGCTTTGTAGTTCGAC
>Ga0299912_10004902_pt1 | contig 10973 bp, 10 predicted proteins | sample RVTome_2_FD_207667 | JGI IMG/M metagenome (GOLD analysis project Ga0299912, IMG submission 207667) | Soil microbial communities from uranium-contaminated site in the Upper Colorado River Basin, Wyoming, United States - RVT95D214 (version 2) ... | reverse complement strand
GGGGTTTTTAGACATACAAAGGCACCTTCAAGACTCTGTTTGGATTTCTTATCCCCCCTTATCCCCCCTTAAAACAAGGGGGGAATTTGGATTAGGTAGGTGCCTTTGGCAGGGGAGCGGAGGGAGAGGGATTCGAACCCCCGTTCCGGAAACCCGGAAAGCGGTTTTCAAGACCGCCGCCTTAAACCACTCGGCCATCCCTCCGTGTCTATCAGTTGATCTTTTCGAGATTGTCCATATACGGCCGGAGCGCATCGGGCACCAGGACCGAGCCTTCCTGTTGCTGGCCGTTCTCCAGGAGCGCGCTCACGGTCCGTCCGACCGCGAGCCCCGAGCCGTTGAGGGTGTGGACGAACTCCGGCTTGGCCCTCGGCCGGCGCCGGAACCTGATGTCGGCGCGCCGGGCCTGGAAGTCCAGGCAGTTGGAGCAGGAAGAGATCTCCAGGTATCCGTTCCGGCCAGGCATCCAGACCTCGAGGTCGTAGGTCTTGGCGCTGGCGAAGCTCATGTCGCCCGTGCACAGGGTCACGACGCGATAGGGCAGACCGAGCCTCTTCAGGACCTCCTCGGCGTCCGAGGTCATCTTCTCGAGTTCCCGGAACGAGTCTTCGGGAAGCGAGAAGATCATCAGCTCGACCTTATTGAACTGGTGCTGGCGGATAAGGCCCCGGATGTCCTTGCCGTAGGAACCGGCTTCGCTCCGGAAGCAGGGCGTGCAGGCGGCAAACCTCTGCGGCAGGGGCACGCCTTCCAGGATCTCGCCGCGGTAGAAATTCGTGAGTGGCACCTCTGCAGTCGGGATGAGGTACCAGTTGAAGCCTTCGAGTTTGAAGAGGTCTTCGGCAAACTTGGGGAGATTCCCCGTCCCGGTGAGGCTTTCCGCATTAGCGATGAACGGAGGGATGACCTCCTTGTAGCCGCGTTCGCGAGTCTGGATATCGAGCATGAAGTTGATCAGAGCCCTCTCAAGCCTGGCCCCCGCCCCCAGGTAGACCGTGAACCTCGAGCCGGTGATCTTGGCGGCCCGGTCGAAGTCCAGGATGCCGAGACGCCTCCCGATGTCCCAATGCGGCTCGGGGGCGAAGGAGAACTCCGGAGGTGTTCCTACCCGCCGGACCTCGACATTGTCCGCCGACGTCTTGCCGACGGGAACCGACTCATCGGGAAGATTGGGAACGGTGAGGAGAAAGGCGTCCAGTTTTTCGTCGATCCTTTTCAGGCCCTCCTCGAGCCGGGAGATCTCCTCGGCTACTTTCCGCATAGCCAGGATGACGGGGGAAGCGTCCCGATTTTCCTTTTTCCTTCTGGGGATCTCTTCGGAAGCCTTGTTTCTCTCGAAACGCAGGTCCTCCACCTTCCTCAGGAGGCCCTTCCTCTCAACGGTGAGCTTGACCAGGACGTCGAAGTCGAGCTTCGTCCCTCGGGCTTCGACCCTCTTTTGGACGAGATCGAGATTTTCCAGGACATATTTAGGGTCCAACATGTTCCCGATTATAACATAAATGCTCGTCCAATTGACTCGCAGCAGCCGTTGTTTTATAGTTGACCCGTCTCAACATGGCTCAGGAATTCAAGGGTTATATCCAGATCTATACCGGCCTCGGCAAGGGCAAGACCACGGCGGCCTTGGGACTCGCCCTGCGGGCGGCCGGCCGCGGCCTGAGGACCTATTTCGGCCAGTTCCTCAAGGGACGAACCTCCGGAGAGGCGCTGGCCGTCGGCAGGCTCTCCCCTCTCATAACGCTGGAACTTTTCGGCCGCAAGGGCTTTGTCAAAGTGACCGACGAGCCCGGCGATGAGGACGTCTCTCTCGCCGGTGAGGGCCTCCGGAAATGCCGGGAGGCCATGCTCTCAGGTAAGTATCAAATCGTCGTCCTGGACGAGGTCCTTGTCGCCGTCCGCCTCAAGGTCCTGTCCGAAGAGGCCGTCCTGGAATTCCTGGACGGGAAGCCGGAGACTGTCGAGGTCGTTCTCACGGGAAGGTTCGCGACGCCCGCCCTCGTCCGCCGGGCCGATCTTGTCACCGAGATGAAGGAACGGAAGCATTACTCCGCTCAAGGGGTCCGGGCGCGGGAGGGGATCGAAAAGTAGAGGGACGCCGCGAAACATGGACAGGAAACGGTTCGAGCGGCTGGTCGAAGAGTCCCTCTCGGACATCCCGCCGAGGTTCAGGGAGCTGCTCGACAATATCGCCGTGATCGTCGAGGCCAAGCCGCCGCGCGGAAGGAATCTCCTCGGCCTCTACCATGGAGTTCCCATGCGCTATAGGGGTCCCGATTACGGAAACGTCCCTCCTGACGTCATCATCATCTATCAGGAACCCATCGAGAGCATCTGCCGAACGGACGATGATGTGCGGAACGAGGTCCGGGAGACCGTCCTCCATGAGGTCGGACACTTCTTCGGCCTCGACGAAAGGACGCTCCGCGACATCGAGTCGACCAGAAGACGGTCCCGCAAGAAAGGAGACGGAACATGAGCAAACAGTTCGAAGGCATCTTTGCAGCTCTGACGACACCGTTCGTCCGTGACGAGGTTTCGCTCCCGAAGTTCAAGGAGAATATCGCCAAGTTCAACGCGACCGGACTCGCCGGCTACCTGGTCCTCGGCTCGACGGGCGAAAGCGTATCTCTCTCCGACGCGGAATCGGAAGCCCTTGTCCGGGCGGCCCGGGAAGCCGCGGCGCCCGGGAAGAAGGTCATCGCCGGCACGGCCCGGGAGTCGACGAAGCTGACCGTGGAATTCACGAACCGGATGGCGGAAATCGGCGTGGATGCCGCGCTCGTCCGCCCCCCTTCTTACTACAAATCAAAGATGACCCTGGATGCCCTCCGGGCACATTACCTGGTGGTGGCCGATGGGGCCAGGGTTCCGGTGCTCATCTACAACATACCGCAAAATACGGGTATTTTCCTGGAGAGTCGGCTCATCATCGAACTGGCCAGGCACCCCAACGTCATCGGGCTTAAGGAAAGCGGCGGCAACCTGGCCTTTCTCGGCGAGGTCATCCGGCAGGTCCCGCCGGACTTCCATTATTTTCTGGGTTCGGGGAGCGTATTTCTGCCGGCGCTTGAGCTCGGCGCCTGCGGGGCCATCCTGGCCGTCGCCGATGCCGCCCCGGAGATCTGTGTCAAGATCTACGAACTCTTCAGAGAAGGCCGGCTTGAGGAGGCGCGAAGCCTTCAGCTCGACCTCCTCCCCTTCAACAAGGCCATCATGGAAGGGCTCGGCATTCCCGGGCTCAAGCACGCCCTCGATCTTCGGGGATTTTACGGTGGGCCGGCGCGCCTGCCGCTCCTCCCGGTCGACGGACAAGCTAAGTCGGATGTCGCCGTGCACATGAGAAGATTGGGAATTCTCTAGCCTATTTTTTCACGATCTCGACGCGCCTGTTCTTGGCCCGGCCGTCCTCCGTCCGGTTGTCGGCGATGGGCTTCTCCTGTCCCCAGCCGACGGCCGTCAGGCGGCCGGCATCGATACCGAGCTCGACGACCGCGGCCACGACGGCTTTGGCCCGCTCTTCAGAGAGCGTCTTGTTGCTCTGCGGCGTCCCGACGTTGTCGGTATGCCCCTCGACGCTCAGATTCAGGTCCTCGTTGTCCTTGAGGAGAGAAGCGATCTGCTCGATGATGGGCCCGGACTCGGGCTTGATCATCGCCTTGCCCGTATCGAAGTTGACGTAGAGGGCCATGAACCCGTCCCTGTTGAGGGTATCGAGCATTTCCGAGGCCGTGACCTCCTGGGCCATCTCGCCTTTTTCCACGATGATCAGGGTGTAATCGATCCCGTTGTTATAGACTTGGACACTGACCCAATATTCGTTACCCCCTTTGACGACCTTCATTGAAGCGTACCAGTCAGAATCGTAAAGAACAGATCCGCCCAACGATTTCACGGCGTTCTCGTAGTTCCGCTTGATCTGGAGGACGGAGGGCGTCGTCGCCCCTTCCTGCAGGGAGTAATTAACCGTGGTCTTTTGGCCTTCGACGGTCTCGACCCTGTCGTCGGCAACGGTGAATTCAACGGAGTCGAAATTGGATTCGCAGCTGCCGACGTAGAAGTTCTTCAGCCGCGATAGCATCGGGTGGTCCTGGCAGCCGTCGGCATCAGGCTCCTGGGCCGGGCAGAGCCCGGAAAAGAGCAGGACGATTGATCCAAGCGCCAAAAGGATCACAAGGAATTTTTTTCCTGACATGGTCGCCTCCTTCTTGATTGGAAATGGACCGTGCACCCGGCTTCGACCGCACCCTCCCCGCGTTTTCTCCGCAGCAAGCTCAGGCAAGGCTGACCGCAGCACAAGGAACCGTTCCGCTGCCGCTGCTGCCTTCCGGTCCTGACGGGATTCACGGAAGGCCCTTCGCGCGGGGCCCTAACCCTCATCGCCGCTTGCGAAGACACGGTCCGGAAAGGGACCGGCCTCGGCAAGGAATTCGACCCCACTAGAGCGGATTGTGGGTGACAGGGCACCGCTGGCTCCCCATCTAGCACGGTCCGGAAACATTATACGCGAAACGGGGCCAAAAACGCGAATTCCAGAGGCCGGGCCGGTTTGATTTTTCCGCCCTTTCGTATATCATGGTCATGATACGTTTGGAGGGTGAAAACATGTTTTATTACGATTATACTTTCTTCCTGATTATCCCGGTGCTCTTCCTGGCCCTTTATGCCCAGGCGCGTGTGCGGAGCACATATCGCCGCTATGCAAAGGTCTTTGCGGCTTCCCAGGTCTCCGGAGCTGAGGCCGCCCACCGGATTATGCAGACCGGCGGGGCCGGCGAGGTCGCGATCGAGAAGGTTGCGGGGCAGCTCACCGACCACTATGACCCGCGCAAGAAGGTCCTCAGGCTTTCGGAAGGCGTTCACGACAGCTCGTCCATCGCCGCCCTGGGGATCGCCGCTCACGAGGCCGGGCATGCCCTTCAGCACGCCGGCGGGTACGCTCCTCTCAGCCTAAGGAACGCCGTATTCCCGGTCGCAAACATCGGCTCCACTCTGGCCTTCCCGCTTTTCTTCATCGGCTTCCTGATGAGCAGCAAAGGCCCGAGCATCCTCATGGACATCGGTATCTTTCTTTTCTCTGGAGCGGTCGTTTTCTCCGTCCTCACCCTCCCCGTTGAGTTCAATGCGTCCAAGCGGGCCGTGGCCCTGCTCGGCGAGCGCGGCTTCCTGAGGGCGGACGAGCTCGACGGCGCGCGCAAGGTCCTTTCGGCCGCCGCCCTGACGTACGTCGCCTCGACGGCCATGGCCGCCGTGCAGCTCCTCCGGATGTTCTTCCTGAGGCAGTCGAGAGACTGATTCAAAGGCCGCCTGAATCTCGTGACGTATCCCCGCTTTTGTTGACATCCGCCGCCGCCGAGTGATAATAAAGAACCTTCGCATTTAAAAGGAGGTCCTCATGCCGTTTTCCGTCCTTTCCAAGAAAATGTTGATCGTCCTCGCTATCCTGGCCGTCATCCCCACGATGGGGGTCGCCCAGACGTCCCCCGACGTCTTCCTGGGGCACAAGGTCGGCCAAGACCGGAAACTCGCCGATTACGGCCAGATCAAGGCCTATTTCGAGAAGCTCGACGAGGAGTCGCCGAAGCTCCGGCTCGAGCCGATCGGCACGTCTACGTTGGGCAAACCCATGATCATGGCCGTCATCACGGCCGAAGAGAACATGGCCAAGCTCGACGCCATCCGCGACACCGCCAGGCGGTTGAAAGACGCCCGCGGCCTCTCCCCTGAGGACGCCCGGAAGCTGGCCAAGGATGGCAAGGTCATCGTCCTCATCACGTGCAGCCTCCACGCAACTGAGATCGCGGCCTCGCAGATGTCTATGGAGCTCGCTTACGATCTCGTCACCGGGAAGACGCCTTTCAACGCGGACGACGTCCTAAAGGATGTCGTGGTCCTCCTCGTGCCCAGCCACAATCCTGACGGCAACCAGATGGTCGCCGACTGGTACCGGAAATACGTCGGGACGAAATACGAAGGCGGCAGCATGCCCTGGATCTATCATCATTACGCCGGCCACGACAACAATCGCGATTGGTTCATGTTCAACCTTCCCGAGACGAGGGCCGTCACGAAGGTCCTTTATCACGGCTGGTTCCCGCAGATCCACATCGACGAGCACCAGATGGGCTCCAGCGACGCGAGGCTCTTCATACCGCCCTTCATGGACCCGCCCGTCCCCAACGTCCAGCCCCTCAACTGGCGCGGAGTGAACCTCTGCGGCGTCAACATGGCCTATGACCTCCAGAAGAACGGCCTGAGCGGCGTCGTCCACGGCCGAAGTTTCACAGGCTGGTGGATCGGGGCCTGCGACGACACCGGCTGGCTCCATAACGTCGCCGGGCTTCTGAGCGAGATGGCCTCGGTCAAGGTCGCGACACCCATCTACATCGAGCCGACGGAGATCCGGAAGGCCTATACCGAAAAGCGCATGGAGTTCCCCGACCCCTGGCCGGGCGGCTGGTGGCGGCTGCGCGATCTGGTCGACTACGAGCTGGTCCTTTCCAAAAGCCTGGTCCAAACGGCCTGCCTCCGCAAAGAGGACTTCCTCTATAGCTCATATTTGATGGCCAAAACGAGCATCGAAAAGACGGACAAGAACCAGCCTTACGCTTTCGTCATCCCCGCCCGCCAGCATGATTATCTGACCATGCTTAAGATGATCGACATCCTCAGGTTCGGCGGTGTCGAGGTCGAGCGGGCGGGGGAAGATTTCATCGCCGGAGGCCGGGCCTATCCGGCCGGGTCGTTCGTCGTCCGGATGGCCCAGCCCTACAAGGCCTACGCCTGGGCGCTCCTGGAGAACCAAAAATACCCCGACATGCGCCAGTATCCGGGCGGCCCGCCCGTCCCCCCTTATGACAACGCAGGCTGGACACTGCCGCTCCAGATGGGCGTCGCCTGCGACCAGATCGACAAGCCTTTCGAGGCCAAGCTCGAAAATATCGACAAGGCCCCCTATCCACCGGTTCCCGCAGTCCAGGGCCAGGGCGCCTATTTCCTGCTCAATTCGCAGCTCAACGCGTCCTATGCCATTGTCTTCGCCCTGCTCAAGGACAAAGCCGAGGTTTACCGGGCCAAGGTCGGTTTCAAGAAGGACGGTTTCGACGTCCCCGCCGGGAGCTTCATCGTCAGGAACACATCGGAGATCAAAAAGGCCCTGCCGGGGCTTCTCGCGAAATTCAGCATGAGAGTCGTTGATTTCGATAGCATATCCGACATCGCCGTGTCGCCCATCAAGAACCCCCGTATCGGTCTCTACCAATCCTGGAGAGCGAACATGGACGAGGGCTGGACGCGCTACATGCTCGATGATCTGGGAATCCCTTACGCTACGCTCCACAATAAGGATTTCCAGGAGATCAAGAAGAAGAAAGTCGACCTGAAGGCAACCTTCGACGTCATCGTCTTCGCCGACGAGGACGCGGACATCATAAAGACCGGAAAGCCCAAGCAGGAATCCGAATACGCCCGATACATCACTCCCCTTCCTCCGGAATACGAAGGCGGGATCGGCACCGAGGGTGTCGCGGCCCTGAAAGCATTCGTCGAGGAGGGCGGCATCCTGGTTACTCTCAACGAGGCCTGCGGCCTGGCGATCAAGGAGTTCGAGCCGCCGGTCCGCAGCGCCCTCGACCGTCTCGACCGGGAGAAGTTCTTCTGCCCGACGTCCATCCTCAAGCTCAAGGTGGACAACTCGACGCCCATCGGTTACGGACTGCCGGAGGACACGCCGGCCGTTTTCTCCGATAGCCTTGCTTTTAATACGTGGGTTCCCTCGGGTGAGTGGGACCGCAGAGTCGTGGCGAGCTATGCCGAGGACGGTGTTCTCATGAGCGGCTGGCTCGTCGGCGAAGAATACATCGCCCGCAAGGCGGCGGTCGTGGACACACAGTACAAGAAGGGCCGGATCGTCCTCATCGGCGTCCGCGCCCAGCATCGGGCCCAGGCGCACGGGACGTACAAGCTCCTCCTCAACGCGTTCCTATATCCGGAGGCCAAGTAGCCAAAAATCGCCGAGCTGCTATTTGTTCAGAACCTCGATCGCCCGGTCGATGTTCGAGACGTCCAAAATGACCGAGATCGTGTTGCCTTTGCGGCCCAGCGTCCCATAGCAGTATTCGATGTTGATCCCCTCGTCACCGAGTTTCGTGGTCAGCTCGGCCAGGGCGCCGGGCCTGTTTTCCAGGTCGACCCGCAGGACGTCCCTCTGTTCGGTGATGTAGTTCAACTTCCCGAGGAGTTTCAAAGCCTTGTTGAGGTTCGAGACAACGATCTTCGCCGTATCATGGAAAACGCCGATGGAGTCGATGTTGATCCCGTTCTCAGCCAGGTGGCTGCACAGATCTCCCAGCACCGAGGGCTTGTTTTCCAGGATGACGTAGATTTCCGTGACTCTTTCCATGTATTCCCCCTAAACCGAATTTATTGGGTCCGTGACCAACTCCCTAGGCCTATTTATTAGCATAAAAGAGGGACTCGCGCAAGCCGCGGATGTCAATCGAATATTTTCCCGGGATTGAGGATGCCGTGGGGGTCGAAGACCTTCTTGATCCTCCTCATGAGTTCGATCTGCGCATCCTCAAGGGACAGGGACAGGAACGGTTTCTTGACGAGCCCGATCCCGTGTTCCCCGGAGATGACCCCTCCCCGTTCTCTCCCGTCCCGGTAGAGGTCGGCCCTCACGGCATCGATCTTATCCCGCCATTCGACCTCCGGCACCGGGATGACTTTGCCGCCCTCGAACCTGGCTTTCATGATGTGGGTGTGGACGTTGCCGTCGGCGGCGTGACCGAACGTCGGAAGCCAGATGTCGTATTTTCTCGCGACCTCCTGGACCCTGCGGACATGTCCGGCGATCCCGGCCCGGGGCACAGAGATGTCCAGGATCTCTATGGTCTCCGCCTTGATGGCTTCGTAGATCTTGGACCGAATGGCCAGGATGTCGTCCTGTTTCGCGGGCGTGTCCGCGATGAAGACATCGATAGCGCCCATCTCCAGGCAGACCTCGGCGACCGCCTGGGATAACCGGTCCTGCTCCTCTTCGGTCGCCGCGTCCAGGATGACGAGGAGATGTGTTTTCCCCTCGTGGCTGGGCCAGCGTTTGCGGAGGAACTCCTCGGTGATGGCGATGACATCCAGCCCCACGAATTCGACCGCGACCGGGACGATGTTCTTCCTGAGAAGCCGGGGGACGGCTTCGATGGCCGCCTCAAGCTCGGGGAACGGTATGACCAGCGTCCGAAGGACCGGGGGTTGGGCCAGGAGCTGAATGACGGCCCTGGTGATGACGCCGAGCGTCCCCTCGGAGCCGATGAAGAGGTTCATCAAATTATAGCCGGTGCTGCTTTTGATGTATCTCCCGCCGGGATGGATGACTCGGCCGTCCGGGAGGGCGACTTCAAGCCCCCTGACGTAGTTCCGGATGACGCCGTACTTCACGGCCCGGCTCCCGCCGGCGTTCGTGGCGACCAGCCCGCCGATCATAGCGCTCTCGTCTCCCGGGTGGGGCGGAAAGTAAAGGCCGGCTTCCTCCACCGCCTTGATGAAATCCATGAGCGTCACGCCCGCTTCGGCGACGGCCATTTGGTTCTCTCCGTCGATCTCGATCGCTCCCATCTTCTCGAGAGAAAGGACGATGCCTCCCACGGAAGGCACGCAGCCCCCGCACAAACCCGTCGCCCCGCCCCTGGGACTTACCGGAACGCGAAAGGCATCGGCGAGGGCGAGGACCGCCGCGACCTGGGCCGTGTCGGACGGCATGACCGCGGCCTCGGGGACGCGGGCGATGTCCCGGAGCGAAAATTCATCGTGGCCGTAGTCCACGAGCTTATCCGGATCGATGAGGATGTTCCCGCCTCCGACGATCTTCCGAACCTCATTAAGGAATTCTTGGTTCAGTGGTTCTGCCATCAAGAGACCTCTCTTCCATCGTCACGAGATTTTATAGCTGATGCCGCGTCTCCTGTCAAACCGGCGGGCCTGCCGATCCGAATTCGCGGCCTTCGATAGCCGTGCTGTTAAGGGGAGGGCGCACAAAATATAAGAGAACCGCCTACTTTAGTTGCCTCGGCAGATAGAGAAGGATCTGGAGAGTGCCGTCGAACTCTTCGACGAGACCGGTGACCACGATCGTCTTCCCTGTCAAGTCTTTCAAGCCGGAGAAAGCCGGGCTGAACTCCTTCGGGACAAGGGCCTCGAAGCCGCCCTCATGGGCCCGAAGGACTGCGAACGAACGCCTCTCTTCAAACCCGGCACAGGTCATCCGGACGGAAACGAGCTGTCCGAGATAGGCCCGCGCCCCGGAGGCCGGAACCTCGAGGGGGCTCTCTTTTCTCCAAAGCCCCTTGCCGGTCCTCCGGGCATCCGTCGCAGCGGATTCGAACCTCTCCATGAGATCCTCACGGAAGGGGAACTTGCGGTAGACGAACGCGAACCCCTCCTTCAGGATGAGTTCGTTGAAAAGGGAACCGTCATCCGTGGTCAGATAAGCGAGCAGCCGTCCATACTGGTCCTCAATTTCCCAATCATACGCGAGTTGAACGTTCTTCCGGTAGAGATTCAGAAAGGCGAACCGTTTAGCAATGAAGGCCATGAAACGGACCTCCTCGCGCCGATCGTCCATCTCGGGAGAGTCGATCCCGATGAGCCTGACCTTCCGCTCGTTCCCATCCGCGAACCGGACCTTCACCGTGTCGCCGTCATAAACGACAACGACCTGGCCGGAGTCGGGAAGCGTTTGACTTCTCCGGAACTTCCCGGGGTGGGCAAAAGAACCGCCCCAGGCTATGAGACTTAAAGCCGTAAGGATGATTGGGAGGCCGCGGAAAGTATTTTTGTTTTCCATGCCATCATGACTTCAAGATCTCGCCCATTCCAGACAGCGGAAAAGAGTTCAAGCTGAAGCCTGAGCCCACAGACAGTCGCGCGCTTTAGCCTGCGCTTAGACCATATCATACTCTAGCGCATTCGGGCGC
>Ga0299912_10004901_pt1 | contig 10973 bp, 9 predicted proteins | sample RVTome_2_FD_207667 | JGI IMG/M metagenome (GOLD analysis project Ga0299912, IMG submission 207667) | Soil microbial communities from uranium-contaminated site in the Upper Colorado River Basin, Wyoming, United States - RVT95D214 (version 2) ... | reverse complement strand
GTTTCGTCTTCGTTCAGTGGCTGCCAGTAAAAAAAGTACGAATACGAGTTTGTAGGGCCCTACAGGCAAGCACGTGGTGCCAAAATAAACGCCCTATGGGCGACATCTCGACTCAATATATTCATTCATGGTAAATACCGTGATCTTCTGCTTACCGGGCCTAAATTCCAACACGGAATGAGTTATTTTTAGAGCAGAAAGGCTCTTTTGTCAAACATTTTTTTGTGAAAATCGAAAGAAATAATCCTTAGCAGTTATATGAAACGGACCCCTTCGCCTTTACTAGTAGTCAGTAAAGAGAGGGGGGTACTTATGGATTAACCTTCCTTATTAAACCCTCCTCCTCACCACATAGTCGGCGCCGGCGAAGAGGGCCTCTTTCTCGCGAGAGGGAGGGAGTATCTGCAGGCGTACCTTTGCCTCGTCTATATAGTGTTGGGCCTTGGCAAAGGTATAGTCAAAGCCGTTATACTGAGTAATAAGTCCAGTAACCCGCTGCAAGGCGCCAGGGGAGAATCCATTGCCGACGATGATTTCCTCGATCTCTTTCTTCTCCTTCGGGGTGCAGTGAGCGAGGCAATGGATGAGCGGCAAGGTGATCTTCCCCTCCCTGAGGTCGATCCCTATCTCCTTGCGCAGCGTCTCCTGGTCGCCGATGTAATCAAGACAATCGTCCACCAACTGGAAGGCGATGCCCACGGCAAGACCAAAGGAGGCTAGGGCCTCTTCTACGGGCAACGGCGCCTGCCCCAAGATCGCCCCGATGCGCATCGCAGCCGAAATCAGCACGGCGGTTTTGTTGATGATCAACCCCAGGTTTTCCTCTTCAGTTATCGACAGATTCTTAACGCCTTCGCTCTCCCCCGACTGCTCCATCTCCATGGCCTCCCCTTCCGACAGGGCGGTCGTGGCCGCGATCAGGGTCTGCAGGATGCGCAGGTTCCCTATTGCTATGCCCATGGCCAAGGACTTGCAGAAGAGAAAATCGCCGGTCAAGACGCTGTACCTATTTCCCACCTGCCTGTTGGCCGACGGGCTCCCCCTCCTGACCTCGGCGTTATCGATGACGTCGTCATGGAGCAGGGTGGCGGTATGGATAAACTCGATGACCGCAGCCAGGGGGATGTGATCACTTCCCTTGTAGTTGCACAGCCTGGCAGTGAGCAGCAGCAGGGCGGGACGAAACCGCTTGCCGCCGCGGTTGAGTAGGTCTTGCGCCACCTCGGTGAGACGGGGGACTTGGGAGGCAAGCCTTATGCGAAACTCCTCCTCCACCTTCTGCATATCGTCTTTTATCAGATCGATGAATTGCTCCAATGCGCACGCGCTCCCTTTGGCCTTTATACAGAACCCCCTGCTCCTTGTCAAAGGCTTTTTGGCCCCTGCCCTAAAAAAAGTCATTGAATATCAGCAAAACAGGTAGTATAACTACTGCGCATCAAGGAGGTCTGTTGCCCTCGTCACCAATGTAGCTCAAAAGTAAGATCCTTGAAGTCTACCACCGTTGGCGTATCATAGCCATAAAGCCAAATAATCCAAGCACTTGTAAAATACGAGAAAATCAGGTTTAATAATTCTTTGAACATGCCTTTTGCTCATATGATCCTATGAGACTCTTATTCGTAGAAGATGACAAAAACATAGCCCATTTTGTCAAAAAGGGGCTCAAGGAAAACTACTTAGCCGTAGACACGGCCTATGATGGTGAGGAGGGCCTGTATCTAGCCCTCCATGAGCGATATGATCTGCTTATTCTGGACATCATGTTGCCGAAAATGGACGGTATCGAAATCCTGACTGCCATCAGAGAGAGGGGTATTGACACACCAGTAATTTTTTTGACGGCAAAAGGCACAGAAAGGGATATTGTGCAAGGGTTGAATGTGGGTGCTGATGACTACATGGTTAAACCCTTCTCCATCAATGAATTGTTGGCTCGGGTAAGGGCTATCCTCAGGCGGGGAAAGACCGAAGGGGTTTCAACGCTTACGGTGGCGGATTTAACCATGGACCTCGAGACCCATAAGGTCTTCCGAGGAGGAAGGCGAATTGATCTCACTCCCAAGGAATACGCCTTGCTGGAATATCTGATGCGAAATGGGGGACAAGTTTTGACCCGGACGATGATCTCCGAGTGCATATGGGATTATCACTTCGATTCCCTGACCAACGTCGTCGACGTCCATGTATATCATCTCCGGAATAAAATCGATAAAGGGTTTAAGCCCAAGCTACTTCACACCATAAAAGGGGTAGGCTATGTCCTTGAAAAAAGGGACTAAGTTTTATAAACGAACGGATTTTAAGATCACCCTGTGGTATATCGTTACTTTTTTAGTGACGACCTCAATCATTTTTACTTTTATGTATATGAGGATTAGACATCACCTCATTAAAGAGATCGACCGATTTTTACAGGATGAGTCGAGAGAGTTTGCCTTGAAGATCTCTGAGACCCCTATGGATTTCAACGAAGCAATAAAAGAATACGAAAGAGATACTTTAGGAAGGGAATACTACCCTATTTATTTTAGAGTGTTGGATGAAAATGGCATGATTATCGCTACATCGCGGAATTTTGGCGAAATTGTTTATCCCATAAACCAGGAGAAGTTGAAGGGTATTGCAGTAGGCAGTAGGTACGTTGAGACAGTTAAGGTGCCTGGAAGAAGGACGCCGTTTCGAATCCTCATTTCTCGTCTCATTGTTGATAAAAAATTCGATTCCGTGATCCAAATCGGGACGAGGATGAGGTCCATGAGCAAGACCTTGGGCAATCTCAGTGAGAATATCCTCACCGCTATCCCCATAGTCCTTATCCTGGGTACCATGGGGGGTTGGATTCTAGCGAGAAGGGGACTTGCTCCCATAGCCTACATCACAAAGGCGACGCAGAAAATCACGGCAACCAATCTTGGAAATCGATTAAAATCCAGACAGAGCAACGATGAGCTAGATCAACTCATAGCAACAATAAACGAGATGGTATCACGGCTGGAGGATTCATTTAAAAGAATGAACCAACTGACTGCCGATGTATCCCATGAACTTCGAACCCCCCTTAGCGCGATGAGGGGTGAGGCCGAACTCCTCCTTTCCAAGCCAAGGCCCACAGGAGAATACCGGAAGGCGCTGGTCACCTCTATCGAAAAACTAGATTTCCTGGCAAGGATGATTGACGATCTCATACTCCTTTCTAAATTCGATTCCAATGAAGCAGGACTTCAGATGATCCCCGTCAAACTGGCTCAGCTGGTGACTAATCTATGGGAATTTTTTAAGGTGTTGGCCGAACAAAAGGGAATCACATTCAGCGTGGGGGAGATTGAACAGGCAGCGGTGGCGGGGGATCGGACCAGATTGCAGCAATTGTTCACGAATCTCATCGATAATGCCATTAAGTTTACCGCATCCGGTGGCCATATCGATATTTCCTTGCGAAATGATGGGAGGTTTGCCAAGGTGTCAATTAGTGATACCGGCATAGGAATCCCAAATGCAGAGTTCAAACATATCTTCGAGCGATTCTACCAAGTCGATAAAGCAAGGGGAAAGGAGAGCGGAGGGGTGGGCTTAGGGCTGAGTATCTGCCAGTGGATTGCCAAGGCCCATCATGGAAAGATCGCGCTGGAAAGTGCAGTGGGGAAAGGAAGTCATTTTGTCGTCTCATTACCCCTTGTAGCCGAGAAATAAGCATACGTCCAATTATCCGTTTCTAGAACGCTGCCGTAGAGGTATTGGTCAAGAGTTCTTCGCGGTGAAGTATTCATCTTGTCCCTCCCGTACCTCGAACGCCTACAGTTAAGAGCTACTTCGCTGAGTAGCATACAAAACTTGATAACCCTTCTTCACATACTATGCTTTCGGCAGTGCCAATTACACCCAAAATTCCCTCATTTCCCAATACGGCATGAAGAAATCTTTATTTTATTTTAATCTTCTATTAATATCAGAATTGTTATTACTGAAGCGTATAGTATCAGGTTTCGCATTCCATCCAGGGTGATTCCGTCAAATAGAGCCCTCGGGGGAAATTTGCTTATTGCGAGTATTTGGAAATTCCGTTTATGATTTTCTACGCAAAAGAGAGGAATAGATTGATGCAGTATAATTCAACGAAAACTTGGAAGGTTTTTGAGAAGGGGATTTATCTGCTACTTCTCTTGATGCTTCTGCTCGTGCTGGTTATCGAGGGTTATACATTAATCACAGTCTATACTGAGGCGAATGCAGCCCTGCCAGAAACCTTTGGAAACTTCGAACGAGTAAGAGCGCTTTTAAAAACCGATAATCAACGCGAAACATTTTCTTTTGCCGTTGCAGGAGACACTCAGGGAACTGGCACCTTTGAGAAACTTGCTGGACTATTAAAGGAAGAACCTATTTCTTTCCTCGTGCTTCTTGGCGATTGTGTCCGCAATGGGCGGTCAGGCTTTCATCAATACCTTCGGGCAGAGCTAGCCGAAGAGTTACGAATGTCGTATCCTACATTTTATGTCGTTGGTAATCACGACGTAAGCAAAGATGAATTCTCTATAAGCCGTTTTGAGGAAATGTACGGGCCAACCAATTTTTCTTTTGATTATCAGGGGTGTCTGTTTATAGTGCTTCGTATATTAGATAAGCCTCGCTATTCCACGGAGGAAAGCCTTGTCTTTTTGGAATCCATTCTGACTGCCTGCAGGCGCGATTATAATAAGGTTTTTGTTTTTATGCACATTCCTCCTCCTGTCTCAGCTGATTTTACGGCTAGACAATTTGAGCATTCCGATAGATTTATCGCCTTATGTAAAAAATTCAAGGTAGATTATGTCATCGCGGGTGACTATCACGGGTATGCCCGCGTTCAGCGAGGAAACACTGTTTATCTTGTGACTGGTGGCGGGGGAGCTCATCTTGAAAAGAAAAAGCCAGGCGCCTTTCATCATGTGGTGCTGATCACGGTAGGACCGCAGGCTGTCTCAGAACGAATACTTTTTACCAGGAGGGCCGAGGAATTTGAAGATATAATGGAATGTTGGGCTATAGCAGAGGTATATTCATGGATGACTAAGAATGTGTGGGCAACAATAACCATGAATCTTGTCATTGTTTGTTGCTGTACTTTTGTAATTCGCAGACTCCTGAGGCGCCGTCAATCGTTATAGTGACACCTGGAAAACAAGGGGAAAATTATAGCGTCATATTACCGCACTATTCTCAATGTCTTCATTTCTCAACGCCACTATGAAGAAATCTTCATTTTAGCTTCATTCTTAATTAATTTTGGATGTTTTATAATTTTAGCAGGAGGTTTGAGCCTATAAACCTTTTCAATAGTCTTAAGAGGTCAACGCACCATAGTAGAACGAAGATGTAGATAATCCTCTCATACACGAGGGTGATACTGCTATTATATATTTGCGCTCGTGCTTCTTTTTGAGGTATATATATTGTGTTTTCAGCGAAAACGATGGGGTCCTAATTTGGAGGTGTTTGCCAGTGAAGAAAACGGTTATTTATGTCCTTGTTTTGGTTGTTTTCGGGGGAATTCTCTACTTCTACAATTTGGGAGGATGGGATCTCTGGAACCCCGATGAACCCCGGTATGCCCAGGTCGCCAAGGAGATGCTGCAGGGTGAGGGGTTGATCATCCCCCACCTGAACAGCGAGGTCTATCCTGATAAACCACCTCTTTTCTTTTGGCTTATCGCTGGTACTGCCAAAGCCATAGGGGGCATGAATGAGTTCGCGGCGCGCTTCCCTTCCGCCCTCTTCGGGCTGCTCACCCTCCTGCCCCTGTTTTTCCTGGGTAGGAGGCTCTTTAGCGAAAAGGCAGGCTTCTTGGCGGCCCTCATATTGGCTACCACAGGAGAATACCTCTGGCTCGCCCGCAGGGCCAACATAGACGCTACCCTCACCTTCTTCACGACGGCAGCCATTACCCTCTTGTACGTGGGTTTCCAACAGCAGAAGGGGAGGTGGATCCTTTACCTGCTCGCCTATCTCACCATGGCCCTGGCGGTGCTCACGAAATTACAGGTCGGTGTGATCGTACCTTTCTTTGTGATAGGAGGTTATTTCCTCCTTCAACGAGAAAAACAGTTCTTTAACGATCCCGCCCATATCCCGGGGATCGCCCTCTTTGTAGCCTTTATCGGGGGGTGGCTTGCTCTCGCATATATCTCCGGTGGGGAAGACTATCTGCGGGGGCTCCTCTATCAGAAGACTACTTCAAGGCTTTTTGAAGCAACCTCGCATACAAGGCCCCTGTACTACTACCTGGCTAATTTCCCCGTCAACTTTATCCCCTGGATCGTCTTTCTCCCTTCGGCCATGATCTATGGCCTTTCTGCTCAGGGGAGAAAAAAGGAGTTTATCTTTGCCTTGTTCTGGTTTGCGATCATCTTCGTCTCCTTCAGCCTTTTCAGGGCAAAACGTGAGCTCTACCTGTTACCCCTCTATCCGGCGGCCTCCCTGATGGTGGGCAATCTCCTGGCGGAACTCCCCCTCGGGACCGAAGGTGCTCATCGAAAACTCGTCTCTATCCCCTTCGTTGTCCTGATATTCGCCCTGGCCTTGACGGCCATCAGCCTGCCCATTGTGGCAGCTTTAAAAGGAGCCCTCTATCTGGAACACCCGTGGGAGATCGGCTTAATCTCCGCTCTCATCTTGGGTGGGGGCGCTTTCCTTGCCTTCCTCGCCCAGCGCTATCGCCGCCGAGATCTCCCCTTTTATATCATCGTCGCTACCGTATTTGCCTTGAGCCTCTATGGGGCGACGCGTATCTTCCCGGAGATCAACAGGTATAAATCCGCACGTCCTCTGTCTCAGGCCATCGTCAGCGCGATGAGGCCGGGGGACCAGCTCGGGGTGTATCAGTTGGAGGGGGCACATCTTATTTATTATACGGGTTACAACCAGATGAGATGGCTCGAAGAGGAAGGGAAGCTCAAGGAATTTCTCCGTTCACCCCAGAGGGTCCTCTGCATTATGCGAGAGAGGCATTATAAACTACTGGAACAAGACCCCATGCTTTCTCTCTCCGTAGTCGCCACTGGGCAAGTGGGGTCCAAGCACGTCGTCGTAATCAGCAACCGTCCAGCACCGTAGGGAAGGTACATACTTGAAGATCCCTTTATTGGAACTCGGGCGGCAATGCCGTGGGATGAAGTGGTATAATCTATTATTTTAGGTAACTACCCCATCCACGGGAGACACCGGAAAGGGGATCATACCTTATCTTCTTCGCATCCTACTTTCGGCAAGGATTAGGTGATTGTGATAAGGAAATTTAAAGGATTTGCGTATGTAAAAGGGCTATCCCTCTTGGTGGCGGTTTTCCTCTTGTTTTTGTTCATCCAGCCAGGTAAAGAGGATGGTCCCCTCTTTATGCGTCGGACATTCCCTCAGGAACAGCAAAAGGGCGCAGCTGCTAACGCCTTTCAGTTCGCCTTCCTTTCCGATCTCCATAAGGGGTGGGGAGTATTCAAGCCCATCATGAAGGAGATAGCGAGGGATGAGAATTCCTTTGCAGTCATCGGAGGCGATATCGTCGCCCAAAACAAGGGAGACAGATATCGTTTTGTCCTCAGGGAATTGACGGAGGTCAAGGGCCCCCCCCCCCTCTATTTTGTCACCGGAAACCACGATGTATATGACTATGCAGACAACCCCGAATATAGCCTGGAGAACTTCCGGAGGTATTGCGGCCCTGATGACTACTGGTTCTTTTGGGGGAATGCTGCTTTTATAGTATTAAACGATGCTCGATTGACGATAACGAATGATCAGTTTCACTGGTTACAAGATACCCTGCGGATGGCTAGAGGAAGGTTCGCCCATATCTTCGTCTTCATGCACATCCCCCCCTTTGATCCTCGGGAAGGCCAGAGCTATTGCCTTCCAAAAAGCGACGGCGAAAAATTTATGGCGTTGATGGAGAAATTCGGGGTTACGTATGTTTTCTGCGGTCATATCCATTGCTATTTCCGAGAGGTCATCAATGGTGTGATCTACATTATCGCTGGCGGGGCAGGAGGCGGTTTAAAGTGCCCCGATAGCTTCTATCACTATGTGCGGGTCTCCGTACAGGGTGAAGTGATAGAGGACTCCGTAATCAAGGTACAGAAGGATTGGTGGCTTGAGATCACAGGGGATATAAAATATGAATTGCGCGTCAGGAAACCCTTTCTCCTCTCTTTCCTCACCGTAGCGATGGGGCAATCCTTTCTCTATTTTTTCGCCCTCTGATTACTTTTTCTCAATTGAAAAAAAGAGAGGAATAGCATATAGTTAGATGTTCCGTTAAAAATCTGAGCCGTCAGTTTGTGTGATACGAAATATGCCGCAACGAGATATCTCCATTGTGATCCCGGTTTACAATGAGCAGGACTGTATCACGCCCCTTGTTTCTGAATTGCGGGAAGCATTAAAGGGGATAAACAAGTCCTATGAGATCATCTTCGTGGATGACGGTAGTCGGGACCGGAGCTTTGCACTATTGAAGGAGGCCGCCGCGCATGATCCGCAGGTAAGGGTAATCCGCTTCAGAAGGAACGCAGGTCAGACAGCGGCCTTCGACGCCGGTTTTAGGGCTGCTCAAGGCGATATTGTGGTGACTATGGATGCCGACCTTCAGAATGACCCCCACGATATACCCCGTCTTTTGGAAAAGATAGGGAAGTTCGATGTGGTCTGCGGGTGGAGGCATGAGAGGAGGGATCCGTTGATACGGATCGTTTCCTCGAAGATAGCCAACTTCGTGAGGAACAAACTGAGCCGAGAGGAGATCGTCGATACAGGCTGTTCCTTAAAGGCATTTAGGAGTGCGTGCCTGCAAAACCTGAAGCTCTTCAATGGTATGCACCGGTTTCTCCCTACCCTCGTAAAGATGGAGGGCTTCACGGTAACACAAGTCAAGGTGAACCACCGCCCCCGGCGGTTCGGGAGGACGAAGTACAATATCCGCAACAGAATGGTAAGGGCCTTTGCCGACCTCTTGGCAGTGCGTTGGATGAAGAAACGCCATCTCACGTATGAGATAGACGAGACCATCGAATGAAAGCATGGTTGGACGTCGGCTTTGGCGGATAACGCCGTTTCTTTATGTGGTCCTTGACGCAGCAGGTCGTCTCAGAAAACAAGGACATACGGAACCTCATGGTGATCGGCAGAGGCAAAAGGGCACGTGCAGGCTGAAAGGCGGGAGACGATCATGACTGAAAAAAGATATGAAAGGTTTTTTTGGGTCCTGGCCCTAGGGCTTTTCTTCTTCCATCTCCTCTATATCTGGCTTACCCCCTTTGACCTCGCCGCTGATGAGGCCTATTACTGGGATTGGTCCCGAAACCTCGCGTTAGGTTACTATAGCAAACCCCCCTTGGTGGCGTGGGTAATCGCCCTCTTCACCCGCCTCGGTGGAGACCATCCTTTTTTTGTACGCGTGGGGGCGGTCCTCTTCTCCCTGGGAAGCAGCCTGGTCCTTTTTTACCTTGGCAAGGCCCTTTTCAATGCAAAGGTGGGGTTTTGGGCCTCTATCCTCGCTAATACCACGCCAGGCTTCGCCGTTGGCTCTGTCATCATGACCATCGACCCCCTGCTGATGTTTTTCTGGGGGCTCACGATCCTTCTGCTGCATCGAGCCCTATCAGGGGAGCAGCCAGGGTACTGGTACATGGCCGGGGTCAGCCTCGGGCTGGGGCTTCTCAGCAAGTACACCATCGTTGCCCTAATACCCTCTCTCTTTATCTACCTCGCCTTATCTCCGGCGAAAAGATCGTGGTTGCGGAAGAAGGAACCATATCTCTTCGTGCTCATCGGCCTTATCATGTTATCCCCCAACCTCTATTGGAATTATATCAACCAGTGGCCTTCCATCAAACAGCCCGCCGGCCTGGTGGCTGATAGAGATCTGAGCAGCCTCACCACCTTCATCTGGTTCTTCGGACCTCAAGCCGGTATCCTCTCGCCCATTATCTTTCTCTTAGTGCTCTATGGCCTGTGGCAAGGGGGTAAGCAGGGGATCCTGCTTCATGACGATCGTTTGCTCTTCCTCTTTTGGCACGCCATGCCTCTGTTATGCTTCTTTATCATCTTGAGTTTCTTTTCAGTCTGCTATGTGAATTGGGCTGCCCCTGCCTATTTCACCGCCTTTATCTTGGCTGCGGCGGCGGTGTGGGAAGGGGGGTGGCGAGCAAAGGCTAAGAGGCGGGTCTTGGCTACGGCGTTGGTCGTGGGAATAGCCAGCTGTTCTTTGCTTTTTACCATGGATGCGGTGAGGGGCTTGGCAGTGTGTCTTGGGTTTGATATCCCCGCTGAAAAATTACCTACGAGCAGATTGACGGGATGGCGAGAGCTCGGGGAAGAGATGACCGGGCTTCTCAATGACGTGGGGAGAGAAAAAACCTTTATCATCAGCTATAAGAGGGATTATGTCAGCGAGCTTGCCTTCTATGTAGAAGGGCACCCCACGGTATACACCTTGAACCTGACCGGCCGCGCTGAAAGCCAGTATGATCTGTGGAAAGGGTTTGAGGATAAGATAGGTTTTAACGCCTTCTATATCACCAAGCTGGACCGCCGCCCGCCTGATAGCTTTGCCAGCGCTTTTGATCGGGTAGACGAGATAAAAAAAGTAGAGATCTATGCGGAAAACGAGCTCATGAAGGGCTATTCCATCTTCTACTGCCAGGGTTTTCGCGGTCTTGCACAGGGGGCACGATGAGGTAAAGTGCTAATCCCCTTTATTCCCAAAACCTAGATGGGTCAAGATCTCCTGTTCCTTGGCCTCCATCTGGGCAGCCTCCTCAGGGGCATGCTCATGGTCATAGCCTAGGAGGTGAAGTATCCCGTGGGCGAGGAGCAGAGCCATCTCCTCCTCTAGGGTCACGCCCCGCCGGAGGGCTTCTTGCTGGGCCGTCTCCGTCGATACGACCACGTCCCCTAAGAGGGCAGGGCTCGGATGCTTGGTTTTTCCCTCCCTCATGGCGAAG
>Ga0299912_10004899_pt1 | contig 10973 bp, 8 predicted proteins | sample RVTome_2_FD_207667 | JGI IMG/M metagenome (GOLD analysis project Ga0299912, IMG submission 207667) | Soil microbial communities from uranium-contaminated site in the Upper Colorado River Basin, Wyoming, United States - RVT95D214 (version 2) ... | reverse complement strand
CTCCCAGTACAACGTCTTCAACTACCAGTGGCAGATCGTGAACCTGGCCCGCACCACCCTGCGCAACATCATCGGCACCCTCACCCTCAAATCGGCCAACAGCGAACGGGGAAAGATCAACAGCGAGCTGCAAAAAACGCTGCGGGAGGAGACCGGCAGCTGGGGCATCGAGATCGTCCGCACCGAGCTCAAGGAGATCGACCCCCCCAAGGACGTCCAGGAAACGATGAACAAGGTCGTTAAGGCCGAGAACGAGAAGATCGCCGCCATCGACTTCGCCACCGCCACCGAGACCATGGCTGACGGCGCCCGCCGGGCCGAGATCAAGAAGGCCGAAGGTGTCAGGCAAGCCAGCATCCTGGAGGCCGAGGGCGAAGCCCAAGCCATCAAGCTGGTCAATGAGGCCGCCCAGCAGTATTTCGTGGGCAACGCCCAGCTTTTGAGACGCTTGGAGACCGTTGAGAAATCTCTGATGCACAACGCCAAAATCGTCGTCCCGGCCAACACCCAGTTGATCAACGTCATCAGCGAGATGGCGGGAGGAATCCTGCCCCTTCCCCAAAAGTAAGGAAGAAAAGAAAAGGGGAATGTTCTAACGAAAGGCGGATTATCCGGAGAAGATCCTATGAAAATCCTCAAATTCGCAGCCCTTGTTCTTTGTATGGTGATAATGCTCGGCGGTTGTTCTCCCGGTAATCATTCCGAAATCACAACCCGGGAAATCGAGGCTCACCTCCGCTTCTTGTCCGACGACCTGCTCGAAGGCCGGGCCGTGGGCAGCCGGGGCGAGGCTCTGGCCGCGCTCTATCAGGAGACGCAGTTCAGGCTGGCCGGGGTCGAGCCTTTTTTTGAGGAAAGCTTCCAGCAGCCCTTCGCCCTGAGAGGTTCAAGGCCCGACCCGCGGGCAACTTTGGAAATCTTGAGGGGCCGAACGAAAACCGCCCACCCCTACCGAGAAGCCTTTGTGGCCACCTCCTATCGTCAGGATGCTCCCCAGGTCGTGGAAGCGGAGATTGTCTATGGCGGCTACCTCATCCAGGCGCCGGAAAGGGGATGGGACGACATCAAAGGAGCGGACCTGCGCGGCAAAATATTATTGTGCGAGGTCAACGAGCCGGGCAATTATGAAGGCGGAATCTTCGACGGCGAGGACATGACCTACTACGGCCGCTGGACCTACAAGCTCGAGAAAGCGGCCGAGCTGGGCGCGGCCGGCGCGCTCATCATCCACAATACCAAGGGCGCGGCCTACGGCTGGGAGGTAGTCCAGAACTCCTGGGCCGGGGAGGGGTTTTTTCTGCCCGACCGGCCTCAGACGCTTTTTTTCCAGGGATGGGTTCGCGGGGAGACGGCCGGCTCCATATTCGAGGCAGCCGGCCAAGACCGCCAGAAGCTCCTGGCTCGGGCCGAGGGAAAGGATTTCAAGCCTGTTCCTCTCGGCCTGAAGGCGCGCCTTCGGCAGAAGCCTTCCTTTCGGACGGTGGAGGTCCGGAACATCGTCGGCCAGGTTTTTCCCCTGAATAAGAAATATATGGACCGCACGATCATCCTGAGCGCCCATTATGACCACCTGGGGCGAGACGTGCAGCGTGAAGGCGACCAGGTCTATAACGGGGCGGTGGACAACTGCTCCGCCTCGGCCTCGCTCCTGGCCCTGGGCCGCTATTATGCCCGTCACCCCGAGGAGCTTCGGGTCCGCCTGCTCCTGGCCGCGGTCACGGCCGAGGAAGAGGGGCTGTTGGGTTCGGATTATTTGGCCCGCCACCTGCCCCTGGAAAAATCGTCGGTCCTGGCCGACCTCAACCTGGAGATGACCAACGTCTGGGGGGAGACTGAGGACGTTTTCGCCATCGGCGCCAAGCATTCCGACCTGGACGATGTCTGCCGCCGGGCCGCGGAATTCTTGGGGCTTCGCACCATCCCCGAGCGGGAAGGAAACCTGGGCTACTTCTTCCGCTCCGACCAGCTCAGCTTCGCCCGGGCCGGCATCCCCGGCGTTTGGCTGCACGAGGGCATCGTTTCGCGCGGCGCGGATAAGGAACTCATCAAGCGCAAGACGGAAGACTATAAGAAGAACCGCTATCACAAGGTCACCGACCAGTTCGAGCCCGACTGGGACCTGAGGGGCACGGTTCAAATCTGCCGCTGGGCGCAGGAAATTATCCGGCTGCTCGGCCAACAGAAATCCCTGCCCCAGTTCCGCCCGACCAGTTCTTTCAAGAGGTAGATTCCGGCGGGTTTTTTCAAGTTTGGCCAAATTGGGGTTTTATGCTAGAATGATTCAATCCGATGGAGATATCGCCCCAAATCCGAACGTCGTTTTTTTCCGACTACCTTAAGCTTTCCCACGTTACCTATGACCTCCAGGCCAAGACTAAGGTCGAGGCCTTGGATGAGCTCTTGGATATTCTCCAGAAAGATAAGCTCATCGAGAACAAGAAGCTTATCCTGACCCGCATCATCGACCGGGAGCGGCTGGAAACCACGGCCATCGGCAACGGCATTGCTCTCCCCCATGCCCGGGTCAATGCCGGCGGGGACATCGCCGTGGCCGCCGGCCGTTCGGAGAAGGGAATCGACTTCGAGGCGGTGGACAAGAAGAAAGTCCATCTGGTCATCCTGGTCATCTGGAACCCGTCATTGCCCGGCCTGTTCAACCACCTCTTTGCCGGCCTGGCCGGTTTTTTGAGAAAAGCGGATTTCCGGCAGCGGGCTTTCGAAGCCAAGGACAAGGAAGCGCTTTACCACATCCTGTCCCAGATTGAACTGCGTATTCCCCAAGAGGATAAGATCGTCAGCCGGGCCAGCCTGTTGAAGAAGCTCCAGGACATCGGATTCAAGCTGCGCAAAGCGCCCAAGTCACAGCGCGGGCCGCTGGAACAGCAGGCCCGCCTCATCCGGGGCGAGCTCGACCAAAACCTCCTCAGCCGCTACGACAAACTCATGCAACGCTACGGGTTCGCCGTGGCCGAACTGGAGGGCGGCGTCTGCCAGGGCTGCAACATCAACGTGGCCACCGGCATGAGCTCGGCCATCGTCGGCAGCAACGACATCTACATCTGCGAGAACTGCGGCAAATTCCTGGTCGCCGCCAAGAAGTTCAAAAATAAAGAAAAAGAAAAAACGAAGAAATTGATCTCTCCTCGCCTTGCTCCGCCCCGTTCTTCCAGCCGCTAGCCGTCCGGGCTGCGGGAAAGCGCCTATTCGATAGTTTCCCGGCTGAGGTCCACGGGCTGCAGCACCCGGAAGACGGAGAAGGGCTCGAAGCCGCGGCCCCACTCGGGCACCAGGAACCGGTCGAAGAAGTTCCAGACCACAAGCCCGTCGTCGCTCTCCGGCTCCAGCAGGCAGGCGGCCAGGCTTCCCAGCGGCTGGGCGGTCGTGACGAAGATGGTGCCGGCGGGGAACTCTCTTTCTTCCTGGATATACTCCCCTTTGATCCTGTCGGTCCAGTGGCCCTGGAAGAGACGCTCGGCGGGCCGAAGTTCGTTGACCTTGAAACTCTCCACCTGAGCCTTGACCGGCTGAGTCAGCCTCTCTACCGTAATCCCATGCCGCCTGAGGTTGGCCACTACGGCAGTCTCCCTGGCCGTCAGGAAGTAACCCCAGGGGAAGCGGACCGAACGCTGGGGGACGACCCGGGCATAGTAATCCACGGTGTAGGTTTTTGGCCGGTCGGTTTTTTTGACCAGAGGATAGGTCCCTTCCCGGGGCGTTACCTCCAGCTCATAGCCCTGGAAGACGAGCTTGTCGGGGAGAGGCTGCAAGTCGAAGGCGGTGTGGAAGAGCGAGCTCGAGGCGGCGCTGCGCCAGCGCTCGGAGGAGCGCTGGTCGGCCTGCCGGACGAGCTCCCGGATCGGACCGGCCTGCTCCCGGCAGGTATCGAGTATGGAGCGGAGAAAAGCGTAGCAGGCCAGAACACGGGTCCGGTAGTCGGCATAGACATAGTTCTCGTTGAGGATGGCCAGCCGGTTGCGCAGGCCGATATAGTTGGTGAGGTAGCGCGGCAAATAGGCGTCGGTCTTCAGCCCCTGGCTGAGGTCGGCCGGATCGCGGGGGTCCCCGTAGGGCATGGAGGGGTAGCCGTAGGTCTTCTCCAGGCGGCCGGCCACGGCGGGCAGCATCTTGTCGCGCACGAATTCCAGGACCTCGAGGTCGCCGTTGGGGTTGAGCGGCCCGACATAGGTCACCGGTTCCTGGTGATAGAAGCCGTTGGTGGTGTGGCAGTCCACCAGCAAAGCGGGGTCCCAGCGGAGGAGGACCTTCTCCACCAGCCCCCGCACTTCCGGGGTTTCAAGCTTCATACCGTCGCGGTTGAGGTCGAGGTTCTGGCCGTTCGGCCGCAAGCCCACGCCCTTCTCCGGGCCCGGCTGATGGCGGCGGTTGTTGGGCGAGATCTTGTCGTTTCCATCCGGGTTGAAGTCAGGGGCGATGAGAACGACCAGCCTGTCCAGGGTGGTGAGCTGGGGGTCGAGGAGGATGTCGCGGGCCAACATCAGGCAGGCTTCCTTGCCCTCCACCTCGCCGGCGTGGATATTGGCCTGGATATAAACGACGAGCTTCGGGTCGCCGCGGAGAGCTTGCGGCGTCCGGGGCACGGGCCGGCCCAGAACAAGGAGCGGCATCATCCGGCCTTCCGTGGTCACGGCCATCGTCTCCAGGCGAAGGTTCCGGCTCACCCGAGCCAGGTCCTGGACGAAGGAAAGAACCTGGGCATGGGTCGAAGTGGCGGTGAAGCCGCTGGCTTCGGCCACGGTTAGCGGCCTGTTTTCCTGGCCGGCTTGAAGGCCGGGCAGGCTCAGGGGCAAAAAACAGATAAGCAGAACGATCAGCTCTTGTGTCGTTTTCATGTTTTTTCCCAAGTGGACCTCCAGACTGGGGAAGTGTAGCCGATTGGTTTTGCCGGGTCAATGAACAGCCGCGGCCTTTTTTCAGATCATCTTGATATAAATGACGGAAAAGTGTATAAATTCTCCGAGTTGATGGAAAGGTCAATTCACATCATTTGAGGGGAGGACCTATGAAAAAGCATCTCTTATATCTTTCGATCTTGGTGCTATTCTTCGCCTCTTCGGCGCTGGCCAGCATCATCACCAACCCGAACCAGAGCTCGCTGTACTTCCGCTTGCTGTCCCGCAACGCCTCTACGGACATTGACGCCGTCTACTACAACCCGGCCGGATTGACCAAGCTGGCCGACGGTTTCCACTTCGGACTCCACAACCAGACCATTTTGCAGGAGAAGACGGTCGTCAACGAATTCCCGTTCCTCAACAACGACACGTATGTGGGCAAGGTCACCGTCCCGATCTTTCCCAGCGCCTTTTTCGTCTACAAAAATGGGCCGCTGGCTTTGTCCTTCGGCTTCGGCCCCAATGCCGGCGGCGGGTCGGCCGAGTTCGCCGACGGCTTGCCTTCCTTCGAAATCCCCTTCTCACTCCTGCCCGCGGGTGTCAGCGCGTTGGGCGTCCCGACCAACGCCTATTCTTTGGACATGTCCTTTGAAGGGACTTCAATTTACTACGGCTTTCAAGGCAACGCTTCTTTCGCTTTTGGCGACTTGATTTCAGTCGCGGGGGGTGTGCGGTACATCCTGGCCCAGAACACTTATAAAGGCCACATCCGGAATGTCATGATCAATCCCGTATATCCCCCGCTCGGCCTCCTGGGCCAGATGATTCCGGCCAGCCAGTTCTTCACCGCGGTCGGACAGGCCGGTTTGGCTGCTCTAACGGCGGACAAAGAGCTGGACGTCAAGCAGGTGGGTTCGGCCATCACCCCCATCCTGGGCTTGAATGTGACCCCCCTGCCGACGTTGAATTTCAGCCTCAAGTATGAGTTCAACACCACGCTCGAGCTGGAGAATCAAACGACCATAGACGATACGGGCCTCTATCCGGACGGAGTCAAGGAAAGAAACGACATCCCGGCCATCCTGTCCCTGGGCCTGCAATATGAGGTCATGCCCAAGTTCCGCGCCCACCTCTCCTACAACCTTTTCTTTGACAAGAACGCCAATTGGGAAGGCCGGGAGGACCTGGTGGACAACAACACCTTTGACCTGGCCCTCGGCCTGGAGTATGACCTGTTCTCCGCCGTCTCCCTGAGCGCCGGCGTCCTGCGCACCCAATTTGGCCTCAGCGAGCAGTATCAGACGGATTTCAGCCACGAGATCTCCTGCACGTCCCTGGGTTTTGGGGCGCGCCTCCGGATGATTCCCAAGCTGGACCTGGACCTGGGCGTCCTCTATATCCTGTACGGCACGGCCGATCGGACCTACACCGGAGTGACCGGGCTTTATACGGAGAGCTACAAGCGTTCAACCCTGGGGTTCGCCGTCGGTTTCGGCTATCACCTCTGAGGGACAGCGGAAGCGAGCGAATTCCAACCTCTTCACCATTCTGTACCGCGGCGAAAGCCTGGCCCGGGCCTATTCTCTTAATGAATATCGTGGGACCGGAATGAGACCGACATGTTGAGCTTTGGGGCCAGCCAGGAAAAAGAAGAAGCCCTTTTCCGGAAGATGGAGGAGCTGGGCATCCGCGAGTCCGACCTGGTGGAGAAGTTCGTCCGCTCCGGAGGCCATGGCGGCCAGAACGTAAATAAGGTGGCCACCTGCGTCTATCTCAAGCACCTCCCCACCGGAATTGAGGTCAAGTGCCAGCAGGAGCGCTCCCAAGCCACTAACCGCTACCTGGCCCGCCGCATCCTGGCCGATAAGGTGGAAAGGTTGGTTCTGGGGAAGAAAAGCGAAGAGGAGCAGCGCATCGCCAAGATCAGGCGGCAGAAGCGGAAGCGCTCCAAACGAGCGAAGGAAAAGATGCTGGCCGATAAACGCCTCCAGGGAGAGAAGAAAAGGGAGCGCGCTTTTCGGCCGTCAGAGGTTGATTAGGGAAATTCTTTGGGGACACGTACCAAATCAAGAGATTTGGAACATGTCCCCTTAGGCCGCCTCCCCTTAGGCCGTCCCCTTAGGCCGCCAGGCGGAGCAAGGCGGCCAGGAGCAGGTTGGCGCCTTTTTCCAGGTCCTCCCAGCGGATGCATTCCTGAGGGGAGTGGCTGATCCCGTCGGGCGAGGGGATGAAGATCAGACCCGCCTCGGTCAGGGAAGATAAAATCTGGGCATCATGGCCGGCCCCGCTGGCGAGCGTCAGGTGCGGATAGCCGAGTTTGCCGCATTCTTCCTTCAGGATGTCCAGGATGCGGGCCGGGACGGCCACCGGCTCGGTGGCGTCCATGACCTTGGACACGAAAGACAACCCGCGCGTCCGGGAGATATCTTCGGCCATGGCCAGGAGTTCGCCGTCCAAGGCCTCCAGCGTCTCCGGCGAGGAGCTGCGAAACTCGAGAGTGAAATCCGCTTGAGCGGGGACGATGCTGAACGATCCGGGATGGACGGTGACCTTCCCCACCGTCACCATGCTGCCGTAGTGCCGGGTGGCCACATGCTGGGTGCTCTTAAGGGCGAAATCAGCCAGCCCCAGGAAAGCGTCCCTCCGCAACTCGAGGGGAGTGGTGCCGGCATGGCTGGCCTGGCCGACGAAGGAGCAGAACCGATAGCGCTTGCCGGATATGCGGTCCACCAGGCCCACGGGGATGCCTTCCTCATCGAGCAGGGGACCTTGTTCGATATGGAGCTCAAGAAAAGCCTCAACCTCGGGTTTGGCCCGGTTGGCCTCCAGGATGCTCTGGATGGTGAATTCAGTCCCCTGGAGGATCTCGGAAAGGGGAGGGCCGATCTGGGTCAAGCCCCGTTCGATCAATTCGGTGTTCAGCCGGCCGGTGAAGGCGCGGCTTCCCAGGAAATCTCCGGTCAGGCTGCCTTCCTCATCGGAGAAGGCGGCGACCTCCAGGGGACGGGTGTGGGGGAGGGCGTTTTCTCGAATTTGCCTCAAGCCTTCCAGCCCGGCCAGGACTCCCACCGCGCCGTCGAACATCCCCCCCCGGATGACCGTGTCGATGTGGGAGCCGGTCATGACCGGTTTCCCCTGGCCCTCCAAGCGGCCGAAGATATTGCCGGCTCCGTCCTGGCGCACGGCCAGGCCGGCTTCCTCCAGGCGTTTTTTGAGCCAAGCGCGGGCTTCCAGGTCGGCCCGGCTGAAGGAGGGCCGGGAGACGGCACCGCCCGCATCGCAGCCGATGCGCCCCAATTCCTCGATGTCCCGGCGCAGCCTTTCGATGTTGATCCGGACAACCATGAGCGGCCTAAGCTTTTTTCCCCAACACCTGGACCATTTCGGCCACGGCTTGGCTGATCCCGACCACGGCCGCCCGGGCCACAATGGAAAAACCGATGCTCAGTTCCGATAGGGAGGGGATGTCCAGGATGGGCCCGACGTTCACATAATCCAAGCCATGTCCGGCATGGACTTCCTCCAGTCCGGATTCAAGCCCGAATTCAGCAGCTTGGCGGATATCCTCTAAAACCTTGAGGCTGGGCCGCCCCGGCCCTATCTCGGCAAAGGGGCCGGTGTTGATCTCGATGAGCAGCAGGCCTATCTCCGCGGCGGCCAGGATCTGGGGCTTGTCCGCGTCGATGAAGATGCTGACCTGGATCCCGGCCTTTTGAAGCTTTTGGACGAAAGGGGCCAGGGCCCGGCGGCGGTTGAGGACGTTCAGGCCGCCCTCCGTGGTCAGCTCATCCGGCCGCTCGGGGACCAAGGAGACGGTATCCGGCTTGACTTCCAGGGCCACTTTCAGCATCTCCGCCGTGGCCGCCATTTCCAGGTTCAGCTTGGTTTTGATCGTCTGCCGGAGGAGATGAAGGTCGCGCTCTTTGATATGACGGCGGTCGCCGCGCAGGTGGCAGACGATGCCCTGGGCACCGGCCTGTTCGGCCAGCAAGGCCACCAGCACCGGCTCCGGCTCCCTGGCCCGCCGCGCTTCGCGCAGAGTGGCGAAATGGTCGATGTTCACCGCGAGTCTCATCCTCTCCTCCTTAAAATGGGAACACCGTATTAATTTACCTTTTTTCTAGGCTGAAAAAAAGTGGCTATTTCAGTGACAGACAACCAATTACCGAAATACATATTGATATGAGAACATTGTTGAACTGCTAGATTTTCGGTATTTAGTTGACTGTCACCTAATTTAAATAACGGGCGATGGCCTCGGCCACGCGGCGCACGCTTCTCTCCACCAGGGCCTGGTCCTCGGCCTCGGCCATGACCCGGGCCACGGATTCAGTTCCGGAATAGCGGACATCCAACCGGCCCCGGCCGGCCAACTCGGCTTGGACCTCCTCGATGATGCTCCAGACTTCCGGCACCTCCCGGAAATCGGGCTTTCGCGCAACCGGAACGCTCCTCAGCTCTTGCGGGTATTCGACGAAACCTTCGACGAGCGCCGACAGCGGCGCATCGTGCTCGGAGATGACCTCCAGCATTTTGAGGCTGGTCAGCAGCCCGTCGCCGGCAGGGCTGTCCTCCAGGAATATGGTATGGCCCGACCGCTCACCGCCCAGGACCGCGCCCAGCTCCAACATCTGTTCCAAAACGTACTTATCCCCGACCCGCGTCCGCTCCAGCCTCACTCCCAATCGGCCCAGCGCAATTTCCAGCCCCATGTTGCTCATGGAAGTGGCCACCACGACCTTGCTCTTGAGCCTTTCTTCCCCAAGCAGATGCCGGGTTTGGATGAAAAGCGTGTGGTCACCGTTGAGCACTCGGCCCGTCTCGTCCACCCAGATGGCCCGGTCTGCATCGCCGTCATAGGCAATGCCCATATCCGCTTTTTTATCCAAGACTGTTCGGGCCAGAAGCTGCGGATGCTGGGAACCGCAGCCTTCGTTGATGTTTCTGCCGTCCGGCCGGCAGGCCAGGGCCTCGGTCTCGAACCCCAGCTCCAGGAACAGCCGGGGGGCCAGCCTGAAAGCGGCGCCGTTGGCGCAATCCAGGATGAGGCGGGGCCGGCGGCCATGTTTTCGGAGTCGGACGCGGCTGATGATGAAATCCAGATATTCCACGGCCAAGGCGGGATCTTCCTCGACCTCCACGCTTTCCGGCAGCGAAGCGGACCAGTCGAGCCCGGCCAGGATGTCGCGCTCCAGCGTCTCCTCCCAATCTTCGGGGATCTTCAGTCCCTGGGAGGAAAAGATTTTAAGGCCGTTGTCGCTAACAGGATTATGTGAGGCGGAGATGACCACGCCCGCCGAGAATCCCTGCCGGCGCACCAGGATCGAAACGGCCCCAGTGGGGATGACGCCGGCCGAGGCCCAGCTCCCCCCCGACCGGCTGATCCCGCCGGCCAGCGCTGCCTCAAGCCATGTCCCCGACTGGCGCGTGTCGCGGCCGATGAGCACCCTGGGGACGAGCCCTTTGGAGCGGAGAAGAACGGCCAGGGACTCTCCCAGGCTGAAGACAGCCTCCCGGTTCAAGGGGAATGCGCCGGCCGGGCCGCGGATGCCGTCCGTGCCAAAGAGCGCGGCCATCCCGGTCATTTGTCTCGGCCGCGGGGGGCCGAGGCCGGTTTTTTGTCCTCGACGATGACCAGTCTGATCCGAACCGAAGTCTGCTGGGTGGGTACGCGCGTTTCGGGGTGGGGGAGAATGAGGTCGGCCCGGACCTCGGTCGTCTGGCTCAGTCCGGAGATGTCGATAGGGATGGTGAAGACCTTGTCTTTGTCCCGGACCTTGCTCTCCGGCCCGCGGACCGGGATGCGGGCCGGGATGGATTCCACGCCCTCCAAACGGAGTCCGGAGCGGAGCTGGCCGACGATGGTCGGTTGGACTTCCAGTTCCAGCTCCTTGGACCGCTCGAAGCGGATGCGGACCTTGTTGGGCGTGAGGTTGAACACCCGAGCGCCAAAGGGAGCGCTGATGATGGAGGGGTTAAGGGGGTATTCCTGCTGGATGACCGAGGCATTCTGCAGGTTGAGCTTGGCGAAGACATTGGCCGGGCTGATCTGGTCCATGAGCCGGTTGGGAGCCCGGATAGTGACCTCCACGGCCGAGACGTCTTTGTCGATGAGCTCCA
>Ga0299912_10004898_pt1 | contig 10974 bp, 11 predicted proteins | sample RVTome_2_FD_207667 | JGI IMG/M metagenome (GOLD analysis project Ga0299912, IMG submission 207667) | Soil microbial communities from uranium-contaminated site in the Upper Colorado River Basin, Wyoming, United States - RVT95D214 (version 2) ... | reverse complement strand
GTCGCCGTCATTCTTAATCTGCTCTACTACTATGCGGTTATGATCAATGCGTCGCTCCACGGCAAGTCTTGTATCTGCATCAATTTTGCCGTTTGCAAAGTCGGACTGAACGGCTTTCATTTGCGCTTTGTAACCAGTAACTTTAGATAATAGTTCGTCTGAATACCTTAGTGCTGTATCTTGTTCCTTATTATCCGTAAGGAATTTGGAAAATCTCCGCTGATCGTCAGGACTTAATTCATTGGTGTGTTCGGTGTAATACTTTTCAGCATAGGATAGATTGTTACCGGCAATTGCTGCTTGAAGAATACCCTCGTGGAATTTCCCAGCATGCTCCTGTTTGTTAGCCTGCACCTCTTCTGCGCTTAACCCTTTGCTTTTTGCAAAGTCCTCTATACGGTTTATTCCTGTTTTCCACTGCTTTTCTACTTCGATTGGATTCCCCCAATTTGCCGCCGCAACTTGCCGCGTAATAGCAAGCGTTGCATTAGCTGTTGATAGCTCGTGCTTGTCAGACTCAACCATCGAGTGCCGCAATAGGTCAGACTGGAACCCAAGCATTTCAGCTTTTGATGCTTCAGTCAGTTTGCTTTTCGCAATTGAGTTTGGAAGCTGGTTTATGATTCCGTCAATCTGTGACTTGAATTGATCTGGGTATTCTTTGAGGATAGGACGATTTACCACATCGCCACCACGCAGCTTTAGGAAGCCTTTTTCGCCCATTTGCAGGTCGAGCCTTGCCTGCTTGATTTTATTTAGCCCTTCTTCCGCTTGAATAGAAGCAAGGCGATCAGACTCTTTGGAGAACATTTCCCCAATTTCAGCGATCATTCTTCCTTGTTCATATTGTGCAGCTTCTACCTGCCCCGTTTGATAGCTTGCGATCTGCCTGCCAGGCTGCGGAGTGGCGCGGTTAAAGTCTGCGGCGGATGGGAGTCTAGCCATTAGAACTCACCAAATTCACGCACAAAAGATGATCTGAATCCGTCATCAATCGAGCTTGTTGGAGATGGCCCAGGAGCATACCTGGACAGACTCATCCCTGCGCTTGTCAGCCCGCCAAGTATGGTAGACTTTGCCTTTATTTCGCCTGCGCGTCTTGCCTGAGCTCCTTCATATCTACTTGCAGCAGCACCAGCTTCCTGACCTATAGCGCGCTCCTCACCTTGGTATAGTTCGGTTCTCGCTTCTAATTCTCCCTCTCCAGTAATGCCGGACATTATTTTTAGAACGGTAGGGTCTAAAGCGCCTGCTCCAGAAGATGCGGCTAAAGCTTGTGCGCGAGACATCGCAAGAGCTGATCTACGACGAGCTTCGATTGATTTACGTTGGGATGCGGCTCTTTCCTGACCTGCTTGCTGTTCGAGTTGCGCGGCTCGATATTGGGCTGCTTGATCAGCAGCGGCACCGGCTTCTCTTTGTGCGCTAGCTTGTTGTGATGCGCCGACAAGTCCAAGCACGGTGCTTCCAATTTGCATTAGCAGCAGCGGTTCCATTCCACTCATGATCGATCCCTTATCAAAATATCACCGGCAGGGATTGTTTGTCCGGATGGTGCAAAACCTAATTTAGCAAGCAACATATATGATGTAGGCTCTTTCTTGCATGCAACAGCAAAGACTGGTCCAAGTTTATCATACATCTCTGTAAGCATTCGTATCCCACGAGCAATATCCTTCTTTCTGCTTCGCATTTCTGGCTTCATTTCAGAAAACGCCACCATAAAACCTGACTCGTAATAAACCCCACCTATCCCGACTGGCTTATCATCAATAATAGCAACGTAACCGCGCATAGTCCTTATCGGCTGCTTGCCATAAAATAATTCTGCGTCTTGTGCGGTAGCAGCACGGAATTCTACTTTAGGATTTGTCATGGCCAGCCCCTGATAACACAACAGCAAGAACAGTACATGGTCTGGGACTCTCTGCTTGCAGACATATCCTAGCATCGGTATCCCATGTCCCGTTCAGTTCGATAGAATCAGCGTCATATGAATCCCATACAGAATCCTGATCGACCGTTGTATAACTTTCCATCAACGGCAGATCATCCATGTGATCGAAGTCCTGCCCGTATGTCAGTCCCTGTGCGTGGGTATCAGCGAGAATAAGCCCGACATGATCCAGCCGCTTCCTTTGTGTTAGTGGGTTGCCTGTTTGCGATGCAATTGCCAGTTTCGCACTCTTGAATTGTGCGGTATATGGCAATCCTATATAGGCTAATGTTGCAGCTTCAGACAGGGTAATTGCCCCGCTTCCCACAGTGTAGGTTCCAAGGTCTTTTGAATTACCCCATACGCAGACGGTTTCGCCTTCCAAGTGATCCAACCCTGTCATGCTGGTTGCAGAAACTCCAGAATATGTGATGTGAGAATCCATCAGCTTACACGTAGCACCGCCCTGACATTCAGATTCAAGCGACCATTTTTCCAGATATCTAACAGTGGAACCATCTATGGTTCGCTTTACAGTGTAATAAACGCTATCTTCTTCTGTCCCCGGAAGAACCGCCACATCTTCCACCTCTCCATCCATTTCAACCAACAGCCAGCAAGTAACGTTTTCAATTTTGTCGAAAACCAAAATAGCCACTTTACCGTCAGAACGGACGAAATGTATTCGTGTATCAGGAATACGTTGAACAGCTACTCTGACAATTCCGGGCGATCCAATTTCTGGAACTATGGCGGCAAGATCATTGGATACATAATTATAACTTCCAGAATCAAACGAAATCTCAAATACCTTCATTCCGTTTCGCTGCACAAATACGCACGAATTATCAACTTTTACAGCTCTCATTGCAGCCGATCCAAGTGTAGAAACAGCCTTTAGACCAAATTGCGTAGGTGTTAACGGCTCATCCAAAGATGATGATCTTGCGACAAATTCAGACCCCTGACCGCCAATAAGTAGATTTGACGTGGATATCATCCAGTTGATTGTATCAACCGGGCCTGCCCCTATCGTTCTGGAAATTGGCCCTGAATCACCCTCTACAGAATCATCAAATGATGAATATGCATCAGATATAGAACCCCAAATGTTATCCTTGCCTGACCACCATAATCTACCATCATGTAAAACTACTGACGTTGGATATCCACGTTTAGACGACCACGCACCCTCTGCCCAGTCGTCAGTTGAAGCGGTTCCACCAAGATCAACTAAAACGGACGCAGAAACACTTGTGGCGCTGCTGTATGCGGTAATTCTTGCAATCCCGGTTATTGAGCCTGCCGCAAAGTCGAGTGATGCATCTATCCCATCGCTGCTTAATGTTAGATTAAATGTTGCATCCGCCCCAGTACCGCCTGTAACTGATACCGGGTTTGATGGTGCAGAAGAATAATCTCCTGCTGTAGTGACTGAGATTCCATCGATAACACCTCCAGATACCGATGTAACCGTAAGCGTTGCCGCAGTCCCTGAACCACCTACGACAGTTAATACATCACTAACCGTATATCCCGTTCCACCTAAATCAATAGCTGCACCTGTTACGGTTGCAGTGTAGTCTCCTGTTTTTATCCCTATCCGGTAATAGGCTATCTGGTTATCTAGCTCGTCATCGTATGTCGTTGATGTTGCGGCTGTGTACGTTGCTACATCAACCCAATCTCCTTCCTCTGCAATAGAGCGTTGAAGTGTTACCGTGGTAGACGATCTAAATTGTGCATTTGCAGCCAATACAAGTGCAAACACGCGACCAGAACCAACACCTGTTACACGGATTGAATTTGTAAACGAATCCTCCGCTACCAATGTTGCGGATACTTCCTGCCCTGCCGATGTGAGCCGGAATAAAGCTCCAACGTGTGACGATGCAAACAAATCCTTGGTGGCGGTAAGCGTAATATCCCCAGTTAATGCAGAGGTAGATATTCTTGTAGGGCCTGTGTTGTCCGATCTGAATGGCCCATCCGTAGGGGCATATTCAACCACCGACCACGAGCGAGTCGCCTGCCGCTCAATTCTCATTGGAGCATAACCGCGACATGCGCAGAAAATTACATCGCCTGATTGCTCATACCTTATTTCATCTAATGATGCTGTAGGCCATGACGTGGTAACAACCATATCTCCAGCAGACTCTACTGCAATCGAATCAACCAGAGCTGCTATGTCATCCGAATTTGACAGACGAATATGAAAATTACCCGTTGGTGTAAATGCTATCGAGTGATACCCTGCGCGTAGCACTCTTTCTGTTACATACTGCTCCCCGCCAGAACTTGAACCAACTCGCAAAGTTACCTCGCCACGTTGGATATGAATTGCCAGACCGTGTTCTTTGTTTTGATCCCCAGCTGCAACTGTTACTTGTTGATCCCTTGTAGCGGCGTTTGTTCCTGTTCCTAGAAGAGATAAATAACCACCAGTAGCCCAAGCTGATGTAGCTCCAGATTCGTCAGAATCTGTCCATCCTGAAACATCCGTCGTAAATGTCCCATTGGTTACTGCACTCGATACTGAAACACGAGTTATTACTGAATCACTAACCCTAACTCTCATTACAAGATTAGTTAACTCAATTAATGCGGTATCACTGATTGAAAACACAAAAGGGATGGAGAGCGATTCCGCATTGCTTCGCGTTGTTCCAATATATGCAGTTCCAGGACGCAACATCATTGATCCCAAAACCCTTGGCATCCAGTTTGTGAATGTCTCAGCAGACAGAGCCATGCGCTTAAGATCAATGCGCGACAGTGCCAAACGTGAGATTAATCCACGGTTAAAAGCAAGTAGAGTGTGCGTTACTTTCATCCGATCAATTTGTTCTGCGAGTGTCTAAAACCACCAAAACTTCCGCTACGAGAACGAACCCACGACCCTGAAGGCGAAAATGTCGTTGGCCCTTCCATTGCGTCAGACGATTTTGCTTCCAACAACCTGCGTTCAGTGAGCTTATATAGATTACCCCACTTGGTTTCATTTTGAGTTAAGCGTTCGATAATCCTAGAAGCAAGGTAAGCCTCGACGTAACGCGCGAAATTCTGCGGCCACAGCGACATATCAGCACCATAAGAAGAGTCATTTGATACATATTTCACATACACTGGTTCAACGTCAGAAAACCAGAATCCTGCTTCTACACTATATTGTGTGATTGGCGAAGCGAAATACTCATCAGCACAGAATGCGACAGTTCTGATAAAGTCGCTTGGGATTTCATATGCGTTCTGATACCCGAAGGATGGTGAAATTGAAGGCGAACGCTCCAGCATAGCCGAACGAGTGGCGAACTTCCACATCCCGGCATCTAGGCAGAAGTCGAGCGCGCCAGTATCCCATACCGCATCGAGCAATCTGCGCGGTTCGCGGTTCTCCGTGAGCGAGGCCAGATTCCTTTCGCCACACTCAAGGAGAGCACCATTAAAAATTTGCAGCTTGGTCACGCCGGATCATCCGCAGGATGTTCGATCCAAGATTCGGCGGCTTCTTTTGTCGGGAAACCATTTTTAACTACAGCCTTATCAACGTTGCGAATCACTCGCCATACACCTCTACCAGCATGGTTTGCAGAATATTCTGAATTAGTGGATTCCACTGTTTCTGGCTTTGTGAACTCAATATGCCGCATGACGAAAACCGTCACCGATGTTGGAGTAACGCCCCTGACATACAATTCGGCAAACCATGTACGCTCTTCTGCATCAACTTCAATGCGGTCGCCAACTTTCAATTGTTTTGCAACATGCGCCCAGTATTCCGGTTTTAGTAACTCTTTAAGCGGTGTACCCGCCTCTGGTGTGGCATGGTAAACACTGCGAACATACTCAGACAGCTTCAGCCTCGATCCGATGATTTTCATTTGCTTCGTCCCTTTCTAAAGAAAAAAGGGGCGCAAGGTTTACCTATACGCCCCAGATATTACGTCATTCCGTGTTAGTCGGAATTGGTTGCAGAACCGACCACAGTACCGTCGGACAGATCAACTGCGCCGGGGTATGTAGAGCTAACCGTTACAACCTTGTGCATGGTCAACGCGGTAGCATCGGTTGTCGAGTCCTTATGGTAAACGATGTCGTTTACCTTCATGCCCAACGAACCGCCGTTAGTGATGAAGCCGGAAGCGTCGGCAGCAGCCGTTGCGTCAGCCGATGTGTGATACCAAATTCTTGGGCCTGCAATTGCTTGCAGGATGCAGGAAGGTGGGGAACTAGTAGAATAAGCCATGATATTTCCTTTCAAGTTGCCCAACCGGCATTGCCGGCTGGTATGTTAGTGATTACTTACTGCGCAGCAAAAGCAGACCCGTCATGTAACATTTGAACTACGCCGCTGTTCTGCAACAGCTTCGAGCCAAAGTAGCCAGTTGCCAAGCAGAACGAATAGTCGTGTTCTTCAACGTAACCGGGAGTCACGCGCAGACGTTCTGTATCGCAAGCGTGGCCGATAGCCGATTTGTGGTACATGTAGCACTTCTCGGAAGCGGTACCCTTGCCTGTCAAGCGAGTGGAAACGATCCATGTCACCCCAGCCCAATGGAACATACGCGGGCCTTTGCCGTCAAATGGCGCACTCTTGACGTAATCAGCAGAAGCAAATTCCTTAGTCTGCATCAGGTAGGCGCGGAATGCAGGCGTAATGACCGCAAAGATATTGCCGTCATCTTCCACATCATTATTGCCAAGAATGGTCAAGGCGTACATCGCCAAGGCCAGCGAGCCGGTCTGAGTTGCACCAGTATCTTGTGTCGCTGTATCCAGTTGCGCGATGATGTCAGAATCAATTTTACGATTCAGTACGCCCATCGTGGTTTCCTGCATGATGCGACGCCCATCACCCTGCGATGCATACAGGTTAAAACCTGTACGAACTGGCTTATCGTGCCATTCTGCCAGTGTGCAAGAGTTTTGGGTAAGGTTGTCAGCACGGCCAGGAATCAGGCCGTTAGTTCCGCGCGTAACAGCTTCAGCAGAGCCAGAATCGGCCACTAGGAAAACTGCGGTATTGCCGTTGATGTCTGCTTCTGTGGTGCAAGTTTGACGCAGCAGTGATTGACGTTGTTCAAAGCCAGAAATAAATTCCTGGCGGTACATGGTTTGAAATGCGGTATCTGCCATGATATTGGCTCCTTTGTAGTGTTGAGTAAAATCCTCAGCTACGGGATAGCCAATACAGCATTAACCGGGTTGGCCTTTAATGGGGCCGGTCTGGGCTTTTTTGGGGCCTAGCATTAGGTTGCGCCGATAGTATTGTTCAATCTGTTTTGTTTGTCAATAGTAAGCACTCACTTACAACACAAAGAAAACAAGGCAAGCCGTGTCTTTAGACCTACTGAAAAAACCAGTAGCACCTTTTCAGGGGATTATCCGCTAATTGCCGGGCGCTCTTTTCGTGAGCCAATCGCTGTTGTCATTAGACAGTAGCCCGTATTGCCGTATGCGATAACCGTTTCTACGAGGGGCGGCTTGCCAGTTACCCCTATTTTTTCCACCTCTAACGTCTCAGTGGTAACGCGCTGTTTCGCCGCTCCGCGTGTTAGTGACCACTAACATTGTTTATTCTATTACCTCTCAGTGATAGTGAGTACTAACTATCTATCAATAATGAGCACCCTGCAACACGGTGAAACGCATCACTCCGCTGGTATGCGAATTGATGTCGAGCCGAACCGCTTTAACTGGATAGCTCAGACCAACATCAAACGATGCGGTCTTGCCGGCCATTGTTGCGTTGTTGTAGGCTACCTGTGCGGTTACGTTGGTGTCGATCTCATCATAGGTGTGCTCAAGGTCATAATTGGCCGATCCAGATACCAGAACCGCACCGATACCCACAGCGAACGGCACTTGCAGAATATCCAGCGGCACCCATGCGGTGGATGCAAGAGCAGTCCAGCCGATGTCGAAGGTGTCCGCGCCGGTAGTGGAGTCAACCGTCACCGAGGTCAGAGTTTTGTATCGCTTGGTTGATGTCACAGTGGCTACGCCATTCGGCCCGGCCATCCCCTCGGTGATAGCAACATCGTTTGCATCCGTCCCGACGAGCGTGAAAGTTTTGCCGCTATGGTTAGTCGCGGCGTTGCCGAGGATGGTTACAGGATGCGCGCACGCATCGCCTGCGGTCGTGGCGGTCAGTGCATAACCACCTGCGTCATAGGCGATGTCGTCCGCATACCCAGCAGCATCAGCGGCGGCAAAGGTATATTCCGTGGTGATCTTGGTTGATCCATGTTTAGGGGATGTCATTATTTACTCCTTTTCGGTTTATAGCCGTGGTCAATTGCATTCAGCAGCCTAACCTGCGCTGCTGCCTTTGCAGGAGTCGTGGCTTTTGCCTTAACCCCGCCGGGCGTAGTTACTTTCACGCCTCCTTTTACTTTCGTGGTTTTCGCTGGCATGTTACCGTCCTTTATCCCTTGCCGAAACAAGCTCCATGTACCGTGCCTGCGATTTCTTGTCCCGATGCCATGCTACGGAATCCTTCATTTTGCTCTCAAGAGTGGTGATTTCCGCTTCCATCGCCTGCATCACATTACCACCAGATCCGGGCATCACACTGGCGACAGGATTCAATTCGCGTGCGGTATTTACAAGAAAATTCAGGAATTGCGGATCGTTTCCCATCGGGGAGCCATCGGCCAGCCGTGCGCCCATGATGCGATCTTTAAGTCCTTCAGGTGCTGAGTCGAGAAAGTTGTTGGCTATGGTCGCGTTTCGCTTGTAATCCGCACCCCATTCGGCGCGGAGCTTTTCTTCAGCTTCGGCGCGGTTCTGAATGTCGCGCTCTGCAAACGCTTCTCGCTGCCGATCCTGCTCTGCGTAATACCATGATAACGATTGTTTGACCTGTGCCGGAGTCATGTTGTTGTCATGGGCTGTTTTCAGGAATCCATCGACAATTGGTTTGTCTGATTCGCCAATCACCAAGCCATCAGGCAGGCTAATATCGTATTCCTCTGGTTTTGCAGGGATTCCATTCTCTGTGCGCCATGCGGTAACCTCCTCCGGCGTAGCGTCCGGCTTCAGCACTGGTGTTGCACGGGTGGTTTTAAGTTTTTCTGTTGCGTTGACAAGCGCATCCATCGCGGCTTCCGGAGATGCGAATCGTTCCAGCAGCTTCAGGCGCTTTTCGTCACCCTTTGCACTTCGTTGTCTCCAATCGTCCGGCCATGCTACAGACTTATCAGATATATCAATTGCACCACTGCCGGAATTAGTACCAGCAGAATCACTATTAGCGCCAGTACCGGAATTGTTTCCGCCAACATCATCACCAGCAGCCCCGGAAGCGCCATCAGCACCACTATTCCCATTAGTCTCAGCTTTTGCGTCATTACCACCTCCTCCATCTGTTCCGTCGGTTGCTTCATTCATGTACGGCCAAAATTTACGTCCCATGCTTTTCTCCCTTGCGTTGATAAAAATCGGCTGGTGTGCCGATTACTTCATTAATTTTCAGCCCTACAAAGCGCCGACCATTTTCGTATGCGCTAGTTCGCTCATTGTCAGGGTCGAACGCCACAGCTAACACGTTCGATGCCCTAGACATTAACCACTTCATAAACACCTTTTGCTGATCTTCGTTGGCGTTGTTTGCAGCCATAGCTTTGATTGCCATCGCTTCGGGATAACTTACCTCGCATCTACTCCAGTGTGGGACGATCTTCATGCCATCCCCGGCTGTCGAGTTTCACCGATTGTTTTCGCAACGTCCGCCCCCTGTTGCATCATTGCCATCAGTTGTTGAGCTTGTGCCTGTTGCTGCTGTTTTATCATGGCCGCTTCGACCTCCATTTCTGTGTGCTGCCAATCAGCAGGAGATACTGCCGATAATGCATCACGAGCAGCTTTTTTGGTGTTGACTAACAAAGCTACTGACGGGTCAAGTTGAGCAGCCCCAGCTATGATCTGTTGAGCTTCCATGAACTGAGTGACCTTGATGCGTTTCTCTGCTACCTTGAGCGGTGAATCAAATTGGAATTTGATGTCAGATCCTTGGATGGATTCGGGTATTGATTCAGGTCTACCAAACGCACCAGCCCGGAATAGAGTCGTGAATGTCAATTCACAGATTGATGCGTTACGCTCCATTTCAAGCGGGTCAACCAATGGCATTGCGTTTCTAACAAACTCCTGCACTCGTTGAGCAACTTCTGTTGCTGTCATATCACCAACACCAACCGGAGGAAGATTGAGCCTGTTTGCAAGCAACGCATCGGCAATCTGCTGCCTCAAGTCCTGGATCATTTCCATACCGAACGGAAGGCCTGATTTATCCTGAGTTAGCGGACGTAAAACTTCTCCTAGGCGCTCGTCGTATTCAGCGGTTACCGCAGTAAATCCTCCGGCCAGTAGGTTCATATCTCCACGCAATGCTTCTACCACACCAATCATAGGAGGATTAACAGCCTTTTCTCCGGCCTCCAGCACAGTCAGAGTCATTTGCTGGATCAGCCTAGCGTCAGGTATCGCGGTCATAATCGCCGGTGAATAGGCATATTGCGACCCCTGTTTTGTAGCCCACCGTGGGATTACATAAGGAACTTCCCACGCTCCAACCAGTTCCATTTCGCAATCGTTCTGCACATCCAAATAGATTGAAACATAGGGTTGACGGACTTCTTTACCTCCAGCCACTTCGCGGTATGTTTCGGTTGGAATGATTACGTGCCAGCAATCAAACTCGCAATACGGCTCTTTTTCAAGCTTTTCGCGGACTTTTGAATGGACTGTTTTCGGAAACTTTCGCACCATTTCGGTGGCGGTAGGTTTGTATTTGCGAAATACAGTGGTGATCTTACCCTCATCATTCTCGCACCAAGCCACGTCGCGTAAATGCCAACAACGATAAAGCAGGTCTGACAGGTCTGTATTAAGCTCAACGCTGATTACACACTGTCCAAATGGAGCTATATCACCATCGCCCTCTTTTAATGCGCGTTTGAGGTTGGCCTGACGTGCAAACATGGCGTTTTTCTGTAGGTCTGTAGCCCACTCAAGCCATTGTTTTGCTATAG
>Ga0299912_10004897_pt1 | contig 10976 bp, 9 predicted proteins | sample RVTome_2_FD_207667 | JGI IMG/M metagenome (GOLD analysis project Ga0299912, IMG submission 207667) | Soil microbial communities from uranium-contaminated site in the Upper Colorado River Basin, Wyoming, United States - RVT95D214 (version 2) ... | reverse complement strand
CACGAAGACGTCGTCGAAGATGACGACCGCGTCCATCTCCTCGAAGCGAGAGCCGAGTGGATGATCGAAGTGTGAGCGGCCATAGTCCACGCTCTCGCGGCAGATGAAGCGCAGGCCCGGCGTGTTGTTGGGTATGGAGAACCCGAATGCGTACGGCGCGTCTTCTTCCTGGCTCTTCAGCAGTGTCGACGGAAACACCATGATCTCGTCAGAGATGGGCAGGGTCGCCAGCATGCGGCAGCCGCGGATGACGATGCCCGCGTCGGTCTCTTCCTTGATGCGCGCGGCCAGGAATGGGTCGGCCTGCTGCGCGGAGCTCACGGCGCGATTCGCCTGCGGAGTAATCAGCGTGTGGGTGAGGCAAAGGTCGTTCTCGCGCAGATACTCGTAGTAGCGAATGGCATTGGCGCCGAAGCGCGGGTTCGCCTCGGCCAGGAACGGGGCGCCGGCGGCATAGCCCGTCATCGCGCGATTGAGGTAGTCCGGCACGCGACCCATCATTCCGTGCGTGTAGTCCTCCCACACTTTCATCGCGCGGCTGATGCTCGCGAGCTCAGCGTGCGTCCGCGGCATCATGAACGAGCGGGCGACCTTGTTGCCCGTGGTGGGCGAGTCGTAAAGGCAGATGTCCGGCCTTTCCCACTGCAGGTCATACAGCTTCGCGAGCGTGTGCACGCCGTTTTGAAGGGCGGGATGGGTGGTCACGTCCTTCACGGCCTCGCCGCGGTACCAGATTGCGGGAGGCCGTTCCCGCAACCGCTGCAGAACCTGATGGCCGCGCCGCGCGCCCGCGCCGGACTGTTGAGTCATGAGCCTCTCCTGTGGGCGACCGCGCACGAGCGATGGCGGCAGCCGCGAAGCCAATAGCGTACCGCGGCCGTCGCCGAGCGGGCCAATCAGGAGTCAACTATCGTGCGAGAGCGCGCCGTTACGCCCCGGCGCGGGAGCCGGGAATCGGGAAACATTTCGAGCAGCGATTGCAGGTTGGTCATTCGCGTTGGCTCCGATGCGCGGGGTGAGGAGTAAGATCCATCGCATTCAAATAACACGACGCGAACAGGGGGTCTGAGATGGCAGGTCAGTCGGTTCGAAGCTCTGGCAAGCGGTCGATATCGGTGGGCGGACGGTGTTGTGGCGCGCCCCGAGTTTTCTTCGTTTCAACAGTGCTGCTGCTTTCGGGGGTTGCCCAGGCTCAAAGTCCCGACTCGTCGCCGCAGGGTGGGGCGCTCGAAGAGGTCATCGTCACTGCGCAGTTTCGTCGGCAGAATCTTCAGGAGACCCCGCTCGCAATCACCGCCGTGTCGGGCGACATGCTGGAAGCGCGCAGCCAGACCAGCATCGCGGAGGTGGCTAACCAGGCGCCTAGCGTCACGCTGAAGGCCAATAGCGCGGCCTACGGGCCTTCGCTCGCCGCCAACATTCGCGGTGTGGGTCAGTTCGATTTCCATCCGGCGCTCGAGCCCGGTGTCGGCATCTATGTCGATGATGTCTACTACTCCACGCTCACCGGCTCCATTCTCGACCTGCTCGATCTCGAACGCGTGGAGCTCTTGCGCGGCCCGCAGGGCACGCTCGCCGGAAAGAACTCCATCGGTGGCGCCGTGAAACTTTATTCCCGCCGGCCCACGGGGGAAGGGCCGGGCTATGTGTCCGCCACCTACGGCAGCGCCGATCGCGTGGACGTGCGGGCGAGCGGTGAATTCGCCCTCTCCAACAAGCTGTTTGCCCGCGTGTCAGGTGTGTCGAAGACGCAGGACGGCTATGTGGACGTGCTGGACTATGGCTGCGTCAATCCGGGCAGTGGCATTCCGAGCGTGAGGCCGGCTGGCAATTGCCTCGTGTCGAAGCAGGGCGGTGTCGACTATCAGGCGGTGCGCGGCCAGCTGCGCTTCGTTCCGGGTGACGCGCTCGAAGTGAACCTCATCGGTGACTTCACGCGTGACGATCGCCCGATTGCCGGCACCGTGCTGACTTACGCGAATTATACCGGCCCCGGCGACATCAATCCGTTTACCACGCCGCGGGCGTTCGACTCGCGCTTCCTGTGCGGCCGGTTCTGCAACTACTCCACCTATGCCTCGCCCGCCGATGGGCCGTTCCAGGAGTCGAGAATCCCCGGTCGCGTGGACTTCGAAGGCTGGGGTGTGTCGGGGCAGGTCGACTGGCAGCTGTCGGACACGCTCCAGCTCGTCTCGATCACCGCGTACCGCGACTACACGTCGATCTTCTCGAACGAAGACGATCTGTCGCCGATGACGCATAGCCTTGGCGGCCCGAACACGCTCGACTTCCACGCGTTCAGCCAGGAGCTGCGGCTGAACGGCTCGCTAGGAACGAACACCATCGAGTACACAGTGGGCGGCTTCTACATGGATCAGAAGGCGTTCTACAGCGCGGCTCAGGACCTTCGCTATGTTCCCGGCGGGTTGGTCTTCGTCAGCGGCGACCCGGTGCCGGCGGATACCAAAGCGCTGTTCGTGCACGCCACCTGGAACGCTACCAACCGGCTGAGCCTGACGGGCGGCGTTCGGTATACCGAGGAAGGCAAGGACTACACCTTTGCGCGGCTCAATCGGGCTGGCCAGCCGCTTGCCGGAAATCTCGGGCTGCTGAATGGCGTTACCGGCAGCTACCAGGACGAGACCATCGACTATCGCGCGAGTGTGCAATATCAATGGGCCGAGGACCTGATGACCTATGCGCAGTATTCGACAGGCTTCAAGGGCGGTGGCATCAACCCGCGGCCGTTCGTAGCGGCGCAGGTGCAGCCCTTCGGCCCTGAAACACTCGACACTTACGAGCTTGGGCTCAAGACCGATCTGCTCAACCAGACGATTCGCCTGAATCTGGCGGTCTTCTCCAGCGAGTACGACGGCATTCAGCTCACGCTGAATTCGTGCCCGCAGTTCAACCCGCCGGGCTTGCCTGCGGGAGTGGCGTTCCCGTGCGGTATGCCGGCAAACGTTGGCACGGCCGAGATCAAGGGCGCTGAGCTGGAGGCGAACTTCCGGCTGCTCGACGGGCTTCTCGTCGACACTGCCGTGAGCTATATCGACTTCGAATACACGCGCATCGATCCGCTGGCCGGCGGCCCGACCAATCTGGCGGGCGTGCAGCCCTGGATGACGTCGCCTTACACGCCCAAGTTGAAGTGGAGCGCGGGCATCCAGTACGAAATCCCGATCGGCACCTCCGGTTCGATCACGCCGCGGGTGGATGCGGCATTTCAGGATGACGTGTACACCACCGCGGTGAACAACCCACGCACGCTGATCGAGAGCTACACCGTCGCCAATGCGCGCCTGACCTGGCGCGATGCGAAGGCGGCGTGGGAGAGCTCGCTCGAGGTGACGAACCTGTTCGACAAGTACTACTACACCACGATGTTCGAGCTTGCCGCGGCAGCGGCGGTTGCCAATGCTCAACCCGCGCGCCCTCGTGAGTGGGCCATCACGATCAAGCGGAGGTTCTGAGCGCACCCGGCTGGCATACCCACTCACTATTGCCGCGAGCCTTGCTGAGCGCCGCGCGCGAAAGGATTCATCATGCATCTGGGGTCGCAGATCGATGAGTGTCATCTCTGGGCCGCCTCCAGCGAGGGCGGCTGACGGGGCCGGCGCGGGCACAGGTTTATCATTGGCGGACCCTATCTGCGCCGGAGCGAGCCACCATGCGGCCCATTTTCCATGCGGAGCTCGTCAATGCAACGTTTGGCGACCCCGGTGTTTACATCGACCTGAAGTTCGAGCGCCGCGCGATCCTTTTCGATATCGGCAATATCTCGGTGCTGCCGACGCGCAAGCTGCTGCGCGTGAGCGACGTCTTCGTCTCGCACACCCACATGGATCATTTCTGCGGGCTCGATCACCTGTTGCGCGTCTGCCTGGGCCGCGATACAGGCGTGCGGCTGTACGGCCCGCCGCGGTTCATCGCACAGCTCGAACACAAGCTCGCTGCGTATACGTGGAATCTCGTCGAGAACTACGAAACGGATTTCGACATCGTCGCGCACGAGCTGGGCGCTGAAGGGCGCATGCAGCGCGCCCGGTTCCGCAGCAAGAACCGTTTTCAGCGTGAGCCGTTGCCGGCCGCTCGCGCCGAGGGCGGCGTGCTGCTCGATGACGAGCAGTTCCGTGTGCGCACCGTGCCGCTCGAGCATCACGACATCGTTTCTCTCGCGTTTTCCTTCGAGGAGGGCACGCACATCAATGTGTGGAAGAATCGCCTCGAGCAGCTGCAATTACCAACCGGGAAGTGGTTGACTGACTTGAAGCGGCAAGTGCGTGCGGGCGCGCCAGACGACACGGTCATCCATGTTCACTGGCGCACGCGCGAAGGCTCGCGCGAGCGGGCCTTCGCTTTGGGGCAGCTCAAGGCAGACGTGCTGGAATTCGTGCCTGGCCAGAAAGTCTGCTATGTCACCGACGTCAGCGGGCACGAGCGCAACATCGAGACGCTGGTGGAGTTCATCCGCCATGCCGATTTGCTGTTCATCGAAGCGGTGTTCCTCGATGCGGACCGGGAACACGCCCGCCGCAAGGCCCATCTCACCGCCCGGTGCGCAGGGCAGATCGCTCGCGCCGCCGCGGTGAAATCCGCCGTGCCCTTTCACTTCTCACCACGCTATATGGGGCGAGAAGATGAGTTGCGCCGTGAGTTCGCTCTCGCCTGGTGTCCATGAGCACGACATGGCCGTCCCGCTAACGGCCCCGAGCCTGTGAGCCGCCGGCGCGCGGTGGCGGCTCGAGTTTCCGGCTACTGCTTCGGGTGCTCGAATAGCTCGACGAAGGCGCCGACATCCGGGTCGCGCAGCATGACGACGCGCGTTCCGCTCCTCATGGTCACGGTCTCGCTGTCCGACACCACTTTCGCGCCCGCGGCTTTCACCCGCGTGAGAAACGCGTCGAGGCCATTCACTTCGAAGCCGACGTAACCGACGCCGACGTCGTAGATGCTGTACGTCTCGACGGGCTTCTTGCGGTTCTGAAACTCCACCAGTTCCAGATTCATCCGCGAATCCGGCGCCGCGCTTTCCGCGAACGACTCGTTGTAGAACCGCAGAACATTGCCGTGGCCGCCGACGACGGAATCGTAGAAGTCTCCCTTCAGCCAGGGCGACTCGGCGTTGACGAGCTGCCCGCCGAACAGGCCTTCGTAGAACGCTCGCGCTTTCGCTGAATCCAGCACCACGAGGCCTGTGTGGCTGATGCCCGGTGGCATGGCGGGCCTGGCAGGGCGGCCGTCCCCGGCAGGGGCGGCGGGTCGTTCATTGATGATCTCGATGTCCAACCCGTCGGGGTCGGTGAGATACGCAAGGCTTCCTTTGGCCTGCCCGGGCGGGGCGATCAGCTTGCCTTCCCAGGATCGCGCCTGGAGCTGGCCGCTCGATTTCAGTTGCGCCCACAGCGCTTCCGCGTCGGGAACGATCAGGCCGAAGTGCGTCGCGCCCGGCTCCCAGGCCGTGTGGCCGGTGAGGGTCTTGCGCTGGATGCCTTTCAATTCCCGCAGGTAGACCGCAAAGGGCTTACCCGAGACATTGCTGTTGAGGATCATCTTGGCCATGCGGGTCTGCACGCCCTTGATGCCGTAGAGGTGCTCCTGCACTTCGTCTTTGCGCCACGCCGGGTCGGCCCGCAGATCCTGCGTGAAGCCGATGGCCTTGTAGAAGGCGACGGACTTGTCCAGGTCCGCGACCATGCGGCCGACGAACGCAATGCCAACGACCTTTCCCTGCTCCGGGCCCGGGTTCGCCGGGGCCTGGGAAAAGGCCGCGCCGGCCAGGCCGAGCAGCGACGCGCAGGTCACTGCCACGAACTTGAAACAGCGGAATCCGGAAGAAGTCGGCTTTTTCATGTGTCCCCCTGTTGTGCCCCCACACTAGCGAGGATTGCACCGACGGGCTGCGTTAGCATGCCGAATCGCAGGCGGCGTCCACGCAGGAGGTAGGTGAGCTGTGAGGTATTCAGGGAGTGGAGCAGGGCGGCTGGCCGGCGGAGCGGCATCGCATTCCGGGCTTCGCCGGGTGAGTCGCTTGCCCGCTTGCCTCCCGCCATCCAGTGCTCTGCCTCGCGGACTCCTGGATGAATTCCCGCAACGTCACGCCGGCTTGGCGGAGTGAGTAAACTCCCACACGGTGCCTACCTCTCGCGGCTTCATCCTCCAGGCCAGCTATCGCGTCATCTCGCCTCCCGGCGGCGGGCGCAGGCCCGTGGTCCACATTTACGGGCGACTCGCGGACGGCGGCACGTTCCTCGTGCGGGACGATCGCCAGCGTCCGCACTTCTATATTCGCGCGGCTGATGTCGAGCGCGCTCGCAAGCTAGGCGCGCCGGAGCCACAACCCATCGACAAGCGCACCTTCGATGGCGCGCCCGTCGCTTTGATAGCGATGGAAACACCCGCGGATGTCCCGGCCCTGCGCGATCGCCTGCATGACGCCAGCATCGACACGTTCGAGGCCGACGTGCGCTTCGCCGTGCGCTACCTCATCGAGCGCGGCATCAAGGGCGGCTGCGAGATCGAAGGCGAGGCCGTGGCGGGCGCGCACATCACCAAGGTGTTCGACAACCCCGTCATCCGCCCCGCGCATGTGGATGTCGAGCCGAGCGTGCTGTCGTTCGACATCGAGACCGATCCGAAAGGCGAGCGCCTGCTTGCGATCTCGATGTACGCGCCGGGTCTCGACGAAGTGCTCATTGTCGACGGCAGCGACCGCCCGATGCCCGAGAAGGCGACACGCTGCGTTGATGAACGCGCCGCGCTGGAGGCGTTCTGCAATCGGGTGCGCACGTTCGACCCGGACGTGATTACCGGCTGGAACACCATCGACTTCGATTTCACAGTGCTGGAGCGCGTCGCTGCGCGCACGCGCCATCCTTTCACCCTCGGCCGCGACGCCGGCGCCATCCGCATTCGCAAGGCCGAAGGCTACTTCGGCAGCGGGCAGGCTTCGATTCCCGGCCGCGTGGTGCTCGATGGAATCGATCTCCTGCGCGGTGCCTTCGTGCGCATGGAGGACTATTCGCTGGATGCCGTCGCGCGCTCCGTGCTCGGAGAAGGCAAGGCCGTGAAGGGCAGCGTGAAGGATCGCATCGGCGAGATCCTGCACAACTACCGGCACGACCTGCCCGCGTTCGCGCTTTATGCGCGCACCGATGCACGCCTCGCCTACGAGATCGTGCAGAAACTCGACCTGGTGCGCCTTGCCTTCGCGCGCAGCCAACTGGCCGGCATGACGCCAGATCGCGTGGCGGCGAGCATCGCGTCGTTCGATTTCGTCTACCTGAGCAAGCTCGAAAAACGCGGCATCGTCGCGCCGACCGTGCGCTCGGGCGACTCGAGCGTGCATGCCGCGCAGCAGGGCGGGCATGTGCTCGAATCCGAGTCGGGCCTGCACCGGAACGTGTGGGTGTTCGACTTCAAGAGCCTGTATCCCAGCATCATCCGCACCTTCAACATCGACCCATTGTCGTATGTGCCGCACCCCGCGCCGTCGGATGACCTGATCGAGACGCCCGGTGGTTCCTTCCGGCGCGCGCCCGCGATCCTGCCGGGCCTGCTGGATGAGCTGTTCCCGCGCAGGGAAGCCGCGCGCGAGGCGGGCGACGGCGTGGCCTCCAACGCAATCAAGATTCTGATGAACTCGTTCTATGGCGTACTGGGCACGTCCGCCTGCCGCTTCTTCAATCCGGCGCTTGCGAACTCCATCACCGGCACGGGCAAGGAGATTCTGCTTTGGTCGAAGCAGTGGTTCGAAGAGCGCGGCTTCCGTGTGCTCTACGGCGACACGGACAGCCTGTTCGTGGCGTCGGGCAGCCTCGACGAGGCGCAGGCCCGCGAGCAGGGCGCGCAGCTCGCCACAACACTGAACGCGGCGCTCGCCCGCTACATTCTCGGGCGCTGGCGAGTGCAGAGCCGCTTGTCACTGAAGTTTGAAAAGCTGTATCTGCGTTTGTTATTGCCAAGGGCGCGCAACAGCACGCGCGGCGCGAGCAAGCGCTACGCCGGGCTGCGCCAGGGCCAGAACCCGGGCAAGAGTGAGAACGTGGTCGAGTTCGTCGGCATGGAAGTCGTGCGCAGCGACTGGACGCCGCTGGCGAAGCAGATTCAGCGCGAGCTCTACCAGCGTCTCTTCACCGATCAGCCGGTTGATGCCTATCTTGCGGACATCGTGAAGCGCGTGAGAGCCGGCGCGCTGGACGACACGCTCGTCTATCGCAAGAACCTGCGCAAGCGCGCCCAGGAATATACGGCCACCACGCCGCCGCATGTGACGGCGGCCCGAAAGTCCGGGGAGCCTGCTGGCCGTTCCATCAGCTACGTGATGACCACCGCCGGCGCGGAGCCCGTCGACAACATCCAGCATCCGCTGGACCGCGAGCACTACGTCGAGAAACAGGTGAAGCCGGTGGCCGAACCCGTGCTGGCGACGCTCGGCCTCGACTTCGATCTGATGATCGGCGACGGGCGGCAGATGCAGATGTTCTGACGCCAGTGATGCGACCGGCGCGCGCGGTCAAGCGTCCCGCTCAACCCCGACGTGTCACCAGCTTGCGCTTGAGCGAGGCGATCTGGTCGCGCAGCGCCGCGTTCTCGGTGTTCGTGTCGCTCACTCGCTTGAGCAGATAGAGCGAGACGCCGATGAGACCCACGATTAACGTGATCAGCATGCGTTACCTCGATGGTCGCGCGACAGCCGGCGCAGGCTGCTGGGCTACGCGCTGTCGAAACAGTATTTGCAGGCTATTCGTCGACTGGTGCTTCTGGCACAGAACGAAGAGCGGGGTGTCGCGGCCGAGCCGGGCGCGCAATGTGGTGCCCTCGCCGCAGATCTCGCAATCGCGCATTTCGGCACGCCGGACGAGCCAGAGGTTCGTCTCGCGATCGAGCTGGTAGCGCAGGTGATGAGCGAGCGCTTCCTCCGAGGAGTCATGGCCGTCGCAGCCATGCGCGCAGTAGCCGCCCCGTCGCGTTCCCTGCCGGTCGATGACGACCGTGAACCACTTACCAACGTCGGCACCGACGTCGCACTTACGCGCGGTAAACATCTCTGAGCCTCTGTTTCATAGACATGGTAGCCAGGACCTATTGAGTGGCGGGCTTGCTGTTGCCAGCCACGGCATTTGGATGAGGCCTCACTTCAAGCGACACGGTGAGCCCGAGCCGGCCCAGCAGCCCGAGCGTTTCCGGCAGGAGCTCCAGGCGGAACTCCTCGCGCGCGAAAATGCTCACGTTCAGCTCGGCCACGCCCCCTTCATGCGCGAGCGTCTCGAGAAAGCCGAAGGATTTGCGCAGTTGCGCCAGCGTGCGCAGCACTTCGCTTTCGACGCTCACCTGATCCGATGCGAGCTCGGGCTTCACCATGAGGCGGCCCATCCAGTAGCTCTCGCGGTATGTCCCTTCGAGCACGCCCCCGGCTGGGTCGCGCCGCGGCTCACCTGCGCGCCAGGTGTGCTGCGGTTCGATGCCGAGCGCGCGTGTGATTTCCGCCGGCTCGACGTGGGGATGGCGGATGCGGAGCGACATGGTGAACTCGTAGTCGCTCATGCGGGGCCTCAAACGCGTGTGAGGCGCGCCCGCTGCACTTCATGCACCTCTTCAAGCGTCAATCGGGTGCTGACAGCGATGACGTCCAGGATGGGATGCGCCGAATCGGATGGCAGGCGCAACCCGTGCACCTTCTCCCAGGCCCGAATGCGGACCTCGGGTGGGTTCAGGTTCGAACGCTGCTCCGCCAGCTCCAGCCGCCGCTGGTGTGCGCGCTCACTTTCTTCGAGCGCAAGACGTGCGCGGTGATCCTTGATCACATCGCCCGCGGCTGCGCGCGGGGAAGCGTCATTAGTAAAAAGCCAGGACATTGAACTCACGAGTTTCTCCAGTTAGCGCGACGAAGGTCATTGCGCGTCCGCGTCATCTTTCGGCGATGCACGCGGCACCTTGCTTGCGGAATCCATCCGCGCAGCGCCAGGCGCTGCCGGAATAGTCGATGTAGGCATTGGTCGGCACGGCCACCGCAACGCATGCCGCTGCGGCACGCTGAAAACCGCGATTGCATTTCCAGTCGTTGCCGGACGAATCGAGGTAGCCGTTCGCGGGCACTTGCACCGCTGCGCAAGCCGCGCCGGCTTTCAGGTAGCCGCGCTCGCATTTCCAGTCATCGCCGGTGCGCACGAGGAATGCATTGGCGGGCACGTTGACCGGCGTGCAGGATGCGCCACTCGCGCGGTACCCGCGGCTGCACTCCCAGCCGTTGCCGAAGGTCGAATCCAGTGCGTATGCATTTTCCGGAATGACGATGCGCGCGCAGGAGTTACCGGCCTGACGAAAACCGCGGTTGCACTGCCAGCCGGCGCCGAGCCCGCCGTCGTCCGCGTATGCGTTCTGCGGAACGGTGACCGGCACGCAGGTCTCGCCGCTCTTCAGAAAGCCGCGGTCGCAATACCAGCTGCTTCCGGATGAGTTCAGGTATGCATTGGCGGGCACTTTGACAGCGACACACGCGTTGCCTTCCTTCAGGAAGCCGCGGTTGCATTCCCATCGCGACCCGTACGCACTTGCGCGTGAATTCTGCGGCGCTGGGGCGGCAGTGCTCTGGGAGAAGGCAGCGCCGCACATCAGCAGCAGGGCAATGCTGGAAAATGGCTGTCGCCACGCGTGCCACGCCCATTTCTGGCTGATCATAGATTCTCTCTTGCTCTGCCGATCGACCAGAGCGTTACGACGTGCGGTGAGCCGCACGGACCGATGCTTGATCTCATCTCGATGAGAATCTGCAAGCCGGGTTGACGCTAGGCAGGCGGGATTGCGCGAGCGGCGTTTGGCGCGGAGCAAAGCTCCTCACCCACACACAGGCAGTGTGCGCTCGCCGCTGAGACATTGACAGTGAAATCTTCGCCTCAACATTCAGTATAGGGTGGCGTGGTGATGAGAGAAACGGTGGCTGACGCGTTCCGTTTCATGGCTGGACTGCAAATGGA
>Ga0299912_10004895_pt1 | contig 10978 bp, 5 predicted proteins | sample RVTome_2_FD_207667 | JGI IMG/M metagenome (GOLD analysis project Ga0299912, IMG submission 207667) | Soil microbial communities from uranium-contaminated site in the Upper Colorado River Basin, Wyoming, United States - RVT95D214 (version 2) ... | reverse complement strand
CGAATTTAAAGTCTTTAAAGCGTTCGCCGTAAGGTTCGGTGCCCACCCAATGATCATCGTAGAACATATAAGCTACTTTGCCTGCAGCGTGTATTAAATCGATGCATTTGCGCCCGAAATTGACCACGAACTCATTCATGAAGTCCATCCAATCCAGCAAGCGACCGGATGGTACATTATGGCTGGCGCAATAGGTTCCGTTATTGACAAAATCCTCGCTGGTCATTTCGTAACCTCTGGCTTCGGCGAACAGACGCATGGCGCGCGGGCTAACTGTCATCTCATAAGAACCCCAATCCGCATATGTGAAACGCTGTATAGAAGGATCTCCCCAAAACCAGGCGAAATTATAAAACAGGGAGGTGAAGCGCACGATTTTAGTTTTGGGATGTTCATCCAGCCATTTTTTCAGATAGTTGAGCATGAATTTCTGGGTCTCCGGATAAATCGGATCGACCGGCATTTGATGCTCCCTGTCACCCCAGTTGTTGGTCGTGTGGTTGTACATTGAGATGGCTTCCCAAATCCGGTAAGCCAGAAAGTTTACGGTATACTTGTGCCATTTTAAGGCCTTATCGACCGTGACAGTGCCTTTGGCAGCATTAAAAGTCCATCGATCTTTGGGGACTTCCTTACCTGCTGTCCGGTCGAATACCTGCCACCACGTTTTGGGATCGTCATTTGCATTGACCTCGAACTGCTCACGGAAAAAACCGTTCAGCAAATCTATTTCGACATATTCTCCTTCTGCCACAACAGGATAGCTCATCAGGTAATTTTGCTGGAGCTTATCCCGGTTCGTCTTGGCCCAATTGTTGTCCGCCCGTATCAAACAGATGGTTGAGTAAATATTGTAGTCCGTGGATATTATCTTATCAGACAAGACCGTACCATCGCTATCACGGATTGCATCAGCTCCCCATTTACCTGCAAGTTCCAGTGTTAAATCTTCATATCCAGCTTCTCCGGGCAGAGTGAAATCACCTTTATCCGTCATGTTGTCTTTCATGTCAATTCGTACATTTTCTTTTAATACTGTTTTGATTTTTTTCTCTCAATCAAATCCATTTCAATAGTCGCCAACAACTTATCATTAACAGGATAGAAAAATAGAATAATACCGCAAATAAGCATAAAACCGGCCGGTATGATACTAAATAATAATTTTATTCCATTAATTACTTCAGGTGTAATTGTGTCGTGCTTGTCGTAACCGTAAAGTCCCAACAAGTACAAACCTAAAAACCCGCCTATCGCCACACCCGCCTTGATGGCGAACATGATGCCTGCAGTTACCAGCCCAGTAGCGCGCTGTCTAAATTTCCATTCATGAAAGTCTGCGACATCGGCAAACATAGCAAAAATGAAGACCGGCATAGCTCCAGCCATTAAAGACCAGATGAAATTCATGATAGCAAGTACCACGAAATTATCCTGTGGCAGCCAGTAGAACGCCCCGTTGAGAGCCACAGTAACCAATGTAAGAAAAATAATAACCGATTTCCTGTCAAAATATTTTTTAACAGGTGTACTGAGCAGGACACCGGCTAACATACCGAATGTGCCTATCGTCAGGAATGTTGTCGTTTGATTAAAATCCAGCTTCAGCGCCCAAATAGTAAATGTCCAAAGTATCTTACCACCTTCTCCATTAACATAATTGAAATAGTATGCGATCATGCCGTTACGGATCATGTTATGAATAAGCCAGAAAATTGATGCAACAAATAAGACTAACCATGGTATGTTCTTACTGATGTCCTTAATATCTGTCCGAAATGAACTCTTCTGCATCTTTGAAGGTTGAATACGTTCGCGGGTGGTAAGAAATGTAATGATCAAAAGGACAATAGCTATTGCACCAAATACACCCATAGTCACCTGGTAACCCAACGCCTGGCTGTAACCCAATTCTTCGCTGTAGCCCGGATGGGAAGGATTGGCCCCAAAGAACTTGGCTAAAGGAAGCGTAAAGGTGGTAATCAATAACATACCGATAAATGCAAAGAAAAAGCGGTATTGCGAAAGGGTTGTCCGTTCCTTGGGATTTGGCGTAATTACCGCCATCATGGAAGAATATGGAATATTGATAGCAGTATAAGTCGTAGTTGCCAGGATATAGGTAACAAAGGCATAGACAATTTTCATGTTTTGACTCCATGCCGGAGTAATGAACATCGCACAAGCCAAAATACCATAAGGAACAGCCAACCATAGAAGATAAGGCCGAAACTTACCCCAGCGGGTATTGGTACGATCAGCGATCATCCCTATTATCGGATCGAAAATCATATCCCAGAAGCGTGTAATGAGAAACATGAAGCTTGCCACTTTTGCATCGATCCCAAATACATCTGTATAGAATATCATAAGAAAAAAGCTCCATGCCTGGTAAAGGATATTGGAAGCGGTATCCCCAAGGCCGTAGCCTACTTTCTCAACCATGGAAAGTTTACCACCCAATTTGTTAAAAGATGAAGCAACTGTTTCTTGAGTAGAGTTATTGCTATTTGCCATTGTGATTAGTTCTCCTTCTTGAAATTTTGATTTTACATAATGGTGACGCAACAAATTTAATTTTTATTAGTTTATTCTTGGCTTTTGCATAAATAAATTAGTATTCTCTAAACAGCAACTTTTATTCCCCAATTAAATTCAACATCACAGAATATTGCTTCTTTACACGCAGAAAACTGATACTTTTTCTTGCATGGCTCAATTCCTCACACTATAATTGTATATTAGTTTAAATGAATAAATTAATAAACTGTATTCATTAAATTTTTCTTTCCCATCTGTTTTTTATATCATAAACAGGAATAAGTTATGATTAAAAACGAAGTCATTATTATTGTTCAGACAGCTTTATTATTGAACATCGGAACAGGTGCGATTGCAAAGCCAGATGAGCGATATATGATTACAGACCATGGGGCTGTCGCTGATGGACAAACATTGAATACAAAAGCCATACAATCTGCAATTGACCTATGTATGTCGCATGGCGGCGGAACGATTGTCGTGCCTCAGGGAATATTCTTAAGCGGTGCTATTTTTCTCAAACAGGGTGTCAACCTCCAAATTGAGAAGAATGGTGTATTAAAAGGCACGGTTAATCCTGAGGATTATCCACAGGTTTTCACCCGTTGGGAAGGAATAGAGGGTGAGTGGACTTCAGCTTTTATCAACGTTTTTGATATGACCGGTGTGAAGTTGACCGGAGAAGGTACAATCGACGGCTCAGGAGATCAGTGGATGGAACGTTATCCGAGAAACTGCATAGAACTGCAGGTTGGACGACCGCGGATGATTGCCATTCAAAATTGTACCGATGTTCTTGTTTCCGGGTTATCTCTAAAAAATCAGGCGTGCTGGGGTTTATTTCTTCTCTACTCCAGGGACATAATCATAGAAAATCTATTCATCCGTGCCGAACACAATATAATAAGTTCCGACGGGATCGATATAGATTCCAGCGAGGATATATTTATAACCGGATGTGACATTGACGTTAACGACGATTGTATTGCTATTAAATCTGGTAAGGATGAAGACGGGCGACGTGTAAATCGTCCAGCTGAGGAGATCCTCATCGAGAAGTGCCGGTTCCGTTACGGACATGGCGGTGTGTCGATGGGAAGTGAAATGTCCGGTGGTATCCGCAACGTTGAGATTCGCAATTGCATTGTGGAAGCGGATAACTGGGCGCCGATTCGATTTAAGTCACAGCCGAGTCGTGGTGGTATCGTTGAGAATATCACCTACCGTGATATTGTACTGAATGATACGCGTAAAGCATTTGAGTTTAACATGGAATGGCGCATGAGACCTCCAATCGCACCGCCTTCTGATCCACTGCCTGTTGTGCGTAACGTGAACATTATAAATGTCTCCGGCACGGTTCAATCTGTAGGTGATATGCATGGTCTGAAGGATAGCCCGATCCAAAACGTAACATTTACAAACTGTGAGATTTCGGCTCAGCAAGGTTTTATTTTAGAAAATGTGATGGGTTTGGATATTTCCGGCCTTACACTTAAAGTGGAGGAAGGTGAAGCCATTATATACAAAAACAGTCAATAAAAAAGGGAAAATATTATGATTAAAAAACAACACATCCGCAACCTCATTTTTATCTTCCTACTATCTTTTGCAGGAAATCTGCTATCCGCATCTGACTATAATGTAAAAGCATATGGAGCTGTTGGCGATGGAAAGGTAATTGACTCTCCTGCAATCAACAAGGCAATAGAAGCAGCAGCTGAAGCTGGCGGTGGGACAGTTTATTTTCCGACCGGTACATATTTGTGTTTTTCAATACGGTTAAAAAGCCATATCGGACTGTATCTGGATCATGGTGCTGTGATTCTGGCTGCAAATCCGGATGAACATAATAGAGGTTATGACCCTGCAGAGCCGAATGAATGGGATATATACCAGGATCATGGACACAGTCACTGGCAAAACAGTCTTATATGGGGCGAAGATCTTCAGGATATCTCAATTATAGGCCCTGGAAAAATTTATGGCAAGGGCCTTCAACGCTGGGATTCTGACAAGGTAGGAGAAGGGAATAAAGCAATTGCCCTCAAAAACTGTCGTAATGTCATAATCAGAGATATCACCATGGAAAGATGCGGTCATTTTTGTATTTTGCCTACAGGTGTTGACAATTTTACCATTGACAATCTCAGGATTGATACCAATCGCGATGCAATCAACATCGATTGCTGCCGAAATGTATCTATCACAAATTGTATGATTAATACACCCAACGACGATGCTATTGTTCTTAAAAGTTCCTTTGCGTTGGGGTATCCGAGGATAACAGAAAACGTTATGATTACCAATTGTCTTGTGAGTGGTTATGATGAAGGTACTTTTCTTGACGGAACATTTCAAAAGACTCAAAAAAATGCCCCGGATGAAGGTAGTGTCACAGGCCGTATCAAATTTGGTACAGAATCGAACGGCGGATTTAAAAACATAACCATAACGAATTGCACATTTGATCACTGCCGGGGCCTTGCATTGGAAACTGTGGATGGTGGGATACTCGAAGACATTACTATATCAAATATTACAATGAATGATATCACTAATGCGCCCATTTTTCTGCGATTGGGAAGACGTATGCGTGCCCCGGAAGGTATGGAGATTGGAAAAATGCGCCGGATAATTATAAGTAATCTCGTTGTGAATAATGCCAATCCGGAAGATGGATCGTTAATTATGGGTATACCAGGACATAATATCGAAGATGTTAAACTGAGCAATATACAAATACTGGTAAAAGGCGGTGCGCCGAAAGAATATTCGGATATAGAGGTTCCTGAATTGGAGGACGGTTATCCGGATCCGATGTATTTCGGAAAGGTACCATCCTACGGCTTTTTTATTCGTCATGTTAATGGTATTGAGTTCAATAATGTTGAAATTCGTTTTATGGACGAAGATTTCCGGCCTGCATTTGTATTGGATGATGTAATGAATGTGGAATTTAATAATGTCAAAACACAGAAACCTAAGAATGGTCCGACCTTCCTTTTGAAGAATGTAAAAAACTTCAAAACCCATGAATGTCAATCAGTACCGGATACAAAACTTGAAAGTGTGAAACAGGAAAAGCTATAGAAAGAAAAGACTGATAAATGAAAAATTCTAAAGTAGTTTTATTTTTAACTTTTTTGTTGTGTTTAGGTTCATACGGAAACAGACCCTGGCAGAAATTCAACGATACAGGTGTGGATGAGCTTGCTGCCAATTTTCAATTTCCGCCGGTTGAATACAGTATGACTTTTTACTGGGGCTGGGACGGAGAAATTACTGAAGAAGTGATTGCCCGTGATCTGGATGCATTCAGGGAACGGGGTGTTTACATAGTAACTCTGGAGTCGGGATATGATATGGGAAGTCCCTATCTCTCCAAAGGCTGGTTCAAACTGGTGAAGCAGACAGTGGAACTGGCGCGTGAAAGAGATATGCGAATCTGGATTGTTGATGAAGGTAAATATCCCAGTGGATTTGCCGGTGGTAAATTCACAACCGATGCACCCGAACTAAGGATGAAGGCGCTAGTCATTGCGGATCAAATTGAACTCACAGGCGGTGACACACTCATCCGGCAACTGTCCGGAGATATTGTCAGTGCAGTCGCGGTAAATCTACTCGATAGTACGAATAAGATTTTCGATATCCAATCGGGAAAACTCCATTGGACTGTCCCGGCAGGCCAGTGGAAAGTTATTCTGATTAAACATGACTTTTGCAGTTCTCCTACGCGGGCTGTGAATAATCCAACCCGCGGCAAGGATCCAAGCAATTCGCTTTGTGATTATCTTGATCCCGCAGCAACAGCGAAATTTATCGAATTTACCCACGAACAACATAAAAAATATATAAGTGAAGAATTTGGCCGGACAGTTTTAGGTTTCAGAGGCGATGAACCGGATTACAGCATTCGGGGAATTCCATGGACTCCTCAAATTTTTAATGTTTTTGAACAGCAAAAGGGCTATGATGTACAACCTTACGTTGCTTCATTTTTCACAGCCCGGTTAACAGATGAACAAAAAAAGATTAAAGCCGACTATTGGGATGTATGGTCTGATTTATTCGCTGAGAACTTTTTCAAAGTACAGGCTGACTGGTGTGCCCGTCATAACTTGGAGTACCTCGTCCATTTGAACAAAGAAGATGATATGATGGCTTTGGTAAGTCATGAAGGTGACTTCTTTAAATGTATGCGTTATGTTCAAATGCCCGGTGTTGATGCCATCTGGAATCAAATCTGGCCGGACAAGGTAGCGGATTATCCCAAGTATGCATCCTCGGTAGCGCATGTATATGGCAAACCACGTGCATTCACCGAAAGCTTTGCAGCATACCATATCCTTCCGGACGTCCAACAAGCCAAATGGGTTTTGGATTACCAGCTTGTACGTGGCATTAATATGGTTGAAGTGATGTTTGTTCCTGCATCTTCTAATGGCCAAGTCGGTTTGAATGGATGGACAGCAGCAGAACAATTTCCTTCTATAGCCCAATATATCCACCGTGCCTCGTATCTGCTATCGCAGGGACGTCCTGCAGCTCAGATTGCAGTGTATTTTCCCACAACAAGTATGTGGCTCGGCAATAATAAATCGGATGAAAGTGCTTTGCATACTATGCAACAACTTCTTGAACATCAGCGTGATTTCGATTTCGTTGATGAAAATGCACTTTCCTCTGTGTTAAGGTTAGAAAGAAGATCACTCAGGAACCTGAGTGGACAAAATTATCGTACCATACTTATACCTACTGTAAGTTCGATTTCGGAGACGACTCTGGACAGATTACAATCGTTTGCAGCTTCAGGCGGGCAGGTTGTTTTTCTGGGCCGCAAGCCTTCTCTTAGAGTAGAAAAAACATTTCTGAATGCTACCGGACCAACGGACCTGAGCTGGGCAATCAGTGAGCCCTCTGGAGAACTTACGCCCCGTGTGATGGAAGCTTTACCTCAACCGGATGTAAGATTTGATAGGCCCAGTCCTTCTGTAAAGTATGTCCACAGACGCCTATATGATGCTGATCTGTATTTCTTCTTCAACGAGAGCACTGAGAATCAGTCATGTAATGCGATCCTGGTTGGAAGCGGTCATGCCCAGATATGGGATGCAATGACAGGAGAAATAGAAGTATTGGCCGGTGTTTCTTCGGATAATGGATTGGTACGGTTGAGTTTGGGATTGGATCCATACCAGACTAAATTTATTATTGTTGGTGTTGTACCATCAGGAATGTAACCTCATTATATTTTGACTTATAAAGGTTTTAGTTCTACCTTATAGCCACATCCCAGACCTTAGCCATTTTCGAACTACCTTCCGGACCTTCCACGTATAATGTAACAATATACAACCCGGCCTGCTCATAGTTATGTATAGGATGTTGCTCCGAAGAAATGGTTCCATCACCGAAATCCCATTTCCAAGAGGTAATCTTCCCTTCCGAAAGATCCTGAAAGGCAACCAACCTGCGGTACATGTCGATAATCTTAAACGACCAGTCGGCACGTATCTTTTTCCGGAATCTTTCTTGCAGGGGCATCAACCTGAATGTTCTCAGTTGTGAAGCATTGCCGTACATGGTATGGTTATCGGAAAGGTTCCAGAAACCATTATTTCTGTCGGCATTTACATCGTCGAAATCAATTACTGCCCAGCATAGGCCTATCTCTTTGTTTTCGGTAAGTACCGATTCAACTGCACGTAAAGGTCCTTCAGGACTTGCAAAATCGAAAGGTGTAATCCAGAATTCCAGCACCAGCTTTCCGGGATCTCCCGGCATGAAGTCATATGAATATGCTGAGTTAGCATAAGGCAATTTCTTGATCCATGACTGGTTACCCCAGGCCAGACACCAATCCTGTCCTTCTGCAGGGGTATAAATATGATAGTTCTGTGCATGCACCCCGTGAAGGGAGAAATAGGCATCCCATTTATCCATGCTTTCCCTGTTTGGATGGAAACGGTCAATCAGAGGTCCGCCTGACCTATCACCGTCTACTACAACCTCAAAAATATCATGATGAAGATCGGTGCGTGAAAAATCCCAGTAATTGTCGTATGCTTCATACAGAAAATACAGCCGGTTCATTCCTTTAACCCAGCCTACACGCACTTTTACACTCAGATTTCCGGAATCCGGCCTTAGATGTATTTTTTCATCATCAATCAGGAATTCCATACCAATACAATAATCTTCAGGTACCATTATCCAATCTCCTGTCATACCATCAATCCTGGGAATCTGATCGGGAGGAAACTGAAAAATTTTAAATATGCTATCGGATTGAGCAGACAATGTGCCCATAGTCCCTGTAATGGTAGCAATACAAAACAATAGTTTCAGATTTAACTTCATAGTATTTTATGTATTAACAATTTTTTCATTCGGATTTACTATAAATACTGCGGCCTGACATATGAATAACAGAAAAGAAAAATGTTTGAATTACATGATTTAGAACCTTGATATATAAATAAAAAGATAGTTTACGATAGTTTCTCCAGTTTTATAGGATTATTCATAATAATACCGGTTTATTCCTTATCCTCCTAAAGTTAAGCAAACTGATCCAAAACCAATACGCAAATTGAGCAATCAATTTAGTTAAATTTAAAGAAGTTGAATTCAGTGTTTTTAAATTATAAGAAGAATTTTGTTTGATATAAATATACCCTAATTATACCTGTTTAATATCCTCATTTTTATTATATTTGAGTTTGAATTCTACTTAATATCTTCGGGAATTGAATATGTATCAATCCCATATATCGATCCACATTAAATGAGTATCAAAAAAGACATTTTTAAGATCAAAAAAGATAAATGTATATTAACTAAACCAGATTGAAATGAAAGTTTTTTTTACTTCAATACCCGGAGCATTCCTGGTATTTTTTATGACTGTTGCTTCCGGTCAATACCAGATGGAGGATATTAAGCGTGCAGTGGTTGCAGTCGACAACGATGCCGGTATTTATATTGGTTGGCGTTTGTTGGGTACAGATCCGGATACGATTGCATTCGATGTTTACCGGGGAACCACCAAACTTAATATAGATCCAGTTACAGAATCAACCAATTTTTTGGATGTTGATGGTACCACTTCCGATACCTATCATATTATACCGCTGCTTGGAGGGTTAGAGCAAACTTCCTCTGATACCGTAGGTGTCTGGAATCAGAATTTTCTGTCAGTGTCTCTTCAGATCCCTACGGGTGGATCAACTCCGGATGGGTCCTATTCGTATACGGCTAATGACTGTAGTGTTGGCGATCTGGATGGTGACGGTGAATATGAGATCGTCCTGAAATGGGATCCGACCAATGCAAAAGACAATTCACAGGCAGGATATACCGGAAATGTAATACTCGATGGTTATGAAATGGATGGTACTCATCTGTGGCGGATCGATTTGGGGATTAACATAAGGGCCGGGGCACATTATACCCAGTTTATGGTATATGACCTGGACGGAGACGGGATAGCCGAGATTACCTGCAAGACTGCCCCGGGAACAAGAGATGGTTCCGGCGGATATTTGAGCCTTGGCCCCGCATCTGAAGCTGATCATCTTGCTGATTACAGGAATACAGATGGATATATACTTACTGGGCCCGAATATTTTACAATATTTGACGGGGAAACAGGGGCAGAACTCGCCACTGATCTCTATATACCCGAACGTGGCAATCTGAGCAGTTGGGGAGATACATACGGAAACCGTGTGGACAGATTTCTGGCGGGTATAGCTTATCTGGATGGATCGGAACCAAGTGTGGTAATGTGCAGAGGATACTATACTGGCGAAAATGGTACTAGAGGAAGGACTGTAATTGCCGCATGGGATTACAGGGGTGATTCATTGCATAACCGTTGGACATTCAGTGCTGATGTGCAGGGAGAAAATCTCGAGTATACCGGCCAGGGAAATCATAACCTGAGTGTTGCCGATACGGATGACGATGGGAAACAGGAAATTATTTACGGTGCGATGGCTGTTGATGATGACGGATCGGGCCTTTGGAGCACCGGATTAGGGCATGGAGACGCACTGCATGTTTCGGATATTGATCCGGAAAGACCGGGATTAGAAGTGTGGGGGATACATGAGAATGCCCAGGTCGGATCAGCGCTTCTGGATGCAAGGACGGGTGAAATAATTTGGGGAACTGGTCCCGGTGATGTTGGCAGAGGTGTTTCTGCCAATCTGGTAGCTTCTCAGATCGGAATGGAATGCTGGGGAGGTACCGATGGTCTGCGTACTGCTAAAAATCTAAGCGCAGGACCCAATCCTTCTTCTTCGAACCATGTGGTGTGGTGGGATGGCGATCTGCTCCGGGAACTGCTGGATGCTAACAATATAAGGAAATACAGTGGGGATGTTTTACTTCTGGCTGATGGTTGTTCTTCAAATAATGGAACGAA
>Ga0299912_10004894_pt1 | contig 10978 bp, 15 predicted proteins | sample RVTome_2_FD_207667 | JGI IMG/M metagenome (GOLD analysis project Ga0299912, IMG submission 207667) | Soil microbial communities from uranium-contaminated site in the Upper Colorado River Basin, Wyoming, United States - RVT95D214 (version 2) ... | reverse complement strand
CGACCTGCTCGCCGAACAAGTTTTTTGGCAGGCGAGAGCGGCTTCGCGCAGGCAAGCATCAAGGGAAAGGCAGAAAGTCTCAATTGGATTTGACAACCTATTTTGCGCTGTGTTATTTTGGAATCTCTGTGGGGCTGTAGCTCAGCTGGGAGAGCGCTTGAATGGCATTCAAGAGGCCGACGGTTCGATCCCGTTCAGCTCCACCATTTGAAAACAAGAGGTTGTGAGTTTTAGACATTGCTTGCAACCTCTTTTTTGTGCTCTAATTGTGCAGTTGACTTTTCATTCAATACACTATCCAGAATATCAACGGCTTTAACCTTATGACTCGGTGCAAGGTGGGCATATCGAAGAGTCATGGTCAAATGCTTGTGGCCCAGGAGTTCTTTGACTGTAGTTAAATCAACTCCTGCCATGACTAAATGAGAAGCAAAGGTATGGCGTGAGTCATGGAAATGAAAGTTAGTGATCTTCGCTCGTCTACAGGCCGAATGAAACGATCTCTTAACATCCTTATAGGCTTTCCCATTGGCAGGATCGTAAAAGACATAAGGGATGTCAATTCTACGTGGCCTTTCCTTTATGCCCTGGGATAGCCCTGTAAGTGTTTCTCTTAGAGTGTCATTGATGGGGATTTCCCTTCTCTCTCCGTTCTTGGTTTGGTCAAGAAGTATAAACCCATGCTTCAAATCTACTCTATCCCAGGTAAGGCTTAGAATTTCGCCCTTCCGCATTCCTGTATTGAGGGCAGTTGTTACAATGGGTCTTAGATGAGAATCACAGGCTTTAATAAGCCCCTGGCACTCTTCCTTTGAAAGATACCTTAATCGCCGGTTATTCTCTTCCAGAAATTTAACTTTCCTGATCCGCTTTAAGGTTGCCTCTTCAACCATCTCCCATTCAACCGCTTTAGTAAACATATGCTTCAATGTAGCAAGCAATCTATTCGCCGTCGCTGGTTTGTTCCCACTTTGAAGCCTCTTGGTCTGATACTGCTCTAAGAGCATTGTATTAAACTGTCTCAACGGAATTGTGCCAAACTCCCCGGTCAATTGTTCGATAAGGTAGGTCTTACTTTTAAAGCTTCTCTGTCTCTCTGCCCACTTCTTATACTGACCGGCAAGCTCGCTAAAGGTATGATTTGCTATCCTTCGCTTTATCTCCGGTTGATTGCCGGTCTTAATTTCATTTCTTCTCTGGATGAGCAAATTATCAGCTTCCTTGAATTTATCAGAATGTGAGGACTCCCGAATAATCTTACCGTCAAGACCTGCATACCGTATCCAGTAAACGTTCCCTCTTTTGTAAAGACCCTTTGTCTTACTTCTTCGCTTTTCCATGCTTCACCCCTTTCCCCTGCGCTGATTCTTTAAGAGCAAAGGCATTGTTAGAAATAAACTTGATTAGTGCCACAGGTTTTCCGTTCTTGGTTACTACCACTTCTTCTTTAGTCGATTCAATTTCAGAGATTACCTGAGTCGCTTTTTGCTTCAGTTCGGTCACTGTAATGAATCTCATAAATCTCATATCTCCCTTCGATAGTCATTATTATAGACATAATTATAGCCCTTTGTCAAGCTTTTTCTACTGCACAATTTAGAGCACAGCTTTTTATAAGGTGTTAATTCCTTAGCCATTTTTTTACACGGCGTATGATGTAATATCATGTGGCCACCCCCCTTGATTTTGCCATTTTCAAGACAGGGATAGGCTTTCTGGCCTGGCTTTCCATCCATCTCTCAATATCTCGCTTCCTAAACCTGGTGTACCTGCCCACTTTCAGGGAAGGAATGGTTCTAAGAGAAACTTGCTTATAGACCCACGATGTATCAACACAGAGATATTCGGCCAATCCTTTAACATCAAAGATAGTGTCCTTTTCATCCTTCCTTTGATTGACCATTGGCTTGATGATTTCTGAAACTCTCATGGCAATGGCCTCTATATCCTGCGGTTCAATGTCAAATTTCACTCTTTACCCCATTTCCACCAATTGCTTTACTAAGGCATTCCTGACAGGCAAGCTTTTGAACATACCCGGCCTGATCCGGTATCTCGATAGGGGAAAGGTTCTTTTCAAGCTTCCAGGTTTTACAAAGATAGCATTGATTCAACCTTGGATACTTCCCGGTCTCTACGGGATACTTTAGGTTAAGTTCTACCATTTACCCCCTCTTTGGTATAGGCATCATACTTTTATCACTTCCTGGGCCTTCAAACAGGCTCCCCTGGCTTCCTGTACCCTCTACGGTCAAGGCTGCCTGTTTGTATGCCTGTAATGCCCTGTCTAACCCCTCAAAGTCATCTTCTAAGGCAGCCCTGTTAATCTCCTGCTCGATCTTGGAGAGGGCTTTCCATTGAGGGGTATCTTTTAGCCGATCCCTAACTTCAGGATAGCCTTTATTGATTTCTTGGATAGTTTGGTCTATAAGGATAGCCGAATTGCCTTGATTTCCCCTTTTTGGATTCACCTTTAGTGCCATTTCCAAATAGCCCATAACCCACCTTTTAACTCCTACGAAGTACGAAATAAACGAAAAAAGCCCCCCCGCATACCCTTATTTCGTTTATTTCGTAACCCCTATGACCACCCATTGCTCAACTGATCTCCCGGAAGTACCCTTCTTAAGCATCTGAATCAACCCATACCCATCCAGGGACAGGAGGGCTGTGTCGATTCGTTGTCCCTCTATGTTTCCCTTAAATAGTTTGTTTATTTCAGTTCTGCTTAATCCATTGACAGAGTCTTTCATGGCGTTATAAATCCGGTCAGCTATCCAATCACCTATTGAATCCCCAAAGATATACCGAGCCGACTGTTCGGAATAATCCCAAAGGGCAAGAGCAGCAAATAAGTGCTCTTTACGGATGACTACCGACTTATCCATGACGGCATAGATACAGGCTAACCGGATCACCTGCGCCTCGCCCCTGGAAACCACAGCCCCAAAAAGTCCAGGTTTCCCCACTGAAAGTTTAGAATATACACCATCCCATGCCGAACCAGCTTCACCGTCAAATCTCATTTCTCCGGCACTTCTACCAAATTCAAGACAATCTCTAAGCCTATTTAAGAGTAAATCAATATTCAGGTTATAAAATCCGCCGCCCCGTGGGAGTTCTTTTGATCGTTTAACGCAAATCCAAATAAAGCGGTTTGCGAATCCATTCCCAGTTTCAGTCCGGTCAAGGTTTCGTCTAAGATCATCTACAGTAGAATGAACTACGGTAGAGATATGCGCTCCTGTGGCCGTCGCCGGTGAATTCTTGGCAAGGGTACAGAGGTTCCCGTCATCCCATGCTTGCCGTATGGTAGGTGAAAGGGTGTTCCCCTCCCTGGTCATCACCTTAAGGGTTGAAGCGAATTCTTCCTCAATAACAAACAATCGCTTATCCTCTACACCGGCATCTATAACTACCGGAGGATCATCCTCCGTTAATTTCTTGTCCCTCACATGCCAAATTAAACCCTCACCACTTGAAAGCCCACTCCTGATGCACTTCTCGCCCCAAACACGGTCAACCCGTTCAAAGACGTTTCTTATATGCCTCCAACTGGTTCCTTTTCTACCCTTCGCAGTCTGGCCAACTATCGCAGGAAAAAGTTTCAGATAGTGGCGTGTTGATTCAACCGAGTAATAAGCATTTCGTCCAATAACATTTCCAAGAGCAGCTAAAAACTGAATTAAGATTGCTATGGGGTCGGCTTCAGTATGGGGTTCAATCAACCTGACAAAATCCCCGACCAAACCATGTAACGCCTCTGCCCTTAACGGGGCAGGCCATTGGATAGGGTCTCTTTTGATAGTTTGGAAAACGGAGGTTATTAGACCATCCTCTTTTCCCACACGGGCTAACTGAACAGGGCTTGTCACCTGACAGTCTTTCTTGCAATCAAATTTAAGTTCATTCTTGATATACTCACAGGTAGCTGGCCCACTGTCATTGATTGCATGAAGGATTTTTTTATCCGTCTCTTGTGGGGAATATTTAGGGTATCCCCTCGACAAGCGGTGAATACGATCCGGCCCACCTTGCTCTCGACACAGAATCATCACCATTCGATACCATTCGCTTTCACTCAAGGTCTTTCTATCGACATCACAGTGCTTTAAATATTCGCACTCCATGATTTGATTCAATCGATCATTCGTCTCCTCACTGTATTGTCTATCATCCCTTGGGGCTTCTTTTTCACGGGGGAGAAAATTGTCGAAATCTTCTAAACTGTACTCGTTGTGCTCTCCCTCTTTTCGGGGAAACGCTTGAACGACTTCTCTTGCAGGAGTGTACTTAAAATTCAGTGTACCGGGGATACGCAGGAGATGCCCTGCGTCTGTAGACTTCCCATCACCCTGGAAATAGGAAGCAAGTCTTTTTAAAAGATTTTCGCCCTTGGGGATATCCGCATTTTGGGCAGGCTCCTTTAGTCGCCAATAAACATGACGGCCCCCGCCTGTGCTAACGACGGATGCCGGTTTAAAAGGAAATTCTATAATCCTTTGTGTAGCTACCTTCCATTTATCATCTGATGGAAAATCCTTCCGATCCATGTCAAGATGTAAACAAGGCATCTGGAAGATAGCTTCTTTGTGCCCGTCCCGCTTTACTCTGGTAGCAGGGGAGAAATAGCAGTTGTGGGTATTTTTATAGAAACGCAAATGCCTGGGGAGGTCTTCTATCCTATTTAATGGGGTAAACTCTTCAATCGCTTTGCCGGTTTTCTTATCAATGAATCGAAAATCAAGGAAGGCATCGTCACAGTGTTCAAAGAGGGTTTTTAAGAAAGCAATGGCGGGGTGATTCTCATTCTTTACAGCTTCCATTTTCAATCTCCTTCTTCCAGGCAGACAGAATCGCAAACTCAATACGCTGCTTTTGTTCTCCTGGAATGGAAAGCAAGGCTCGATAGCGAACCTGTCCTTCTCGATTTTTCCATGACGTTTGGGGCACACTAACTAAGATTCGTTCACCGTCTCGTTGAATAATTCGCCAATCGTAGATGACCCAACTCCCCACGCTGATAGTTACATACGCCCGTAGCGGCCCACCGTTTAAAAGGGGCTTAATCTCAATGATTTTTATTTCTTGCGGTGTATCCATAATTCGCTCAAGCTGCCGGATAATTTACCGGATTCGGATATTCACACATTACTATAGAGCCATCTCCCCAAATCATGTCGTCATCATCTTCGCAAATCATTTGATAGAACGCCGGTATGAACCGTTCTTCAAGGTCTGCCATCTAATTTTCCCTCCCTAAAATAATTTTCATCCGTACCATCTTGACTGGTCAACGGGTGAATATGCCTTTCTATTTGGTGCCCCCACAAGATAATCCGGGTCTACACCATAAGAATTCGACATTCCTTTGGTAATGGAAGCACTTGAGAATAATTCTTCGGGTGTCTTATATACCGCACTATAGGCAGCCCGTTCTTCTTCTGTATCCTCTGGATTATAACCTCTCCCCCAACCCCATCCAGATTGAGTCCACGGGTCTTCATAGTATCCTGGCCCGCTAAATTGCCCTGTAGCCGCACCCCTAACTTGATTTAGAGTCATTGCTTCTTGTACACTGAGAACTTCACCAATGTCACCTTCTTCTGTCCCAGTCACGGCATATCCATTTTGGTTAGCCCATTGCCATATCTGATATGGAGTCATGCCTTGATCTTTTAATTGTTGCATTCTGGCAGCACCAGCTTGATGTGCTTGTGTAAATTCAGGTATATCTCTTAAATCCCCAGGCCCCTTCCCCCAAATACCCTCTATGAAACCACCTAAAACAGTACCGAGAATTGGAATTACACTATTTATTGATTCCACATAGCCACTATAAGGATTAGTCCAGTTGGATTGTCCTGTAAGTGCAGTACCGAGTCCACCAACGAATGTTGAACCAAGACCTAATGCTTGCCCAGATATCATGCTTCCTGCTACCTGACCAACATTTTTTCCGATCATACTGGCGGCTGGATTGTTACCTAAAAGGCTACCAGCCAAGCCACCAATTCCCCCCCCCATGCTTTGACCTAATCCAGTAGTTGCACCCTGTTGCCCATAAATCGAACCTTCCCACGTAGAAGGGAAATCTGCTTCCGAGGGCTGTGCAGGATATAGTTCTTCATTAGCAACAAATGAAGTGCGTGGAAGAGTTGTAGGGACATTCCCGGCACCAGTAAAAGCTTTTTGTCCTATTTTTGATCCAATATCCAAAGCTTTCATTCCAAGTCCAAGATAATTCGGCCTTCCTCCTTCTTCAGATTCAACTTGAGCAGCACCCATCCCCGTAACGGCAGGAGCATTCGTTCGTGTAAGTGCAGGTCTCGAATACCGGCCTACCGCCTCCTCTTGCGGATAATAAGCGGCAAGCTCTCCTGCCCCGTATCTGCTTATCATTTCGGGTTCAAGCATTTTCTCACTTTCACCCATTTCCTTTTGTTTTTCCTGGACTGATTTGAGATTTAGGTCAAAATATACTCCCCCGAAATTGGTGGAAGGCAAAAATTGGTCAGCCATGATAATTTCTCCCTTCTTCTCCCTTACTACTGAATGGAACCACCTTGATAATCTCCCGGTTCACTATGATTGAAATTAAATCCCCACCTTTCAGCCCGTGTTGGTGGGTAAATTCGTGGGGAAGTACAGAATATAAGCTCTTCCCCAACTTAACCACCTTCCTTTTCCGTACTATCATTTGTTCCATAAACCCCTCCGTGGAATAGTGACCTCTTATGTTTTCACTATCCAAGTTAATGTAATTTGAGATTGATTGCATTAACCCTAAAACTGCGAAAATGCAGATTTAGAATTAAAGTATTAGGGAGGGTTCTGGATATTAGCAGAATATCCTATAATGTCCTGAGGGTTTCAAAAATGCGTTTCAAGGCTGGAGAGGTATAAACGAAGGCTGCTACTTCTTCGGATGATTTGCTTATAAAGAACTTAGTGAATCTCGCTGCCCTTCTTTCTGAATGGATGTAGGTCTGAGAAAAGTTAAAGGGATCATCAAACAATCGAAGTTTTGACACCTTAATTTCTTTCTCATAGACTTTTTCTATACAGTATCTTGTTAGCTTATAAGGTCTATGAATTCTCCCCTTTACATCAAACACATAATTAGACCAAGGAGTGTCTTTTCTTATCATTTTAACAAGCCTTTGAAGATAATTAGGCCACTCTTTTATGGGTTTCTTATCCCAATATTTAAAGAGGGCATATAAAACCCCTGATGGTATTTTAATGTCGTTAATGAATGGAGAAATCTCCTTTTGCTTCCCCCTTGGCTTATTTTTCTCGCTTATTTCCAGTAACACAGGGTTAGCAAAACGGGAATGAAACTCAGTTCCGAACCAATCAGGATGATCAAGCGTAAATGCTGCGATTTTCTTCCAAGCGTCTAATGTGGCTATTACCTTAAGCTCCACTTTAACCCGTTCTCCCTTTTTGAGATAAGCGACAGTGATATCATTCTCTACAGTGACAGAACCATCTCTATTTTTCTTTACTATTTTTTTTCGTTTCTTCAGTGGGGTTTTCTCGATGTAAGCTTTGAAGCTCTTTGACAACTCATTTAGGTAATCTTCTTGATTTTTTGTGTGAGCCATCTGCCACCCCTACATGACACCCTATGGTTGAAGAGGGAGAAACCTGTAGGGTCAGGCTTTTCGGCCCATGAAGCCTATCCCCCTAAATTGTCCGGTGTTTACTAAGGGTTTGCGTTCATCGGGCCGACCGGTTCCCCAGTCTTCTGGTAGTTCACAAGCTCATTGACTACCTGACCCCCACCTTTAAGATCATAGACGATAACTCGGACATGCGTCCTGGTTTCTGGTGCATACCAGGATTCTCGAAAGCGGACACCGCCCAATGATGCAATGATCTTGAATGCCATGAAAGATCCAGCGGGTACGGTGACTGACTCATAGTCAACAACATCCACCTTCAGTTGTGTTTTCCATGGAGGACCCGATGACTGTTCCACGGTGACCGCATCGGTCCAGCTGTCGCCCACCCGAAGCGGGAAACGGATTAAGCGTAATGGTGGAGAGAAACGTAGCCAACTCCCATTCGGATTCCGAAATTCGATTGCGCCGTGATCGGCTGTGTAGATCGCTACATCCCCTCTATCCTCCACCATTACCATACACTCCCCAGTTGAGCATCTTTCCCTGCGATCAAAACGATATGTAGTTGGCTCTGCACGATTGCTTTTCTTGGATTGATACCAGAATCCGGGCTGAAAGGAAGGCTTCCAAGCAACTGGGGCAAGCGCAACTCTGGAGGCTTGTTCTGCTCGCGCCACTTTTACCTGGGCCAGATTCAAGGGAAGCGGACGTGTACGATCAGCGTAGTAAAGGTGTGCCTCGGGAAGCCATTGACGAATGTTGCTAAGCCGTGTTCCCGGGTTCGGATGTGTGGATAAAAGTTCCCATGGGCCGGATCTCCCTGCTGCCTCCATTCTTTCCCAGAAACCAATGGCTTCAGCCGGATTATATCCCGCTTTTGCCATGTAGAAAAGACCGATGTGGTCTGCCTCTAATTCATGTACTCGACTAAAAGGTATAAGGACACCATATTGAGCGCCTAACCCAAGGGCAGCTCCAATAATGGGTTGATACTTTGAATTCGAAGCGGCCAATGCGATTTCGGCTGCGGTTAAAGCCGTTTTAGCTATCAGGGCTTGACTCATTCTCTCTGCCTGATGTTGGGCAGCCACATGGGCCACTTCGTGAGCAATCACTGTCGCCAATCCCGCCTCTGTCTTTGCAAAGGATAAGATTCCAGTGAACACAACGATCTTCCCGTTTGGTAACACGAATGCGTTTGCGTTCGAAGACTTAACAACAACCGTTTGCCAATTAAGTGTATTACGCAAGCCAGATGCTTCAATAATCCGCTCGCTTATACGATTTACAGAAGCCAGCATGGCAGCAGCCTGCGAGGATTCGGATGGCGATAACACAGCGTTTTTCTGCGTCACAAAGGCCATGAAATGAGAGAAGTTCTCGTTGGCTGCCGCAATTACCTGCTCATCCGAGATTATATTCACTTGAGAGCGACCCGTGATCGGCACAGTGGCACAGCCAGCAAGTAGGAACAGCCATAGAAGATATAAGATAACTGTTTTTTTCATCTCACTATCCTCCTTTCCGAGAGAGTTTCTCGAATGTTTAAATATTGTCTACCTTCTCCCCCTACTCCAAGTTACCTAATTATTAATTATTATATATTAAATTAATACTCAAAAGTATGTAAACATTTATCATTATATCACCATTTTATGAACTGTGTCTTACTCTCTCCTGGGCAATAGACATTACATTCCTGATCTCATTGAGAAACCATCGGATTTGCTCCTTCTCCTGAATAAACTTTATTGCGAATTTAATATATTTCTCAGTCAATACCCATTGGCAAATAGAAACCTCCCCCTTCTCCATTGCCAAATCGTTATAATTCAAGGCATCTAATAGTTCTTCAATAGCTTCTTGCCTGAAACATCTCGAATCGTTCTTGGGATCAATCAGGCCATGCTTGGAGTTACCCTTAATCTCTCTCTGCTTCCTTGCTTCGTCAATCCAGTCCATCTTTGATCATCCTCATGGCGACTAACAACTTTCCTGTCTCGGTCTTTTCAGCTTCCCGCACCTCTGCCAGTGAATCCAGGTCTATCTGTGCCTCTACTTCCCTGGTTATCCGATCCCTTAGAACGTCATACGGCAGGGCATCAAGCTCGACGGCGTTATCTCCATACTTAGCGACGAACCCCTCCCGCCTGGTATCTCCCGTCTTTGTAAAATCCGGGGGCAGGTTGTAACGGGTTATATCATCATAAGTAAGAGCAACCTTCCTAATTTCTGGACTTGACTGAAAAAAGAATAATCTTTCTTCCAGAGACCTCACCATATCCTCACCGCTCGGATCAAAGTCTCCAAAATAGAGAACTGTCGTAGTTTCACCCGTGCCGTACCGTTCGGCTGCATTATGGATGGAGTCCCAACCATCATACCCTCTGCCTACGTTTAGGGTCACTCCATAAGGCTCCAACACATCCTCAAAGATTCCTGAGAGCGCATCCTTTTCCAGCCATACCTCAAGATAGCGGGGCTGACAAGCCCACACATCACGACGATATGAAGAAATAACTGAATCCCCAAAATCAGATAGGTCATCCCACATATTCACCTTTCTTGGCCGTCTTGTCCTGTCCTCAATCCATTCCCAGGGGATAAACCCCTCCTTCCTTGCCCCTACCAATGCAGTGGAAACCGCTTGATACTGACCCCGGTTATTTTCTATGATTTGTCTGGAAACAAGCTGATAGTAGAGCTGCCTCAAGGTCATCGGATTGTGGGCCTCAAGGATTGAATGTGCTGCTTCTAAGATATCCATTGTCTTTTGATGTTTACTCATGATGCCTTACCTCCAGGACTCCCCCTCTATCCAGACACCCTTTGCAGATTAAACCTCTTGTAGTGAATTGTAGCGTATCGTCACCTATCACCTGGGCACTACAGGATTGACAGGTAATTCTCATGTCGATAGGTGGCAATTCCCCACTTCTTCGCTTCTCCCAGGTCAAAACAAATTCCCTAACTCTCTCTTCGATTGTTCCCATTTAAGAGTCCCAAAATTCTTTGCGAGTTGACTGGATATTGAAGCTTCATTGACAAGTAGGAGTCCCATCGACGCTCTTCCCCCTCCCTCTGTGCTTTTATTGTGCACCCGACCAGGGGAAGGGATAGTAAACACCATGTAAGGGAGTTACCCTTATCAAGCAGACTTCTCAAGTAAGATCGAATGAGAGCGAGTAAGGGAGAAGATAAGGGTAGCTTGAGAATGTATATGGCATTCAAGAGGCCGACGGTTCGATCCCGTTCAGCTCCACCATTTGACTTTTCTATTTGGAGCTTTCCCGGTTTACAGCCCAAAGGGCAGAGCGGTCGTATCGACAAGCCGCGAGTTTGATCCC
>Ga0299912_10004893_pt1 | contig 10978 bp, 9 predicted proteins | sample RVTome_2_FD_207667 | JGI IMG/M metagenome (GOLD analysis project Ga0299912, IMG submission 207667) | Soil microbial communities from uranium-contaminated site in the Upper Colorado River Basin, Wyoming, United States - RVT95D214 (version 2) ... | reverse complement strand
ATCTCGGCAGCGATATTGATCGTTCCGTTCCGGCGGGATGACTTTTCGCGATCGAGTTTTCTTAAGGCATCAAGTATCAGGCTCATTTTGGCCCTGCAACGAGTTTGGGGACTTTGAAACGATCGATAGAGCGATACAAGACCATCAGCGTCTGGCCCCCGACGATCCCGTCCTCTTCGATTCCTCTTGCCAACTGGAACCCCTTGACCGCTGATAGGGTTTCGCCATCATAAACACCCGTCAAAGCTTTGCTATAAATTCCCGCCTCCTTAAGAAGACCCTGGAGCTGTCTGATGTGGGCCCCCTTTGCCCCCGGCGATATCGGTGACCCATTCATCAAGAGATTCAAGGGGTCTTTCCAGAGGAGAAAGCCTCGACCGGACCAGTGTCTTTCGATCTCGCTGAACGAAAGGGACTTCCTACTTGCAAGCGAGGGGACGACGAGGAGTTGTCCGTCCTCCATCCCTACTAACGAAATGAAGCGTTTTCCAGGCATGCCCGGCATGTTCAGTTCGAGTGCTACCGGATAATCGATGCGAAGCAACGCACCCAGGTTTCCAGAAAATCGGTACAGGCGGAGCTTCCGGTCCTGAGCCGCACGCTCCATTTCATTCAACTGGGCCATACGGTTGCCCTCGGGGATGGGGGAAACATTCCAGAACTCAGCCAGAGTATTAAAAGCCCTGCGGGCACTTTCTTCTTCCGGGACTTTCCCGAGTTCAGCAGTCATGGAACGGGAGAGTTCTTCGCCCGTGATCACAGTCTCTTTCGGGGGCTGCTCCACCGTTGCCTGGATGGGCTGCGAAACAATCAACCGCTCGATGAAGTCAGGCCGTAGGAAATAAATGACCCCCGCAGCCAGGGCCACGAGTACGACAAAGGTCGGGATTAAAATCAGGCCTCGCCTCCAGGCATGGGAAGCCGATCGCCATCCCATGTCTTTAATCCCAGCTGACGCGATGCGGCTGGTTACCTTTGCCTTGTCTCTTGAGTAACCCGCCAGGAGCGCCCTGTCGCAGGCGGCATTGATAAGCCTCGGAAGTCCCCGTGAATATCTGTAGATTCGCTTCAGTGACCTCTTGGAAAAGAGGCTTCCAGCTTTTCCTCCTGCTACTTCGAGCCGGTGGTTGATGTAATGGACAGTATCCTGGAAATCCATGGGCTGCAGATGGTATCGCACGGTGATCCTCTGGGCGAGCTGCCGCATCCCTTTCCTTTTCAGAATCTTCACCAGCTCGGGCTGGCCCGCCAGGACGATCTGTATGAGCTTCTCCCTGTCCGTCTCTAAGTTCGAGATCAGACGGACTTGCTCAAGCACCGGCGCTTCCAGATCTTGCGCCTCATCGATCACGAGGACGACCGTGCGTCCCTCGGCATCCTGCTTGAGAAGGAACAGGTTTAGGGCATCGAGGGCGCTCAGGTGATTGGAGGTGTCCGTTGGAACACCTAATTCCCGGGCGATGGTTTGGAGAAGCTCGGTCGGGGAAAGAGAGGGATTGAAAATCAAGGCCGTACAGTAATGATCTAGATCAAGCTGGCTGAGGAGTGAACGTAACACCGTTGTTTTCCCGGTGCCCACTTCTCCTGTGAGCGCAATGAATCCTACACGGTTGTTAATGCCGTACAGAAGGTGTGCAAAGGCTTCCCTATGGTTCTTGCTGAGAAAGATAAACCGGGGGTCAGGGGTCAGACTAAAAGGTTTTTCTCGGAAGCCATGAAAGTCGAGGTACATTTGAAGCTACCTCTTGGGAGCTCCGGGAAACCATTAGAGCTCTCTTTCTATGTAATCGGTCCCTAATCCCTGCCTACCGGCAGGCAGGTGTGTAATCATAGATTTATTACTAAGAAGGGAAAATGGTCGGGGAGAGGAGATTTGAACTCCCGACTTCTTGGTCCCGAACCAGGCGCGCTACCAGGCTGCGCTACTCCCCGAATACTAAAACCCGTAAAACATCAGGCATCAACTGTGAACAGGCTAACTAATAAGATACAAAAAATAATCCAAAATGTCCAGTTTCTTCACTCGCCTTCGCCAGGATGCCCCGTGCGGAAGCACGGGGAGGAATGGCGAGAGGTGACCGCGGCGAAGCCCGCAGGGCGAAGTCGGGTGGTTCGGCGCAGCTCCGCGCTCTCAAAAAAGACAGGTTGACAACCTTTCCAAAGGTAAGTTAATAATCTTTAAAAACCAAAGAGGGTGACTATGAAGATCGAATTCATTAAGGCGAGAGACCTGCCGGATGCTTGGTTTCAATGTGTCTATCATATTTTTGAGAAGGGGTACGAATATACGATTGATCGCGGAAGTTTCAAAGGCCAGAAAAGGTTCGAATATGATTATATCGTGATCCATATTACCCATCCTGGAACACGGCCTCTCATCCCCGACATCCCCCCTGGATGTAGCGTCCCACCCCCAACCTCCATGGAATATGTGGAACAATATCTCGAAAAACTCATCACCTCGCGAAAGGCACCTCTTGAAACTTACACCTATGGAGAAGACCTGGAAAAACAAATCGATGAAGTGATCAATATGTATAAGGAGGAAGGACCCAACACCAACCAGGCTTATATGGCCGTAGGCAACGCTGCTTCCATTTTTCTTCAGGATCCCCAGTGTCTCCGGGGCATTGATACCCGGATCCGTCACGGGAAGCTCCATTTCATGCCATACTTTCGTTCATGGGATTTGTGGGCAGGATTCCCGTCTAATCTCGCTGGCCTGCAACTGCTGAAAGAATATATGGCCAAAGAGATTGGTGTGGAGGATGGAGAGATCATTGCTTCCAGCAAAGGACTCCATATCTATGATTATTGCTGGGATCTTGCAAAAGCAAGAACAGGCCGAAAGGTGTGATTTATTGGTCTCCCCAAGGGTTCAATTCCCTTGAGTTTGGAATTTGTTTGGACATTGACTTGCCTGCCCCGCCCTCGGTCAGGACCGGGGGCGGTAGACAGGGATTTAGATCTTGAAATGTGATTTATGCCGTTATGATTCGCTACGCTTCTCGTTGCCTCTCCACGAAGGCGTAAGCACTATGGTTATGGATCGACTCGAAATTTTCTGACTCGACCGTAAACCATGTTATGTTTGGATCTTTTTTGAGCTTCTTGGCGACTTCCCTCACCACATCCTCGACAAACATCGGGTTCTCGTAGGCCTTTTCTGTCACAAATTTCTCGTCGGGTCTCTTCAAGATCGAATAGAGATCACAGGAAGCGCAATCCTCCACGAGCTGAATGATGTCTTCGATCCAGATGAACTTTTTAAATCGGAGGTTCACTGTCACCACGGACCTCTGGTTGTGCGCCCCGAATTGGCTGATTTCCTTGGAACAGGGGCATACCGTGGTAATCGGAACAGTGATCCCCACATAGAAATCTTCGTTCTCGTTACTCGAACCCCGGAATCGGCAAATATACTCCATCAGACTCTTCGACTTAGTGACCGGAGCCTCTTTTTCAATAAAGTATGGGAACTCGACCTCGAGATGGGCCGTTTTGGCTTTCAATTTGCTTTTCATCTCCATCAAGATTTTTGATAAGTTCTTAATAGCAATATCCCCTTTATGTTTATTCAGAATCTCCACAAACCGGCTCATATGGGTGCCTTTGAAGCGATGGGGAAGGCCCACATACATATTAACGCTGGCGACTGTGTGCTGAACCCCTTTGGCCTTATCCAGGACCGTGACCGGGTAGCGGATATTCTTCACCCCAACTTTGTTGATCTCAATTCTCCGATGATCTCTTTGACTTTGGATGTCGTTCATTGTTATCTCCCGGAATAGGTGGCGCTGGAAGTCTCTGACTCCCATGCGGTCACCTCTTTAAGGACTGCAGGATGCCCCTTCAACTCCGCCTTCAATCGATCAAAGATATATTTGGCAATATTTTCGGATGAAGGTTCTCTTTTAGAAAAATAAGGGAGATCATTGAGAAAGGTATGATCCAGGCTTTTCAATATTGTTTCCATGTTCTTCTTCAAGAGTTGAAAATCGATGACGATGCCTTCTTTATTCAATTGACGGGCGGCTACGGAAACCTCCACCTTCCAGTTGTGACCATGGAGTTGTTCACATTTCCCATGGAGGGTGCGCAATCGATGGGCACCGGAGAAGTGCGATAAAACGGTAATCTTGTACATCTCGGGTTTCCTTTCTACCTGAACAAGGCCATTCAGTCCACCAGGATGATCCGAACATCCATCACATTGGTATGGGTAGGGCCGGTGATCAACAGGTCTCCCAGTCTTTGAAAAAAGGAATAGGAATCGTTGTTCTCGAGATGGGCTTTTGGATTCAATCCCATCGCTCCTGCCCTTTCGACGGTCGTATGATCAGCGATGGCGCCCGCGGCATCGGTTGGGCCATCGGTTCCATCCGTCCCTCCGCTTAAAAGGACAATCTTTTCAAAACCCTGAATCTCCAAAGCGGCTGCCAAGGCGAACTCCTGGTTTCTCCCTCCAAGGCCATTGCCCTTGATCGTGACGGTCGTTTCTCCACCGGAGATGATACAGGCAGGTCTTGGAAGAGGGTGACCGCTTGAGAGCACTTCTTTAGCAATGGCAGAATGGAACCGGGCCGCCTCTCTCGTTTCTCCGACAATGGATGAGGAGAGGATCACGGTATGAAGACCAAGGGAGGCGGCTTCGCGCTCTGCACAACGGAGGGCAAGGATGTTCGACCCGATGATCATATTATGGACTTTTTCAAAGACGGGCTCACCGGGTTTGGGGGTCTCCTGGATCTTTCCTTCTCTTCCCATGGAGAGATGTTTTTGAATAGAAGGGGCGACTCTATGGATCAGATCAAACTTCCTCAGGATCGCCCATGCGTCTTCATAAGTCGACCTATCTGGAACCGTGGGTCCAGACCCGATCACATCGAGTGGGTCTCCCACGACATCAGAGAGGATGAATCCGATGACCGTAGAGGGATAGGCCCACCGAGCCAGCCAGCCACCTTTCATTTGTGAGATATGCTTTCGGATTGTGTTGATCTCTCCAATATCTGCTCCACAATCGAGGAGGAGTTGGGTGACCTGCTGTTTCTCTTCAAGGGTGATCCCATCCACAGGGAATGGAAGAAGGGCTGAACCTCCGCCCGATAGAAGAAAAATGACCAAATCTCCGGGACCCGATGCTTTGAGCAAGCTCTGGATCTTCTTTGCTCCTTCGAAACCTTTCTGGTCCGGAATCGGGTGGCCCGCTTCGATGATGGTGGTCTTCTTGAGAGGAAGGGTGTGGCCATATTTGGCGGTGATGATTCCTTGGGTAATCCGATCCACAAAGATTTGCTCCATGGCTGAGGCCATGGAGGCAGAAGCCTTTCCGGCTCCAGTCAGAAATATATTTTTGAACCCATCGAGATGAAACGCTTTTTCTGCCCCCTCTTCGGTCTTGATGAGAAGCTGATTCCCTTCAATTCGAACCGTTTCTTTCAGTTTTTGGGCAGGATCGACAGCGGAAACCGCATTCGAAAAGATCTTCTTTGCCATCCCCCTCATCTCTTCCAAAGAGAATCTTCCCAAGATGAACTCCTCAACTCGTAGATGAATCTTATAACCAAAAAAACTCTTAGTCAACCCTTCGACACAGCTCAGGATTAATCCTTCGGTTTTGCACTTTTCCTCCTTTCTGTTATATTATTATTATTACCTAATTGGCCCTCGACAGGAACCCTTTCACCATGAGGCTTCCATTACGATATATCCTCACTGTTTCTGAACTCACCCGGGAGATCAAAGATATCCTGGAAATGCAATTTGCCGACATTTTGGTCGAGGGTGAGATCTCAAATCTTAAAGTTCCTCCCTCCGGACATATCTACTTCACCCTGAAAGACGATCTCAGTCAGATCCGGGTCGTCTTGTTCAAAAGTCAAGCTCGGAGCCTGCGGTTTTCTCCAGAGGACGGGCTTCATGTCATCTGCCGGGGGAGGGTGAGTCTCTACGAAAAGAGGGGAGAGTATCAACTTATTCTGGAGGAGATGGAACCGAAAGGCATTGGAGCCCTCCAGCTCGCTTTTCTCCAATTGAAGGAGCGGCTCGAAAAGGAGGGGTTCTTTGATGCCTCCCGCAAAAGACCGATCCCAATGGTTCCTCAAAAGATAGGAATCGTCACCTCTCCTACAGGAGCGGTGATCAGAGACATGCTTCAAATCATCGAACGAAGGTTCGAGAATGTGCATCTCCTCCTCTACCCGGTGCGAGTTCAAGGGGAAGGTGCGGCTTCTGAGATCGCCAGGGGAATTGAGTACTTCAATGAACAGATGGAGGTGGATGTCATCATCGTGGCCAGAGGAGGAGGCTCCTTAGAGGACCTCTGGGCCTTCAACGAGGAGGAGGTGGCCAGAGCCATTTTCTATTCACAGATTCCTATACTCTCGGCCGTGGGCCATGAAACCGATTATACCATTTCGGACTTTGTAGCTGACTTGAGAGCTCCCACTCCATCTGCCGCCGCAGAATTGGTCGTGAAAGATAAAAGGGATGTGAAGAATACCCTCCAGTTTTTGGAAGTGCGTTTAGGAAGTGAGGTCCTTCAAACCCTTCAGGAAGGCAGAACCCACCTGTCCCATCTCAATAAGAGGCTCAAAGATCCGAAAAAAAGAATTGAAGAAGACTTCCTAAAAGTGGATGATCTTTTCAATCGATTTCTCTTTTTAGCCTCATGGATCGTCAACACGAAAAGGGAAAAACACCTTCATCTCTATGAAGGCCTTTTCCTTCGAAACCCAAACCAAAAGGTGAAACATCTTCGCCGATTCATTTCGGAGACTGAAAGACGCCTCCTGCAGAACATCAAGCACTCGATCGAAATCTGGAGACAGAGATTAGAAGGGAAGATGGGACAATTGGATTCATTGAGTCCCGTTTCCATTCTCCAGAGGGGTTACAGCATCACTCGAAAGATCCCTTCTCTTGAAATACTGAGAGATTCGAGCCAGGTGAAAGAAGGGGATAGGGTGGAAGTAAGGCTTTTCAGAGGAACGCTGGTCTGTGGCGTTGAAAAGTCGGAAAAGCCTTGACGGAACAAAGTCTAAAAACATATAATAATATTTTATAGTTGAATGTCGAAGGGGGAAGGATGGTCAAAGAAAGGTTTGAAGATGCATTAAATAAGTTGGAAAAGATCGTTTCCAAGTTGGAGGATGGGGAAATCCCCCTCGAAGAATCCCTCAAACTCTTTGAAGAGGGAATTCGCCTTTCCCGGCTCTGTAATCAAAAGCTGGAGGAGGCGGAAAAGAGAGTGGAGATTCTCATGAAGGGCAAAAACGGTGTGATCAAACCTCGCCTCTTTGATCCTTCGGCAAGCTCAGGACAAGCTCCTTCAGACGAATCGGATTCCGAAGAGGATGAATAAGTAAGAATGAATATTAAGAAATATCTTGAAGAAAAAAAATTGATTGTTGACTCGGCCCTTGAGCGATATTTCCCAAATCCTCCTGAGGGAGAAGGGGAGCTGAAGCCCTCGAATGCCCTTCACAAGGCCATCCGGCACAGTCTCCTCAATGGAGGAAAACGGATTCGTCCCATTCTTTCGATCGCTGCTTTTGAGGCGGTTGGAGGAAAGGGCGATCACATCCTCCCTTTTGCCTGCGCTTTGGAGATGATCCACACTTACTCTCTCATCCATGACGACCTTCCTGCCATGGATAATGATGACTATCGCAGAGGGAAACCGACCTGCCATAAGATGTTTGGAGAGGCCATCGGCATCTTGGCAGGGGATGGGCTTTTGACAGAGGCTTTCAAATTGATGACGGATCGCTCCAGCTGGGACGCCCCCTCCGATGACAAAGCGTTGATCCTTGATGTCGTTCATGAAATTGCTCAGGCTGCTGGCATTTCAGGGATGGTGGGAGGGCAGGTGGCAGATATTGAGTCTGAGGGGAAAGAAGTCGATCTCCCCCAGCTTCAATATATCCATACCCATAAAACCGGGGCCATGATCCTTGCCTCCATCCGGGTGGGCGCAAGGCTGGGAGGAGCCGGTGGAGAAACACTCCGGGCTTTCACCCGATATGCGGAGAGAATCGGACTGGCCTTCCAGATTACTGACGATATTTTGAATGTAGAAGGGAAAGCGATCGCCCTTGGAAAAAGTACAGGAACGGATCTCTCAAGGGGGAAGGCGACATACCCTTCTTTATTGGGGCTTGAAGAATCGAAGCGGAGGGCCACAGAGCTGGTGCAATTGGCTGTGGAGTCCCTGAAACCCTATGGACCAGGAGCGGACCCATTGAGGGAAATCGCTCGATTCATTATCGCAAGGGAAAATTGAAAGATGTCCAAGGTGCTCGACCAAATCGAATGTCCATTCGATGTTAAGAAACTGGATCCGGAGGAACTGGAAAGGCTTTGCAGCGAGGTAAGAGAGGAGATCCTTTCCACGGTTTCAAAAAATGGGGGACATCTCGCCTCCAATCTGGGAGTGGTGGAGTTAACCGTTGCCCTTCACTATGTCTTCGACTTTCCAAGGGACAAGGTGATATGGGACGTGGGTCATCAAAGCTATACTCATAAGATCTTAACGGGAAGAAAAGGCCGATTTCATACCCTGAGGCAATATGAAGGGATCAGTGGCTTCCCCAAGAGGGATGAGAGTCCCTATGATGCCTTTGATTCGGGCCACAGCGGAACTTCCATCTCCTGCGCCCTGGGGATGGCTGAAGCCCGGAGGCAGAAAGGCGAAGAAGGCAAGATGATTGCCTTGATCGGCGATGGCTCGATGACGGCCGGTCTTGCCTTCGAAGGCCTCAATCAATCAGGGCACGTCGACCAGGATCTCATCGTGATCCTGAACGACAATGAGATGTCCATCTCACCCAATGTGGGGGCCCTCTCTTCTTATCTGAACCGCTTGATGACCGGGCAGTTCGTCAATCGATTTAGAGAAGACATCAAGGCCTTTCTTGAAACCCTCCCAAGGATCGGAAAGTCTGCGCTCCGATTTGCAAAACAGGCAGAGGAATCCCTGAAGGGGCTCCTGATGCCTGGCCTTCTCTTTGAGGAATTGGGCATGAAATATATCGGCCCCATCGACGGCCACCGCCTGGATTATCTCATCGAGACTTTCCAGAATGTAAAGAAGTTGAGAGGGCCTATCCTCATCCATGTGATCACGAAGAAGGGTAAGGGATATCCCCCTGCCGAGACGAATCCAGCTCAGTACCATAGCGTCCCTCCCTTCCACATCGAAACGGGAGAGCCGAAACAGGGATCGACCGGGGACCCTCCGACCTATACGCAGGTGTTTGGAGAGACCCTCTGCCAGTTGGCAAGGGAGAATAAACATCTGATCGCAATCACAGCGGCCATGCAGAGCGGGACAGGGTTGGAGAGGTTTTCAAAGGAGTTTCCAGACCGATTTTACGATATCGGAATTGCAGAACAACACGCCGTCACCTTCGCCGCCGGTCTCGCCCTCGAAGGAATGAAGCCCGTTGTCGCCATTTACTCCACATTCCTTCAAAGGGCTTATGATCAGATTCTTCAGGATGTCGGTCTCCAGAATCTTCCGGTGGTCTTCGCCTTGGATCGAGGAGGGATTGTGGGAGAGGATGGTCCGACCCACCAAGGGCTCTTCGATTTCTCCTACCTCCGTCATATCCCCAACCTCATCATCATGGTCCCCAAAGATGAGGACGAACTTCAACACATGATGAAGACGGCGATGGAATGTCCTAGCCCGGTGGCTTTCCGGTACCCTAGGGGTAAGGGAGAGGGGGTGAAGAGAAACCCTGTTCTCCGATCGATCGAAATCGGAAAGGGGGAGGTCCTGAGGGAAGGCAGTGACATGCTCATTTTGGCCATCGGAACTACGGTCTATCCCTCGATCCGAGCAGCAGAGAGATTGGATGCCTCTGGGATCCATGCCGCCGTCATCAACACTCGATTCTTGAAGCCTTTGGATGAGGATCTCATCGCTGAGTGGGCCGGGAAGATCGGAAAGGTCCTCACGGTTGAGGAGAATGTCCTCCAAGGAGGTTTTGGCAGCGCTGTGCTTGAACTCCTTCAGGAGGAGGGCCTCACTTCCGTTCACGTGAAGCGTCTTGGCATTCCTGACCTTTTTGTGGAGCATGGTCCTCCAGCGACTCTGAGAGCAAAATATGGAATCGATGAGGCTGGCATCTATAGAGCGGTGAAGGAGATGGTGGAAGAGGAAAGTTCACCCTCCCTCCATTCAACGCAGACCCGGAATTCCGTCAAACGAGTCATCCGTAACTCCAAATAGGTCTTTTCGCTTGGTTACCCTTTGAAAGGGAGGTGGATGAAAGGGAGATCGTGTCTTCCTTTGAAGTCTAGGGGTTGAATGTTGAAGTGACCAGAAAGGAGCGACTCGACAAACTACTCGTTGAGAAGGGAATGGTCCAAAGCCGTGAAAGGGCAACGGCTTTGATCATGGAGGGAAGAGTCGCCGTCTACGGGCAGACCCTCGAAAAACCGGGTACCCTCGTCAAAATGGATGCTCATCTCCAAATTCAAGGAGAGGATCTTCCCTATGTGAGCCGGGGAGGGCTGAAATTAGAGGCCGCCCTCAAGGCCTTCGAACTCGACCCTGAAGGGAAAGTGGTGATCGATGTGGGTGCCTCCACCGGTGGGTTCACGGATTGTGTCCTTCAAAACGGTGCGAAAAAAGTCTATGCCGTCGATGTGGGATATGGACAATTGGCATGGAAACTTCAAAAGGACCCCCGGGTGATCAATTTAGAGAGGCGCAACATCCGCTACCTCAAAAAAGAGGAGGTTTCGGAAGAGGCAGATCTGATCCTCGTCGATACCTCTTTCATCTCCATTGAAAAATTTCTTCCCCACCTCCTAGAATTTCTGAAGGAGGGGGGTGACCTCCTCTGCCTGATCAAACCCCAGTTTGAAGTAGGCAAGGGCGAGGTGGGCAAGGGAGGCGTCGTGAAGGATAGCAAACTGCATCAGAAGGTGGTGGATCGAATTTCTCAATTCAGCCGGGGATTGG
>Ga0299912_10004892_pt1 | contig 10979 bp, 8 predicted proteins | sample RVTome_2_FD_207667 | JGI IMG/M metagenome (GOLD analysis project Ga0299912, IMG submission 207667) | Soil microbial communities from uranium-contaminated site in the Upper Colorado River Basin, Wyoming, United States - RVT95D214 (version 2) ... | reverse complement strand
ATTTATTGTGCCCAACACAAAAATCAGCGGCGGCTGTAAGACGTCCGCTGGATTGCCTTGTTGGATGATAAGGTTGTGTTCATTCCTGCCTGACGTTTTGACGGACCTTCCAAAGGAAGTACATGTCGGTGTTCTTGATCTCCGACTCTGGACGAATCTTCTTCAGAATTCCTTTGCCCAGATCAGCAACAACTTTTGTCAGACCAAGGGCACTTGCGGCCGGAACAAGTGCGGCCGGAACAATTCCGGTATACAACCCAAATCCAATTGCGGCGCTCCAAGCGCCAACTTCAATAGCTGTGTCTCGAAACAGACTCTTCCGTCCCGCCTTGATCTTGCTGTCCACGTTGGCGAGTTCTGGCCTAATGATGTCTTGGTACACTTGTCGTGCTTCGGTAGGGCCAAACTGCTGGACAGAGGAAAGACTTTCGTCTACCGCCTTATTCAGTGCCTGTCTGAACCGTATGAATGCTTCCTGCTCGGAGTTTCGGAGTTTCAGCACATCGTCAGCCGATATGTCATTGATGAAGGGGACAAGGCACGTAAGATTGTCGCGGATTGCGCGATTGCGCGTCTGTATCTTGTCATCTGTCGTCAAGTCGTTTAGCAGCGCAATCTCGATTTGCCTTTCGGTAACAAAACTGGTGTTAAGGCACTGGGCTGCCACCAGCTCAAACACGATATTCTGAAAGACGCGTTCGGTCATTTGAACGTCAAGCTGCATTTCCTCGACGACTTGTCTGGAGAGTTGGACTTCTATGCCTTGATTGATCTGCTTGCGAAGGTGTCGGTCCTTCTTGTAGTGCGGCGGTGAATCTGGCGTGACAATCGCAAGATAGGAATGTTCTACGAGGTCATCCGGCCCTTTCATAACAAGATTAAAGAGCCCGCTCTTGTCCTTGAATAGCGAGTACGTCAACTCTTTGGCATAACGCGCTGCCAAGTGCTCAACCGCATTCCTGAGGCGCTTGTCCGTGTCATGATGGAGAACCTCCTTTATGAAGCAATGCGGACAGTGGTGAGGAGTTGTGATAGGCACAACAATCCCTGCTTCGATCAATGGGCGAAGGTATTGAAGAACGGCCAGATCATTCGCAAAGGCCCCTTGCATCATTGCTTCGTTGGGGTACTTCTCGCTCTCCAGGTGTCGGAGATGGTCGGCAATGAAGTTGTGTACATAAATCCTGTCGCTGTAGAAGGCCGCGAACTGAGCAAGTTGGCGAGTTTTCCCGATCCGACACTCTAGGCTCCAGCATGGCCAAGAGGAACCACCTAGAGAGAATGATGCCGAGTGAGTGAAGAGTCCTTCTTGTTGGGCCAGATTCTCTGCCGAGGTCAGCTCTCGTGATTGCTCTGCGAATTCAACTATATCGATGGCCGTCATTTTGGACACTGCCTCGATGTTCGGGTTGCCATCAACGAGCAAGCCGGCATTGTCAATCTGTTCGAACAGAAGGTTGTTCATCTCATTTCATCCAACGAAAAGGCTCACCGGGAGCTGGATTTTTCGGCGATCCGGTGCAGCCGATGGTTATGAGGTCTTCAATCTATGCCCGCGACTGTGCTTCGCCGTTCCACCAGAATAACGTCTCGCCAAGTCCCGGCAAGATCGCCGTACGTCATCCTGCCTATCTTCTCACGTCTTCCGATCTCCTTGAAGCCATGCTTTCTCACGAGCCGGAGGCTTGGTGTATTCTCAGGGAAAATGCCTCCTTGCAATGTCCATAGCCCGGCCTTTTCGGTTGAGTCTATGATTGCCCTAAGCAGGGCTGACCCCATACCTTTGCCTCTATGCCCGGCCGATACATATAAACTGAGTTCCGCCACACCCGAGTAGACGCGACGGGTGGAGACGGGACTGAGTGCAGCCCATGCCAGAACGCTATTACCTGCCCTGATGACCAACCTATGTATAGACAGGTGAGCCGAATCCCATTTGTCCCAATCGGGGACATCGGCCTCGAATGTGGAATTACCCGTACTAATGCCTTCGAGATAGATCGAACAGACTTGTTCCCAGTCTTCCGGCCTCATGCTGTCAGTCACGTATTTCATTTTCTCCTTTGCTCATAACGGAAAGCTAAGAGGCGCGGCGGCTTTTTGCCGCGTCCTTCTTGAGCGCCTTGTTGGAGCTTCTCTTGCCCGTCCGTTTCTTGGCCGTCAGCGTCTCAGGTGCCTTCAACCCCTTTTCTAGAGCTGCAAGGCGTTCGCTGTGGGATCTAACTTCGTTCCGCAGCGACTGCAAGTCACTTTCAAGAATTTGTGCCGCTGAAAAAAGAGCTGAATTTAGCCCATCGAAAGGCATGCCCAAAGAGACGGCACAACCGTGCGAGTGGTCTTCGATAAGGTTTCCAGCAGAGTCTATCCTGCGGACCTCAACACTGCGAACATGATCGGGATGCCGGCGATCAAAATACCCGCGGATTCCACCCCAGGACCGTAAGACAAGAGGAATCAATCCGATTATTGAGGCCACTGACCCTGCAATGTAAAGTAATTCAAGGCCCGTCTCATGTTCAACCACTATGATCTTTTGGTGGCCTTGGCCAACGAGATGGCCCTTTCCCTGAAGGTCCTCCTTTATCGGAGACGATTGAATGCCTGCTTCATTATCAAGAATCCGTAACATTTCATGGTATTCGTTATAAGATGACACTATGTCACGGAACTTGAGAGAGATTACTTGATCGGGAGCAACACCAAGGTGCTTACTTGCATTCATGAACTTGGTTCTGAAGGCTGCCTCGCGGTGATCCGTTTTCATGCCTTTCACCTCTCTTTAGCTCCAACAATGAGTATACGGATTTACTTTTTTGTCAAGATATCATAAGGATTTTACGAAAACAATAGGAAATATCTTATAAAATTTGATATTTTTTTACCTTATTTTCAGTTTGCTCTATAATACCGGGTAAAAAGGAACTTCGTATATTATCGAACAGTTGGCAGATATATTAAGAAGAGCATAAAAATGTTTGCATTCACCGCGGAGTCGCAAAGAACGCTGAGAAACATTTTTTTGTTTGTCGGGAGATACCGACAAACAAAAAGCCCCTACCCCGGCTGGAAAGATTTCTTGCCGAAGGCCAGAGGCTTATGGAGAATCGGCATCTCCCGATTCTCCGTAAAGAATATCCTGCCCAGTGATCTCTGCGTCTCTAATGAGTCCTGCTCTTCAGGATGAATGGGCGGTGAAAATCCGATTCTGAAATGTAAACTATTTGATGCTCCGAGTAATAACATTGGATGGTGTTCTACCCTAATCTTAGGAGTTTCTATTTTCACGCAAGATTGTACCTGAAAAGAACACTCCTTTTTATGCACACTGGCTCAGCAAGCTCCTCGCCTTTTCAAATATCAACAGGGAGTTAGATTAAGATGCCCTTGTCGCAGAATTTCTATATTCTTCGAAATCAAAGAAGAATATTTTAGACTGGCAAGTGCGCCAGGCTGAAGAGGCTTTTTGGCTCTATCTCTATCATTTCAATCCCGCCATTGGCGGGAACCGGTGTCCTTTGGAGACAATGTCTCAAAGCGTTGAAGTGTTATGGATTTTGGTTTCCCTCTTGTACCCCATCGACCTCTCTCAAAGATATTTCTTAAACCAATCTACGCTGAGATCAATAGCGCGTTGACGGTGTGAAGGTTCTGTCAAACGATGGTCAGCGCCCTCGATCACATGGATCTCTTTGGGTGAACCCAAACTATAAAAGATTTCCCAGGCCTGATCCACAGGAACGAGTTCGTCCTCCTCTCCATGAATGACCAGGCAGTCTGAGATCTTTGGTAAAAGAGGCAATAGCCGATGTCTCGGGAGATCCTTGGAAAAGGCCTCTCCCGGAAGAGGGTGCTCTCCCTTCCCTTTTTTTGATCCGAGATCATCTAAATGAAAGGGCGTTGCCCAGATCACAACAGCGTTGATCTCTTTCTCCATCGAAGCCCTGATCAGGCAGACATAGCCTCCCAGGCTCGATCCTACTAACCCGATTCGATTTCCCAGACCCGGATGGGATCGGACAAAGTTGATTGCTGATCCCAGGTCGGCAATCCTTCCGGTGACTGTATCATCTTCGATTCTCCCTTCGCTCTCTCCAATCCCCCTAAAATCGAAGCGAAGCATTGCCCACCCTTCTCTGGCCAGTCTTTCTCCAAGAGCGATATATTTTTCGCTATCCTTGCTGGAGAGGAGGCCGTGAGAGGCAATCACACAAGGGGGATGTCCGCTTTCGGGGAAATGGAGAATACCTGAAATTCTCTGCCCTTCACTCTTAAAAGAAACCTTCTCTGTTTTTATAGCCAATTCTCCTGTATTCGTCAGTCGAAAGGGGTCATTCTTTTACAAATTATTGGTCCATTCAATGACTGAATCATTTGTTCTTATTAGTCAGTCCATAATTATGTAGACACTGGAGACCATACACAACGACATAAATATTATCGCATAAGTTCTTGGAAATCCGGTTAACTCAGCCCTGAAGGGCTGAGTTACAGATGGCTACCGAGTTGTAACTCAAGGCTTTAGCCTTGATTAAAGGTTCTGACTTCAGTCGTTGTGTATAAATCCCTCCTTCCATCCCTCTTCAAAAGGGAGGAATCCCCCTCTTTGGTATCCTTTTCCTGTCCTTGGACAGGAAAAGAAGGGTTAGGGGAGATTTTCGGAAGAATATGTTTGTCAATTATGGACTCCTTAGTAATTTCCTTCTTACGGCCTTACACCTTACGCCTTGCGGCCTTTTCAGATTGTAACACCTGCTTCCTTCATCGCTGTTAGATACTCTTCCTTCAATCTCTCCTTCGGTATCCCGTGATCGATGAAGTCCCAAGGAAAGATCTCATCCAAATCTCTCCTTCGGTAGACATAGAAGTCTGGGTTGACGCTCGTCTCCCGGAGAGCCTCCCCCCAATCTCCCTGGGTGCGATAGGCTGCCATCAATATTTTCCCCACCCTCCGATCTCCCCTTGAAAGCAAAGCCTGAATATAGGCCCATTTCGGAAGATCATGGATCATCGCCATCCCCTTCTCCCCTTTGATCCCGCTCTGAATGACCTTTGACTTCCTCTTCAATACGCTCACCTCTTCCAAGGGTGCCCACTGAAAAGGTGTGGCTGGTTTGGGGATAAAGGGATTGACGCTCAGAACTAACCTCCATCTCTCCTTCTGGCTCTTTCGGTTGGAAAAAATCTGATGACGAATCCGTCTGGCAAGATGGATGATCTCTCTCACGTCATCTTCGGTCTCAGAAGGAAGGCCAATCATGAAATAGCATTTGATTTGCGAAAGACCATTCTCGACGAGGGTATCAATGGCCTTTAAAATCTCCTCTTCTGTGTACCCTTTCCTCAGAACCTTTCGAAGCCTCTCTGAACCTGCCTCAGGTGCGATCGCCACGGTTTGGTTCTTCCCTTCTTTCAGGCAATGGATCAAGGAGGTAGTGATACCATCTACTCTCAAGGAAGCGATGGAGATTCCCCCTTGCCGGGAAAGGATGTTTTGACATAATGAAAGGAGATGGGGATAGTCGGAAACCGCGGTTCCGGTGAGGCCAATCCGGGCTTCCTTCACCAGGGACTCCTCTGAGAGGGATTCGAGGAGGGGAAGGGTTCGGTTTCGAAAAGGATGGTAGACAAAACAGGCTGCGCAGAACCGGCACCCTCTGGGGCAACCTCGATTCACCTCCACCAAGGCCATCTCTTTAAACTCCGTATCCGGGGTAAAGAGTGTGGATCGGGCTGGAAATCGATCCATCTCTCGGATCCATCTCCTTTTTACACGCTGAGGAAATCCCGGCTCGGGTTCCATCGCTTCGATCTTTCCATCCTCAGTATAGGTCACATGATAAAACTTCGGAACATAAATTCCCTCGACCGCACTGAGCCTTTTTAAGAAATCATCCTTCTCTATCGGCCCTTTTCCGGAAAAGGTTTCACGATAGACTTCTAAGAACTCTCCGATCACCTCCTCTCCTTCGCCGAGGACGAAGAGATCAAAAAAATCACTGAGGGGTTCAGGATTTAGAAAGATGGCCACCCCTCCTGCGATCACCAGAGGATAACCTTTTTCACGAAGGCGGCTTTCCAGTGGAATGCGGGACAGCTCCAATTGGGTAAGAATATTGATAAAATCATTCTCGAAAGAGATCGAAAAGGCTAAGATATCGAAGTCGGAAAGGGGCTTCTGGGATTCTAATGAGAAGAGAGGAGTTTGGGTGGTTTGATATTCTCGAAGCTCTTCCGGATCAGGAAGGAAGGCTCTCTCACAGACGACATCCTCTTCAGCGTTCAAAGATTGATAGACGGTCTGAAATCCAAGGTTGGACATTCCCACGTGGTAGGAGTTCGGGTAGATGAGACATATCGCTATCCTTCCGCCCCAGGGTTTGAGGACAGTTCCCCTCTCTTTTTCAAGAATGCGTTTGGCCTTCTGAACGAGTTTCCAGGAAATCATTTCCGTTAGTGGATAGTGGAATGTGGACAGTAGTTATTAGTCAGTCCATAATTATGTGGACACCGAAGACTAAATCCCTCCTTCCCTCCCTTTACAAAAGGGAGGAATTCCCCTCTTTGGAAAAGAGGGGTTAGGGGAGATTTTCGGAAGAATATGTCTGCTTAATTATGGACTCCTTAGTAACTGAATATAACAAATTTTCACTTGTCCATGGAATAATTTTTATCTGTTACTGCCTACCACTTTCCACCTACCACACTCCAGATCAGTCGGCCTGTTTCCTTAAAAAGGTCGGTATGTCGAAACGATCCTCATCCTCCGCGGGAAAATCGGGAGGGTCCACCAATTTAACCTCATCAAACCGTTCGCTGACCTTCACCCTCCTCATAAAGGCAGGGACGTCCTTATTGTTTTCCTTCACGCTGAAGGAAAAGGCAGGAATGCCTTTGCTCCCTCTGGTACCGATGGAAATGGGAGCGACCTTACCATGCCGCAACGCACTTTTCTCCTCTGCTTTTCCAAAACCCGTGGCGATCACAGTCACCCGCACTTCATCCTTCATTGTCTGATCGATGACTGTCCCCCAGATAATATTGGCGTCTTCGTGGGCCTCCTTCTGGATGAGGCAAGTGGCTTCATTGATTTCGTTGAGGGTGATATTCTCGCCTCCGGTGATGTTGATAAGAAGCCCCCTGGCTCCTTCAATGGAGATATCTTCCAAGAGAGGACTGGAGATCGCCTTCTGGGCCGCCTCCACTGATCGATTTTCGCCTGATGAGATGCCTGTCCCCATCAATGCCATTCCTGTTTCAGACATGACCGTTCGGACATCTGCGAAGTCCACATTAATGATTCCTTGGCCTATGATGATGTCTGAGATCCCTTTGGCTGCATGATAGAGAATCTCATCAGCATTTTTAAAAGCCTCCAACAGGGTCATGTTCTTTCCGCTGATGCTGAGGAGTCTTTGATTCGGAATGGTGATCAGGGCATCTGCCGTCATCCTCAGATTGGCCAGCCCTTCCTCGGCCTGCTTCATTCTCTTCTTTCCTTCGAAGTGGAAGGGTTTGGTCACGATGGCCACAGTCAGGGCCCCCACCTCACGGGCGGCTTCAGCAATCACGGGTGCCCCACCCGTGCCTGTCCCGCCACCCAATCCGGCTGTGATGAAGACCATGTCAGCACCTTTGAGAACTTCACGGATCTTCTCCAGATCCTCCAGGGCGGCCTTCCTCCCGATTTCAGGGTTGGCTCCGGCTCCCAAACCCTTGGTCAATGTAGGGCCCAACTGCATTTTGATGGGGGCCAGATTCGCCGCCAGCGCCTGAGCATCGGTATTGGCTGCGATAAACTCGACACCGGAGAGTTGATAGGAGATCATCGTATTCAGGGCATTGTTTCCTCCCCCTCCGATTCCGATGATCTTTACCTTGGCGGCCAGATTCCTGTTTTCGTCGAATTCGATCATATTCTCCTCCTTTTTTAAAAGATTAAATTCTAAATTTAGGCATTGAGGGATTGCGAATTAAACAATTCCTAAATTCCCCAATTCCTCAATGATTAAAAGAATTCTCCAATCCACTCCCTCATCCGGTGGGTAACCTTGCTAAAAATGTTCTTCTCGCCCACCCTAAACCGACTCTGTGCCTTATTTCGACTTCCATACAGGACCAGACCCACTCCGGTCGCATACATCGGACTGTTGACCAGATCGACCAAGCCCCCGATGCCAATGGGCGCCCCCCTCCGAACAGGTAGATTAAAAACCTGCTCGGCCAGCTCAGGAATACCCTCTAAGATGGCGCTTCCACCAGTAAGGATCATTCCGGAGGCGATCAGATTCGCATAGCCTGTCTTCAACATCTCGCTGTGAACCAAACTAAGGATCTCCTCAACCCTGGGTTCGATGATCTCGGCTAAGGTCTGCCTGGATAGAATACGAGGTTTCCTCCCCCCCACACTGGGAACCTCGATGGTCTCGTCTTTACGAACCATGGAGGCCAGGCTGCAACCATACCGCTTCTTGATCTTCTCCGCTTCCTCCAGCGGTGTACGAAGCCCCATCGAGATATCACTCGTGATGTGGCTTCCTGCCAAGGAAATGACAGCGGTATGCTTGATGGCGCCGTTGACAAAGATGACCAAGTCCGTCGTTCCGCCTCCGATGTCGATGATGGCCACTCCCAACTCTTTCTCCTCTGGGGTCAGGACGGCATCACTCGATCCCAACTGTTCCAAAACAATGTCATCCACATCAAGTCCAGCCCGATTGGCACATTTGATGATATTTTGGGCCGAGGTGATGGCGCCTGTGATAATGTGAACCCTTCCCTCCAACCGCACTCCCGACATACCCACCGGGTCTTTAATCCCATCCTGATCGTCTACGACGAACTCCTGGGGAATAATGTGAATGACCTCCCGGTCCATGGGGATCGCCACTGCGCTCGCCGCATCGATCACTCGTTTCACATCATTGGGGCCGATCTCTCTATTCTTCACCGCAATCACACCATGGCTGTTAATCCCTCTGATATGCCCTCCTGCGATCCCTGCATAGACGGAGGTGATGTCGCACCCTGCCATCAACTCCGCTTCTTCGACCGCCTTCTTGATCGATTGGACCGTGCTCTCAATGTTGATGACCACCCCTTTTCGCAACCCCTTCGAGGGAAAAGTCCCAAGACCGATGATGTTGACCTGGCCCTCTACAACGTCTCCGACCACGGCGCAGATCTTTGTGGTGCCGATGTCCAATCCGACGACCAACGGATCTCTCTTACCCACCTTGTGATCACCTCCTTTCAGTCGTCCCTTCGGGGAACCCTGTTGACGACCATTCTTTTTGAATCACTGCAGTCGATCGAGGCTGCTGAAAATCCTCTCTTCTGAAGATCTGACCAGATAAGGGACAACCTTTTCAATTTCTCCTCAAAGTGGTCCCATCCCATTTTCACTTCCGCCCCTTCGGCCCGGGTGAAGCACTTAATCCCGTAGTTCTTTTCCATATGGATCTCGGAAATCTCCTGAGGGAAAGAACCCTTTTCCTTTCCGGCTATCCTCAGAAGTTCGAGGCCTTTCATAATGAGACTCTTCGCCTCTATGGGGTCTCTGTCGAAAAACTGACGGGTCAATCCAGTGAGAAAGGGATAGTCATACTCATCCCTGTCTCCCACCGGAGAAAAGATCACCCCTTTGGTATCGATATAATAAGGTTCTTCCAACTGAAGGATGGCGATCGGCTTTCTCTCCTCTATCTGAATCAATATCTTGTTAGGAAAAACCTTCCTCACTCCAACATGCTCAATCCAGGGATGCGACTCTAATGGTTTGGCTACCTCCCTTAAACTGACAGTGAAGAGGTTGGGCATGCCCTCCACCTTGGCGAGCGAAAGCAGGGTCTCCCGCGGAATCTTTCGACATCCCTCCACCTCAATCTCCCTCACTCGAAAAAATGGGTCCTCCAAGAGACGGACGTAGACCCAATGGCCAATAAAGAGGAAGAAAGAGACGAGGAGGAGTTGAAAGGCCGCTCGGATGGCCTTCTTTAAAATCGCTTGAAATTTTTCTCCTCCTTTCTCTTCTCTCTTCCCATTCGGTCGAAAGAACTTTTCGTGCTGTATGGTCACTGACTCTTCCATATTCCACGCTCTATTTCCCACTCTCTATCTTTAACGATGCCCCCAACAGAATCCGCTCGACCAAGTCTTCAAAGGCGATACCCGCATAACTGGCAGCCTGAGGCAATAGACTGATCTCCGTCATCCCTGGCATGGTGTTCACTTCGATCACAAACGGATTTCCGTTCTCATCGGTCATCAAATCCACCCTGGCAAAACCAGAGCAACCCAATACTCGAAAGGCCTTCAGACTCATCTCCTGAGCATAGAGGTACTTTTCCCTCGGAATTCGTGCAGGGATGATATATTCAGTCTCCCCCTTGGTATATTTCGAATGGTAATCGTAAAAACCGCTCTTTGGAACGACCTCAATGATCGGCAGGGGAATGTCTTCGAGAATGCCTACGGTGATCTCCTTACCTTTCATAAACTCCTCTGCCAAAATCTCCTCGTCGTATTTGCCTGCCTCCTTTAAGGCGTGGATCCATTCTTTTTCCTCCCTGACAATGGAGACCCCGATGGTGGACCCTTCCCTTGCCGGTTTGACCACAAGGGGAAAGGGAAGGGAAACGTTTCTCAACGGGACCTTCTCGATCTCATCCCGGTGAAAAACCTCGAAGGGAGGGGTCGGGATCTTTTCGCAAAGGAAGAACTTCTTCGCCATAATCTTATGAATGGCTAAGGCGCTTGCCAGGACCCCTGACCCGGTATATGGAATCCTCATCAGCTCCAGCATGCCTTGTATCGTCCCATCCTCTCCAAACCTTCCATGCAGCGCCAAAAAGGCGCATTCGATCTTTTTCTTGATCAAAGTCTCGGCAATGTCCTGCCCTACATCGATGGGGCAAACGGTATATCCCTTTTCTGTCAGGGCCTTCAGGATGGCCTTGCCGGTCTTTAAGGAGATCTCCCTC